>Ga0129309_1000588_pt1 | contig 26012 bp, 24 predicted proteins | sample L1105metagenome_FD_94439 | JGI IMG/M metagenome (GOLD analysis project Ga0129309, IMG submission 94439) | Ring-tailed lemur group fecal microbial communities from Wisconsin, USA - L1105 metagenome | ecosystem: Host-associated > Mammals > Digestive system > Large intestine > Fecal | place: USA...
AGAATTCAACTATAATTACTACAAACCAGCCTTTTAGTAAATGGGGTGAGGTTTTCTCTGATGTCACATTGGCTAACGCCATTCTTGACAGATTAATACATCATTCAAGCATTATTAAAATTATAGGACCTTCTTATAGGTTAAAAGGAAAAATGGATTTATTAGAAAGCAAAAAAAGTAATAATAATTAATTCTAATAATTGTACATTTTTGAGTTGACATTTACAAATATCGCTTATTCTCTAGTTGCTCATGCTCTCGTAAATACTGTTGTTCAAATTTTCATGTTTTACTATAAAGTGTTTTAAGAGTCAACTGATAAACAAAATGATCACACCCTCCAAAACTTAGCTTAATCCACCATCAAATGATATCTCAATGGTCTTTTAATTGAGCCGTTGCTATAAGTCCAATATAGTCCAGTCAATGCATTCGTACAGTTGGTTGAAAGTCATTTAAAAATGTAATATACTTTAAATATCGAATTGCTGTCAACGAGAGAGATGGCTTACGAACTCCTTATCGGGTATGGTTAGTCTTTGGATAAAAAGACCAGACAGAAACTCTCTCATTGTACAGCTTTAGCAACAAAAACGAAACAGACACGGCTGGATGCTGTGCCTGCACCGTAATTTATATTGTAGGAGGAATAAAATGAATGAATACTTTTCTTTTTCTGCGGCAGGTCAAATTTTTGCCTTGAATGAGCACCTACCTTTTTTGTGTGAGCTTAGAGAGGAAACAGAAAACGAACTGCACATTTTTGTTTGTGCCTCAGAAGTAGTCGATGATAATGCAAAAGGCTTTTCCGATAATGCGAATCTTAATGCCTTACTTGAGGGATGCAAACCAATCCACCCAAACAAAAACCAGATTTTTGAAATTGTTTTTGAAAACTATATTATTTACCAAGTGCGTAATGAGTCATATTGTTCCTTTGATCCGACAGAGGTTAGAAATGGAAAATTCTTAATTATTTTTGAAAGGTCAAAGTTACTAGAGTATCTTTCAACCGCGACAGATGCTTGTCAACTTGATGATGGTAGCTTTTATCCTGACAAGTGGATACATTATGGCGTATATACACAAAATCATATCATTGATATAATTTCACAAGAGGAGCCAAAAGTTTATCGAAAAAGCTAATACGGATTTTTGTTTTCATATTACTTACCCTATCCATCGTTCATAATTTGAAAGTTGAGGCTCTCACTTTAATATGGTAAACATGTTCTATATACTACCCAGCAAAATGTTTTCGAAGTGGTGGTGAGAAAATATAACACTTGGTGAGAGAATTTATATAACCTAACGGAACGAGAATTTAGAGTTTGAGGAGGTGACGATTTTGAGTGTTTGGAAAATGATGGCATCTAATTATCCACTTCCAGAGGTGAGACCAGAAGAAGAATATCCGCTTGAAATTTACATAGACGAGGGAATAATCTTTGACGGTGATGCAGACGACAATTTCATGCTTTACCCTTTTCTTGACAATGTAAAAGAGTACACAAATATGGAATATGGAGCTACCTTGGAGTGGAATTATTATACTGAGGAGCGAGCCATAAAAATAATTGAGATTATTAAATCTGTGCTCCAGCATACAGACAATGTAGAGTTTTGGAATTTCTGGTTAGGTGATTTAGATGAACACGAACGTCCGATAATCAAGGTTGTCACTGTTTCTCTTGCAGAATTAACCCCGAAGGATATTCAAGAGTGGGACATTCAGGAAGTTTGGAATTCACCATCTCGCTATGGTGACAAACCAATATTCTATTGTTTAAAAATTGTTCGATAAACATATTCTCCGTCTTATTCCAATTAGCCGAAGAAGTTGAAAGATAGACAAATCCCAGTTTGTTAGACACATTATTAGCGCACCCTCTGCTGGTACTTAATTCTACCTACACAATAAAATCTGAGCTAACACGAAATTGAACCGCTGCATTGACCTTTCTATTGTTCATAACTTTAGAGTTGAAACTCTTACTTTAATATGGTAAACTCGTTATATATCTACCGAAGAAAACTTTTTCTAAACGGTAGTAGGGAGCAAGTATATATTTGACGGAGGTGAAGAATGAGTAAGGTATTAGGCTCGTGGAGTGGTATGCGAAAATATCTTGAAAAAGAAATGCTCGCACCTCCATTACAAGGAAGAATACGATACAACTGCACTCGTTATGTGGGTATGGACAACTGTTTTATTTTTGAAATATTTGTAGACAAAAAACTTATTAAACAGTTTTCGTGGGAAACGGTGAATACATATTTTATGGATAACGGATATACTCAAAATAAAAATCCTATAGGGATACAAGAATATTGGGCGGAATTTTGGGATTTGCTTGATAAAATACCTTTTAGTTCTCGTGATGAATATAGCGATGAAGAATTTTGTGATGCACTTGAAACATATAGAAATCAATCAATCCAAGACAGTTTGATGTCAGAAAATCCAATCGAGAGAATGTTTGCAATCCTTGATTATCGTGTTGGCAGAAGAAGCTTAATAAAATTAAAAAATACAGTAGAAAATCAACCGACTTGGTTGCAATTTTTTTATAAACTAAGATTAGAAGCTGAAAATATCAAATCTTCTGCGAAGTGAGATTACGAAGACACGCCTTAGTGTGCCTAAAATAGCTCTGCTAAAGTTAATCTCTATTACTACGAAAATGCAGGCAACTTCGCCATTTACGGCTTGGTTGCCTACTTTCTATTTCAACATCATAATCCAAGTATAGTCCAAATATATAATGGAGCTGTCAGTGTAAACACCAGACAGGCAAATAAAATTGCCAGGACACTCCACTCAACTTGACCATGTTTACGATAATCAAAATACACCATTCAAAGTTTAGCAAAGAAAAATACAGCTAAAGTTATATCGATTGCGGGAAAGACTACCTTATTTACCACAGTTTTAATTTGCCCTGAAGCATCACGCCATGTACCCCCAATTGCACCAGCCACATCTCCTGTGCCGGCTGCAAAAGCTGTTGTACAGAAAAACATGGAGAGAATAAGAACACAAGTCAGCATCAGGATTCCTTTTTTATACTTTGTCATAGAAACCGCCTTCTTTCTTATATATTTTCACAAGACAAAATCCCCAAGGGTTAGGTTAATTATTCTCATCCATAGGTTTATTGACCGCTTACCTTACAAGCTTTAATTTTGACTTCTTTACTATACTGTGATTTTCTTCCCATAAAAAATACCTCAAAGTAGATTATCTAATTTTAATTAATTAGCTGTCTACTTGAAGGTATCATATCATTTCCTTAATCGCTTTTTATATTGTTTTATAGAAATTAAACTATTGTTTAGTATATCCCTATAGTGTGTGTTAATTTTATATAATCAGTTTAATAGCAATTCTTTGATGCAACGTAATCTATCCAATTAGGACCTTGTCAGTTACACCAGTAGTTGCAATTTTTTTGAGGTGTTTGTAATATAAAATATTGCAAATATTATTGTAGTTAATATCCATGACATAGGATAGCAAGCTAAGACCATAAATAGGCTTGGACGTAAAGGAACTGCAAAGAATATCCATATAATTCGAGATGCACAAATTCCTAAAAGAGTAATAAGCATTGGTTTAAAACTTTCTCCTGTACCTCGTATTGCTCCAGGGAAAACTTCACAAAATACATAAAATACATATAAAGGTGCAAGAAATTGTATGATTTGAGAAGTAAGCTCAATAACTTCTCCATCCTTAACTAAAATTCCAGCAAAGATTCTGCTTCCCATATACAAAATAGAACTAATAGCTATAAGTATAATTGCTGGTATTATTAAGCCAACACGAATTCCTTTTTTTACACGTTTTAATTTTTTGGCTCCATAATTTTGCGCAACAAAAGTAGATACAGCTGTAGCAAAAGCTTCCGATACATACCATATTAAAAAGTCTATTTTCCCACATATAGCCCAAGCTGCTATACTATTAACTCCAAAATTATTTATACTTGCTTGAACAATAGTATTAGAAATTGGAAATAGTGTTGCTTGTAATCCAATGGGTAATCCTAATTTAACAATTTCCAGCATATGTTCTTTGTATAACTTAAGTTTTTTTATATATATTTTACAAGGTGATTTTGTCTTAGTTAACCTTAAAATTACCAAAATTGCGCTTACAGCTTGAGATATAACTGTAGCAATAGCTGCGCCTACAGCACCCATTTTAAACATAACTACAAAAATCAAATCTAAAGCTATATTTACTATATTGGCTGTAATCAAAAAATAAAAAGGAGTTTTTGAATTTCCTATAGCTCTTAATATGCCTGCCCCAATATTATATAGCATCGATATGGACATCCCTGCATAATAAATAATAAGATATCTCTTAGCATCATGCATTATTTCATTGGGAACTCCTATGACTTGAGTAAAGAAAGGAGCTAATACAATGGCAATAATTGATAACAATAATCCTCCTAAAAATGCAAAGGTTACAGCATTATGACTAGCCTCAGAAACCTTTTTAAATTTTTTTGCTCCATAATATTGAGAAATAACAATTGTAGCACCAGATGAAAGACCTACAAAAAAATTAACCGGCATATTTATTAAAGTATGCACTGAATCTATTGCTGCCAAAGCACCTTTTCCGGCAAATCTTCCAAGAATAATTGCATCTGCCATTGAGTATAAGGCTTGAAAAAGAGTTCCAAAAAAAATAGGCATAGCAAACTTTATCAAAGTTTTCCAAATAATACCCTTAGTTAAATCATATTCTTTTATAGTTGATTCCATTATCTTCTCTCCTGTAATTAATTTTTTTATACATAAAAATCACTCTACTTCCTATTTTTGATAAAAGGAAGTTGTTTTCAGAGATAACAATTCTTCCTTTTGATCAAATATCTGCAATATAAAAAAGCAATATCTGAAGATATCCTCCCCTTGTTCCTTCATGTTTCGCTAAAACTCTTGCGGCTATAAATGCTAATTCATCTTATTAAAATATGTTTAATTAAGTCTAAATTTTATCCACAAATTGACTCTCCATCTCCTTAGCCACGTATAACAATTCGTTCACTGTACTCATTTTGCCCACACAAGAATTATCTTCACAACAAATATTAAATTCGTCAACAATATGACCATCTTGCATTATAAGTATCCTATCGCAAATTGATTTTAAAAATTGTATGTCATGAGATATCATGATTAAAGCTGTATTATAATTTTCCCTAACATTTAATAACAACTTCAATATTTGTAATTTATTTTCAACATCTAAAGCAGATACTATTTCATCACAAATTAAAAGTTTGGGTTTAACCATTAGGGCTCTTGCTATAGCCACCCTTTGACACTGCCCAGTACTTAATTGTGGAGGTCTGCTGTTAAAATGAATAGTGTTTATAGCTACTTCTTTTAATATATCTTGAGCTGGATTATCATCTTCTCTATTATAAATTTTCATATATTTATTAGGTTCGTTTACAAGTTCTATGGTTTTTCTTCTTGGATTCAAAGAATTACGGGCATCTTGAAATATCATTTGCATTTTTCTATATATCTGTTTTCTTTCTTTTTTTCTAAATTTATCAATTCTCTCTCCATCAAAGAATATCTCCCCGCTATCTATATCTTCTAAGCCTATAATGCATTTCGCTAAAGTTGATTTACCACACCCACTCTCACCTAGAATTCCTACAGTTTCTCTTTCATTTATTTTTATCCCTATGTCAGATAATGCATTAAAACCATTATTTTTGTATCTTTTGTTTACGCCTTCCATTTCTAATAAAGGTTTGGACAAGTTATTTAAAACCCTATCTTCCCTTTTATCTTTTAAATTAAATAAACATTTATTACAATAAATAATTTTTTTAGTATAGTCTGAGGAAGGCTTTTTAAACACATCCTCAACTGTACCTTTTTCCACTTGAGCCCCATTATACATTACAATTATTCTATCAGCTATTAATCTAGCAACAATTATATCATGAGTTATAAATATAATAGATAAATTAAAATCTTTTTGTATTTTTTTCAATAAATTAATTATCTCCATTTGGTTAAGCACATCTAAGGCAGAAGTAGCTTCATCAGCTATTAGTATCTCCGGCTTTAAGACTAAACACAGAGCTATACAAACTCTCTGACACATACCACCACTGAGTTCAAAGGGATAAGATTTCAATATTTTGTCTGCATCTTTAAAATTTAAATATTCTAAATACTCTTTACTTATTTTATATATTTCTGTATCACTCATTTTAAAATGGTTTAGCAGGGTTTGTTTGAAATGATCATTAATAGTCATCATAGGATTTAAAGCTTCTTGAGCATCTTGAAAAATATAGGCTATCTTTCTCCCCCTGATTTTACTCCATACCTTTAAATCACTTTCTAAGTTAATAAGAAAATTCGGATATAAGCCCACCTCACCTTTTACCTTTGCAGATACAGGTAAAAGACCTATTAAAGCTTTAGCTAAGCTAGATTTGCCAGAACCGCTTTCTCCTATAATTGATATGACCTCACCTGCTTTAAGGATAAAAGAGATATTAGAAACCGCTTTAAATGAATTCCCATCTTTTATATATTCAACATTTAATTTCTTAACTCTTAATTTTATATCCTTCATCCTAACAATCTCCTTTTTGGGCAATCTTCCAGTTTAGGTATCTCATATGGATCCATTAAATCCCTTAATCCTTCTCCAATTAGGTTTAAAGACAACACAGATAATATTATAGCTAAGGTTGGTCCAACTATTATATAGGGTGCTTGAAAGAAAAATGTTTTTCCATCTGATAACATACTCCCCCATTCTGGAGAAGGTGGTTTAGCCCCTAAGCCAAAAAAGGAGAGTGCTGAAATTGAAAGCATTAATTTGCCAAGCTCAAATGTAGCCATAACCAGCACTGGGCTTATAACCTGCGGTAGCAATTCTTCTATCATTATTCTCCAACTTTTTGCTCCTAAAATTTCTGATGCCTGTACGTTGGTATTTTCCTTAGCGTCTATAACTATACTTCTCGTCAACCTAGCAAAAGGTACCCAGCCAATGACTACAACAGTAATTAACAGGTTTAAAAAACTAATGCCAAATAGGGACGTTACTATTAGAGCCAATACCATAAAAGGAAAAGCCATCATTACGTCTACAATCCTCATCAATAAAGCATCTATTAAGCCTCCATAATAACCTGACACCATTCCCAGAAAAAGCCCCAAAATTACTGTCAATATCAAGGCAGAAAGTGAGGTTGTTAGAGTGGTTCTTCCTCCAAATAAAACCCTAGAAAAAATATCTCTTCCATATTGATCCGTTCCAAATATATGCTTTGAACTAAAAGACATTAATCGATTTTCAGGAACTTGTTCAATGGGGTCATAAGGTGCAAATACATTTGCAAAAGCCACTAAAACTATAATTGATGTTATTAGTATTATTCCTATAATAAGTGATAGAGATTTGTTTCTTTGCATCTTATCGCCCCCTTCACATTTTAACTTTCGGATTTGCATAAGTATAAATTATATCAACAAAGAAATTTATTATAACAATCATAATAGTCATAAATAAAGCGTAGGCTTGTGTAACTGGATAGTCGTTTAGTAATATACTTTCCATAGCATACCTTCCCATGCCTGGCCAAGTAAAAATACTCTCTATAACTACAGCACCACTTAGTAGAGAAACAAATGAAAGGGCTAAAATTGTTATTATTGGAAGCGCAATATTTTTTATTGCATTTTTTAATATATCTCCCTTGCTAAGGCCTCGGGCAATGCCAAATGATATATAGTCTCTACCGAATTCTTGCAACATATTGGTTCTTACCACCCTTATTAAAGAAGGTGATGAAATCACCCCTAAAACAATGACAGGAAGCCAAAGTCTACTTAAATTAGCTACGTTTGAAACTTCATAATATTTTAGATGAACTCCAAAATAGTAAAGCAACATTAACCCAAGTGCAAATGCCGGCACTGATGAAAAAAATACGCTTATAAAACGAATGACTTGATCAGTAAACTTTTCATGTCTAACTGCAGAAATAACCCCCAAGGAAATTCCTAAAATACATTGAAGAATCATAGAAGGAATAGCAAGTAATAAGGTTGCAGGAATCCGCTCCTTTATTTCATCTGCAACAGGTCTGCCTGTGTAGATTGATTTCCCAAAGTCAAATTTTAATACCCTTTTAATCCATGAAATATATTGAAAAGGTATGCTTTTGTCTAAATTAAGCTCTTCACTCATTTTTTCATATCGTATATCATATTCTTTTGTATTAGTCATTGCTATTTCCGGATTTCCCATAACTATTTTCACAGGATCCCTTGGAGACAGCCTTATTAATACAAATATAATAATCGTAGCGATGAAGATGGTCACAACCATCTCCATCGTTTTTTTTAATATTTTTGTAAACATCAATATCCCTCAAATTCCAAATCTGAATTTACTACATTTTCAAATTGTCTAAAGTGTTCTTTATATCCTTTTAACGATTTCTTGACAGCAGACGTTTCTACTCTTGGGTACATATATATAGCAGGAACCTCCATAGCTATTCTTTCATTTATAGCTAATGCACGTTCATGTCTTTCTTCAGCGGTTTTAGCATTTAAAAGCTCTTCCAATAACTTATTTGTTTCCACATCATCATATTTCCCGTAATTTGCTGTTCCAGTTGGGCTAAATTGACCACTTAAAAGTGAGTACTCATCACCATAGGTTTGCCAAGCCTCAATTAAGCCATCCCAGTCGCCTGTTTCTCTTGCCGTTTCAATTAAAGCGTAGTCTCCATAAATAACCTCTGTGTCAACACCAATTCTAGACCATTGATTTTGAATGGTTTCACCTAACGCTTTATCTTGTCCCCAAGTTCTCAATTTAAATTGTAATTTTTCTCCATTTTTATGTCTAATTCCATCATCTCCTAACTTCCAACCTGCTTCCTCAAGTAAATCCTTGGCTTTTTCTGAATCATATTTTGTATAAACAGCATTCTTAGCCTCTGCATATTTAGGGTTAGAGCCTAACCAAGTAGTGACTGGAGTGCTTAATCCCTCTGAGCCCAATACAACCAACTCATCCCTATCCAAGGCCCATGCCAAGGCTTGTCTCACTTTTACATCTTTTAAATGTTCTTTTTGTAGATTAAGATATATAGTCTGTGTGTTGGCAGCCGGTGCCATATGCAGCACTAGATTGTCATCCTTTTTTAATTGTGCAACACTTTCATTTGGTATCCCTCTTACTATGTCAGCCCTACCACTAGAGGCTGCAAGAGTTCTAGCTTCATTGTCCATTATTTCTTCATGGATTATTCTTTTAATAGTAGGTTTTTTTCCATAATAATTTTCATTTATTTCTAAAACTATTTTTTTCTTAGGTTGAAATTCAACTACTTTATACATGCCGCTCATATCCATTGTCTCTATAGAATCGTGAGCTTTAGATGCATTTATAATGGATAATTCCATATAAGCAAGAGATAGGGGCAAGTTTAAATTTTTTCTTTCTGTTTTTGCTTCAAAACTATAATCATCTATTGGCGTAAAACTAATCCCTTCTAAAAATGGCAACGCTCTAACGTTTGTTTCCCTAGATCTTTCTAAAGAATCTATGACAGCTTGAGCGGTAATAGATTCTCCACTCCAAAACTTAGCTTCCGGTCTTAAGTCAATTTTCCATGTAGTTTCATCAATTTGCTTAGAGCCTTTTGCTAGAAACGGTTCTACTTCTCCATTTGCTTGAATTTTAAATAATGTTTCAGAAGCACCATTCGCTATGTAATGACTAGATCCTGGGTAAAAATTTGGATCCGTTTTACTTGCTATCTCTCTTTCTACGAAAATTAATTCTTCTTGATCTGTTGCCTTTGTATCCACCGTTTTAGTTGCTTCTGTTGATTTTTGACCACTTACACCTTGTGTACTTTTATCATTACCACACCCCACAAATAAAACCAGTGCTAACACCGCTACAAATCCAATGCTGATAATTTTTTTCTTCATAATAATCCTCCTAAAATTTTAATCTTTAAGTTTAAATTATATTATTCTAAAATAGTAAGCTTTAATTTTTATAGCTTGTTTTATCCTCAATAATATAAAAATACTTAGATTGCTCTACTCCTAAACTGAGTAAACAGTTAAATGTACCTATCATTAGTTTGTTTTAAGTTTCCTATAAACATAGTTTAAAGTTTTACTCTTTAAATTTTACATAATAGCTTTCAAATCATCTCCTTTCTTATATTAACTCTGCCACTTCAGAAGCCATGGCCATTTTTAACACATTTTGATAAGTCTTAGACTTTTCCTTAAGTTCTTCATCTGTTCCCACGCCTTCTATTTGGCCTCCATAAGGGAGTAATCTTTTTAATACTGAGGGTTTCTTTTCTTTATTTTTCAAAACTATCATCCCCTTTTTATTTTAATTCTTTTAGACACGATTACCTACTAACGAAAAAGTAATTACTCTTTATTACAAGAGATTGTACCATTTAATAAATAATGATACAATATTTATACGAGTTCTTTGTCTAATCGGAATAATGTCTAAAAGGAATATTAGGAGGGTTTTCTTATGAATTTATATAAAGATTTAATAAAAGATATGGGTTTAAACCCATGCATAGATAATTGTAAATATTGCCAAGTCGGTCATGCATTTTGCACTGGAAATGAAGAGTTTGAGGGTATTTACTGGTTTTATGAAACAGATGAATTTATTATTGAAATCCACGATTTTTTTATAAAAAAAGAAAGAGTTGTAGCCTCTTTTCCCCACATTGGTAATTTAATATCCTTTTATTCTTCATATCTTATAACTGCAAATGGAGAAAGTTTTAATCCTTATGAAACACTGTTTTCTAACTCTTTGTATGTTATAGACACAAGTAGAGCTCAGCAAAACTACAAATTTTTACTACATGGAAATTTCCCATATTTAAGTGTTGGGATTGGTTTTAAAAATAAGATGATAAAAGAGCATCTATCTTGTATAAAGAATAAGAAGAATGTAAATTTTTCAAATGTGTTTTTTGAGACAAAATCTCTTATATCTACAGCAATTGAAAAGCTAGCCCTATCAATTTTAAATTGTAAAATGACTTCTCCTGCTGCTGAGATATTTTTTGAAGCAAAAGCCAAAGAATGGCTAAGTATAACTATAAATGCATTTTTAAGCAAAGAAAATAAAAAAATTCCCTATGATGATAATATAGCCATTGAAAATGTAGCCCATTACTTAGATGATCACTACGCTTTAGATATCCCTCAAGAAATATTAGAAAAAATTGCTATGATGAGTGGTACTAAATTGAAAAAACTATTTAAACAAAAATATCAAATGACTATTACTGAATATTCTCAGAGAAAACGAATGAACATTGCAGAAACCCTACTTTTAAATACAAGTCTAGAAATAAAAGATGTTGCAAAATCAGTAGGATATTCCTCTCATAGCAAATTTACCACATATTATAAAAAGTACAAAGGTATTTGTCCTAAAGATGTAAGAGACATAGCTAAAAAACATAAGGATTATCTCCCTCGCTCATGTAATACCAAGTTTAGAGATTTGGATAAATAAAAAAGTGATTTTATATTCCAAAGTTAAGGAATATAAAATCACTTTTTTAGTATTAGTCTAAATTTGTTTTTTATCTAAAAAATTACATCTAGCAATTTTTACTGTAAATTTTATAAATGAATTAATAACTTCATTTTATAAAATTGTTGTTTCCATTTCTAACTCTTCATTTTGTACAAACTACCTTGAAACAGTCCCACTTTTATTGGAGAAATTAATTTTAAATTTGCTTTATCCATGGCTTCTTCAACTACAGCTTCTGTTGGTGTGGGTTTTACTCCATTCACATATCCTCTTATCCAGTTTAAAATATGTTCCTTTGGATATTCATCATTTTCCAAAAATGAACCAATTATCAACAAATATCCATTAGGAAGTAAAGAATTTGCAATTTTATTTATAAACTTATCAATCTCCACACTTACAAAATTAAAAATTCCAGAAGCAATTATTAAATCATAATCCTTCCCTATATCGTCTACATTAAAATCACCTTCTAAAACAGAAATATAATTTTCCATATTATTTTGTTTAATTATTTTTTTAGTTATAAGGGCAACTTCAGGCGTTTCAAATACATAGGCTACACTATTGGGGAAATTTTTTACAAATTCAATAGCCAATACTCCAGAACCTCCACCTAAATCCAACACTTTATATGACATACATGGATTAGAAAATATTTGCTTAATCTCTATATTAAAATCATAAACTCTTCCAGTTGCATACATTTCATGATGTACAACTTCAGCAAGTTCTGAAAAGTTATATGTCTTATCTTCCTTTGTAAATCCATACTTAACCCTATTTTCTATTCCCAAAATAGACCCCATTTTTTCTCTAAATAAAATAGCTTGTCCTATATATTTTTTACTATTTTTAGAAAGATATACTTTACTTGCCACAGTATTACAGTATGTCAAATCATTTTTTTCTATATATCCACAGGATGAAAGTGCCATTAAAAAAATATTAAGATTTTCTCTATTGTAATTTGTAATTTTTGTAATTTCTTCTAATGTAATTGGTTTGTCCAAATAGGAAAAAATATCTAATTTTATAGCTTCAAACAGAATCTGTGCTTCTCTATATTGTAAAATGGTTTTATAATAAATATTTGGTGTAATATTCATATTTGCACTCCTATCTTTATATAAAATTTAAAAATAAACACTATTTTATCTTACCTAAACACCATACTGTGCTCTCCATAGTTGGGTATAGTATCCTCCCTTTTCCAAAAGTTCTCCATGTTTTCCTTTCTCAAGTAAGTTTCCTTTTTTAAACACAAGGATTTGATCTGCTCTTTGAATTGTTTTTAGATGATGGGCTACTACTAGTACAGTCCTGTTTTTAGCAAGTTCAGTAATGGCATCTTGTATTAAAGACTCATTGACAGGATCAACATTGCTTGTCATTTCATCAAGAATTAAAATCGGTGCATCCTTCAAAAATGCCCTTGCAATGGATATTCTCTGTCTTTGTCCTCCTGATAATATCCCTCCGTTTTCTCCAATATCTGTCTCATAACCATCAGGCAAACTCATAATAAAGTCATGTATCCTTGCTTTTTTTGAGGCTTCTATTATTTCTTCTTTTGTCGCTCCCTTTTTCCCTACTCTAATATTCTCTTCAATGGTATTATCAAATAGTTGAACATTCTGCATAACAATACTGATACGATCCAAAAGCTCGTCATATGGAATATCTCTTATGTCAATACCGCCAAGTGTAATACTTCCACCCTTTACATCATAGAATCTTAAAAGCAAATTCGTTATTGTAGTTTTTCCGCTTCCAGACTCTCCTACAAGAGCCGTCACCCGTTTTTCCTCAATATTAAAATTTAGATTTTCCATTTTAAATTCATCTTCTTCATAGGAAAACTCAATATTTTTAAATGCTATATGGTTTTGTCTTGGAACAATGCCATCTACCTTATCTGGTATTACATCTGCATGCAAAATTCTCCCTAATCTCTCATAAGAATCTACTGCTGAAACATAGTACATATAGTGGGTTTCCATAGAAGCAAAAGGCTTATAAAATTCTTTAGAAACTACAGCCATAATCATAAATCCTAATACGTCAATACTGCCTATTAATGCCATTATGCCACCTGATAGTAAAAGAACCAAATATCCTAAATCAATCAAAAATCCAAAAATGGAAAGCTGCTTTGCTTTAAATTTAGATGCTGCCTTGCTTGTCTCGCCAAACTTTTTTGTTTTTTCTAAAAGGTCATTATCCAAACTTTTATTATTAGAAAAACTTTTCAATACAGGAATACCTCTTATATACTCAACAAATAAACTTACCATATCAGCTAAGGCAGAATTGTTTTCATTTTCTACTTTTTTAGCCTGTTTAATTGTATAGAGTAAATATCCTAAAGCAATAGGAATAGATGCAAACATAATAAGAGCCAACCTTATGTTCAAAAGTAAAAGTCCTATTAATACTACAAAAGAAATAAGGAAATCCCCAAACATTCGTGGCCACATATGACCTACTACCATAGACATATTATCCACATCTTTGTGGAGAATAGTGTTTAATTCACCTAACCTTTCATTAGTATAAAAACCTAAACTAAAAAGTTTTAGTTTTATAATCATTTTTTCTCTGATTTGCTGTACAATATCAAATCCTGCTTCATGTTTCTTTAAATCAGCTATCATATTACAAATTCCTTTAAATACAACTAAACTTATTAGCAAAATAAATTCTCCATAGAGTTTTTTTAACTCTGTTCCATCAGAAATTTTAAAGAGAATTGAAAAAACAGTGAGTAACATTCCTACGGAACTTAATCCATAAAAGGAGAAAAATAAAGCTGAAATAAACACATCTCTTTTCCCTTTTTTACTGGAAAACCCTAGTAATTCTTTAAACATATTCTCCCTCCTTTAACTCCCATCTATCTACTTTGTTTTGAGCCTCTACCATATCCTTATAAAACTTACATCTTTCCATCAATTCTTCATGAGTACCTGCATCAAGGACAAGTCCTTTATCCATAACGATAATTTGATCTGAATTTCTTATGGTATTTAAGTGATGAGCAATAGTAATAACAGTTTTATCTTTACTCAAATTATCAATAGCTTCACCTATGAGCCTTTCATTTTCACTGTCTACAGCTGCCATGGCTTCATCTAAAATTAAGATAGGCGCATCTTTAAGTATCATTCTAGCAATGGATATTCTTTGTTTTTCTCCCCCTGATAGCTTAACCCCCATTTCTCCAACCTTAGTGTTATACCCATTGGGAAGAGAAGAAATAAAATCATGACACCTTGCTTTCTTGGCGGCTTCTATAACCTCTTCCTTAGAAGCCCCAACTTTACCAATGGCGATATTCTCAAATATACTTAAATTAAATAGTATAACCTCTTGCTGAACGCTTCCTACAAGGTTTGAGATACTATCTCCATTATATTGTGAAATATCTTTCCCTGAAATTGTTAATTCTCCAGAATCTACATCCCAAAATCCCATTATAAGACTTGCAAGGGTGCTTTTTCCACAACCACTGGCTCCTACAAGAGCATTTAAAGTATTTTCTTTAAACTTCAAGTTAATATCTTTTAAAGCAAAGCCATCCTTTTCATATTCAAAACTTACATTTTTAAACTCTATATCACCCATTTTAAGATTTTCATTTACTTTTTCTTTTGGGAAAAAAACTCCCAGCACTTTACTAATGCTCTTTAGTTTTTCTGTAAAGACAATAGAAAAGTGATGAAGTGTAGCAGTCTTGCTTATAGCAGATACAAATACTGAAGATAAAATAATAGATAGTATAAATTTAGCTACCGATATTTTCCCATTTAATAATAAAATACTTCCAAGAATCATAACCAGAACTACTCCTATTTCCATAAAAATATCAATAAGCCCCATAGGAATAGTTACAGCACCCATACTCTTCTTCAAATCATATATATACGTTCTTGCAGATTCTAAAGTTTCACCACTAAATTCCTCCTCCTTTGCAAAAGCTTTGATAACGGCAATGTTTTTTACATACTCCATCATATCTTCACGCATTTTCATTTCTCTTGCAAAATATATTTGAAATCTCTTTTCCATAGCCTTGGCTGACATAATCCTCACCAAGTACATTAAAGGCACGCCAGCAACCATTATAAAGGCTAGTCTATAATCTATAAACAGCATTGCTATAAAGACTACGATTGGAAGAAGTGTTGCTGACATAATTTCAGGAAGCCCATGGGCTAAATATACTTCCACCTGCTCAATATCATGCTGAATAATATTTGTAAGTTCTCCTGTACTATGTTTCTTAAAAAAACCTAAATCTAATTTCTTTAAATGTTCTATTATAGCAAACCTTAATTCCGTAAGCTTGCTATAGGCTCTATCGTGAGCAACTTTAGTTGCAAGATAGTTAAAAATCTCTTTTAAGGTATAGGAGATTAGCATACTAAAAATAATAGTCTTAAAATAATCTGCTGTTAGTCCTCCATTAAATAGTTTGCTTATTAATAACACCAATAACACTTGCGGCACTAAATCAAATATTATTTTAAGGGCAAGTAATGTGTTGGATAAAACATTTTTTCCTATTGTATATTGTCTTAACTCTTTTTCATTCATGATTTACCTCCATAAATAATATATTATTGAATTTATATTCATTTTTGACTTTTAACTTAAGGGGGCTTTAACCCCCATTTAAGTTAAACCTTGTTTATATTTCATTTTTATCATTTCCAATTTACTTCTTTATGGGGTCAAGAATCAGTTGTTGTAAACTATCATCTATTTCAACACCAAACATTTTCTTATAATAATCTTTCATATACTGTTTGAAGAAAGTCTCTTCAATTGTATCTGGGTAATTTTTCATAGTCATCCAAACAATTGTTAAGGGACCCTCCAAGCCTGCTGCTCCCCAGTTATATGCTCCTTGAGGAAAATCATAGACCTTTCCATTTTTAACTGCACTGGTTTCCCTCCAATCTTGCCCTTCAATTTTCCCTTGTAAATAATCGTCTGCATCTCTACCTTCAAAATCATATATTATATCAGGATCCCAAGAATATATATCTTCCATTGAAAGGAGGCTTTGTTGCATAGCGATCTTTTGGTGCATCGCAGCTTTATCATCATTCTTATATGCGACATTAAGGGCTCCAGATTTCTCAAGTAAATCCGCATGGAATGATTTTGTTGAGAGCATTACCAACTCATCTCCATTGTTTTGATGGATTATAAGGGCAGATTTTTTCTCGTCTTCAGGTACTTTTTTTAATGCTTCTGCAACAATTTTTTCAGCTTTTTCCCACTCTTCATCTAAATCTGTTTCTCCTTTAAAATCAAAGATTTCTTTCATCAGATTATAAGCATTAACAGACCATTCTCTATTGTCAAAAGTCTTTTGGAAAAAATCAATTACAGGAATATCTATATCTTCAAGTCCCTTTTTTTGAAAATCTCCATATACTAAAATAATATCAGGATTAATTTTTAATACTTCTTCTGTATTAGAATTAAATCCTTTAATAAACCCTGTTTCAATATGGTCTTTTTTAGGCAGCATAACATCGAGAAAATCTTTTCCTGATACTGTGTAAGCCAATGGATTTACTGCAACAAGTTTGTCTACATCCTTTACTAAAAGTGTATAATAAGAAAGCAAAGGTGGAGAAATAATCATAACCTTATTGATTTTATCGGCTGTGGGGATTTCCCACTCCTGACCAGTTAAATCTCTTATTTTTCTCATTTTATTGTCTGAATTTTCTTTTCCTGTGTTCACTTTTTCCTTTTGTTCAAGCTCTTGTACTTTCTCCACTTCTTTTTGTGAATTCTCATTATTGTTTTTTAAACTACAACCTGTGAAAACATTCATGATTAAAATCAAACTTAATAAAATTGATATTTTTTTCATTTATACTCCCTCCATTTTTTATATTTCTACCATCGTATATTGGGATATACCATATGGTTCTAAGTCAATTATTTTTGCGTTTATATTAAAATAGGTGCTAATATTTTCTTCTGTCAAAACTTCCTTTGTTTTCCCATAATTATGATTAGAATCTTTTCCTATTAAAAGTACTTTATCTGCTGCTTTCATTGCATTTGCAGGATTGTGGGTGTTTATTATGCAACAAATTTTTTCTTTTTTTGCAAGTTTCACAATTAGCTTTAAAATTTCAGACTGATTCTTAAGGTCTAAAAAAGATTCTGGTTCATCTAAGATAAGTATTTCTGGTTTTTGTACCAGGGCTCTTGCCAAATACATAAGCTGTAATTGTCCACCACTGGCTTGGGTGCAAATTTTGTTGTGTAAGTGTGCAATTCCCATTTGTTCTAATGCTTTCATGGCATCTACTTTATCTTTTTTACTGGGAAGAGAAAAAATACCAATATCTCTAGCCCTTCCCATAAGAACCATATCTAAAAATGTATAGGGGAAATTTATTTTATTGTTTTGAGCAACATATGAAGTTTTTCCATGTTCTTGTAAGTTAGAAACTTTATGTCCATCTACAAAAATTTCACCTTTATTATATTTATTAATTCCCATAAGGCATTTTAAAAAAGTTGTCTTTCCAATGCCATTACGACCTAATATAGCTAGAATTTCAGACTTGTTTAGTTCAAAGTCTATATCTTTAAACAACTCTTTGTTCCTCTCATAACCAAAACTTATACCTTTAACTACTAATCCCAATTTATTTTCCACCTCCATCAAACCTTTTGAAAACCAAAACAAAAATTGGAGCACCAACAATTGCTGTTAAAATACCAATAGGAATATCAGCCTCTGAAATACTTCTTGCTAAAAGATCCATGACTACCATGAATATCCCCCCAAATATTGCAGATGAGGGAATTAAATTTTTGTTATCTGCCCCAAAGAACTGTCTCATCAAATTTGGGACTATCATTCCAACCCAACCAATTATGCCTGACACCATTACACAAGATGCACTTATTAGTGTGCAAGCGAAGATAATTATAAATCTATTATTTCTTGGATTTATACCAAGATAAAAAGCTTCATCATCTCCCAATGATAAGATATTTAACCTAAATCTCATCATTATTAATATAATAGTTCCAAATAAAATTGGAATTCCTGCTACAATTATTTTATAGAAGCTTGCTCCTATAAAACTTCCCATAAGCAATATGTGATAGCTGGTAAAGCTTGATCAGTATCAGCTACAAGTTTTAAAAATGATAAAAGAGCACTAAAAAACGAACCAACAATTATCCCCGATAGAATTAATGTGATTGTCTGTCTACTCTTTTGAATCTGACTTATTGTATAAGTCAAAACTACTGCCAAAATTCCAAAAATGAACGCAGTTACTATTAAAGCTTTTGTACTTCCTGAAAAAAACAAAATTGCAAAAGCAGCTCCAAAGGCAGCCCCATTGCTTACTCCTAAAATATCTGGACTAGCAAGTCTATTTTGAAACATACTTTGAAATGCAGCACCTGAAATTGAAAGTCCAGCCCCTACAATTAAACTAAGTATGAATCTAGGAAGTCTTATGCTTAATATAACCTTTTCTACATGTTGAGGCAGATTCTCTCCTTTAATAAGAGAAATAATATTAGAAGTTGAAACTTCAAATCTACCTATTACAATTGATATGTATAAAAGCAATAAAGCTAAAATACATGAAAAAACATAAAACAACTTCATTCTTTTCTCTATGATTCATCATCTCCTTTCAAAATTGAATAATATTGAATTAAAATTCAATATTGCTTTATAAAGTTAGGTTTCACTAAATAGCGAAACCTTGTTTTTTCTAAATATATACTTTATTTAAATGTCTCTATTACAGTATTTAGATGCTTATTATTTTTATCTATAATGATTCTACACCAGTAAAATAACATTTATTAAGTACAAAAAGCATGTCCTTTGCCCAATTATCATCCTGATAGTGCCTAGCAATTTCCATAATCCCTTCAACATAGTTATTAGCTAAGATATGTGAGAGCATAGGGTCATGTTTATTATTTGAATAGCGTTTGAAACCTTCTTCTATATGCTGTCCCAATCTATTTACCCAAATTTCTTTTGCTTTCTCATGTTTTGTTCCTGCACTTTTATCTATTAAAATAATAAGTTTAATTCTGTCTTCTAATATCCTTGGAAGGTGCTTGGCACCACCTTGATTAAATCTTTCAGAAGGACTGCCTGTTTCCAATTTTTCCTCATCTTCCATTATTTTAATGATTCTATCAAGAATCCCCTTGACTACTTCATCAAATAAAGATGCTTTGTTTTTAAAATATGTGTAAATAAGTGCAACGGGAATACCAGCTTCCTCTGCAATTTCTGTTAGCTTAGCGCTTCTATAGTCTTTTTCATAAAAGACTTTTTCTGCAGACTCAAGTATTCTGTTTCTAACTTCTTCTTTTAAAACTTGTGCCATTTCATATCCCCACTTTTATATTGAATTCTAATTTAATATTAAACCACCATTCATTTTTTGTCAAGAATATATTAATGAGAAAATAATCGTTTCACTTATATCACAAATTCTAAAATCTTTTTAACATATTTAACTCTTCTTCTGTCATTGTATTGTCAATTAATCGCAACCATAGGTTGACGGATTGAAAACAACCATTTCTTGCTGATTTATAGATTGTTATCTATAATTGATACAAGGAGTTGAAAGCTTTGATTCAGTTTGGTGAAAAATTAAAAAAGCTAAGAAAAAAGAAAGGTATTACCCAAGAACGTCTTGCACAAGAATTGCATATCACGAGACAAGCTATTTCTAAGTGGGAATCTGATATCACTCAACCTGATTTGGAAAACATCGTAAAAACCTGTACTTTCTTTGAAATATCAGCAGACGAATTGCTTGATATGGATTTTCTAAGATCAGATAAGAAAAAAACAGATACAATGGGAATTTATATCCAATAATAACCTAATTCCAATGCTATTGATATTTTTATTGAGCTTCATTTATGGGGTTATTTATACATTAAAAAAATATTTTAGAAAATAGGAGTTTTATATGAAAATACAACTTGCCACCCTCAAACTTAACTATTTATTTTACAATTCTTTTGATGGGCTTTTAACTTTTTTATAGCCCAGTCATAATGACTTGAAGTTGCACTTACAAAATAGGATCCAAGAGTACTTCCACCTACCCATTTATATACACCCTTAGAAAATAATTCTTCATTGGTAAAAGTTTCTGCTAAATTTAAAACATCCTCATGGGATTTATTTAGCATCATTCTTGCATCTTCTAGTGATGTATTTTGATGTTTTTCCCAAAACTCTACATTCATATCACCATAGGTTTTCCAATTATAAGCCTTCGGAAGAAAAGGCTTATCTATACCCTTTTGGTTCGAATTTATCCAATTAAGAATAAGCTGATGCCACTCATAAAGATGTACTAAAACATCTCTGAGATTTTTATCCCTGCCCCAATGTGCTTCTTTTTTCTTTTCATCTTTTGAAAAGTCAAATGGAGTATTTAATTCTTCATCAGTTAGTTTTGATATAAGCAAATTCAGCTTTTTATAGTTGTCTTTTGCAGCACTTATTAAATCTGACTTTGTTGTAGGTCTTGCCATTTTTATTCCTCCTTTACTAACTAAAAACAGCTCAAAACTCATTTATAATGGTTATCATTTTCAAATATTAATTTAAGGGTAATTCATCTGTGGTGGAAAGTCAACCTTTTTATAAAAGTTCATTTCCAGCAAAGATTTACCCTTTAATTATCACTTATGCTACCATTCCTAAACCAGCTTTATTTATTTAAACATCCTATACTAAAAGATATAAAGGCTTTCTATTGAGATTGAGGTAATAAATACGATAACCTACTAGTAGATACTATTTTGAGTCCTTTTAAAATAGAAAGATCTCTAAGTAATAAAGGAATTCCTTATGACAATACAGTTAGTGAAGCTACTAATAAAATATTGAAGACAGAGTTTATATATCAAAAAAAATCTGATACCTTAGAACAACTTCAATTAGAGTTAGTAGAATACGCCTATTGGTATAATAAACCTGAGGATTCACGGTTCTTTAGGTTATATTTCGCCAGTTGGATAGAGAGAATCAAATAATATAAATTTAAGAAAAGTATCCTAGTATTAAATATTGGATCTATGTTAATATAGTAGACATATTTTCTCCAATAATTTTTATGCAATCCTTTTAGATTTATCTTCCCATTCTTGTGGAGTAATATACCTAGAGAACTATGTATTCTTTCTCTGTTGTACCATAAATCTATATATTTAAATATTGCTAATCAAGCCATCTTCTTAAACATGGCTTGATTAGCAGCTTGAGTGATAGCTTCATTATTATCTATTGCTGCGAGTTTAGCTTTAGATAGACCATATTCACTATTAAGCCCGATAGTGTTTTACTAGAATTATAAAGTTTTACAATGGTATTTTTATATTATTATCTATATCTCTTTGACATTCTAGCCACTTTCTTTGTTATATTTTATAGTATTAAGAAAATCGTGTCTACAATCTTATACTACATCATTCCTTTCAAATTTCAGACAATAAAAAGCGACTAAGCTTTACCTTAATCGCTCTAATTCATAAATTATTTTATTAATTAGACTCTATTTTCTCTTGCTTTTTAATTTATTGACAAACTTATATAATAAATAAATGATATTTTAATCTTTGTCGTATGAACCTAATTCTATTAATTTACCATTATCCATTATAAAAGGTCTTGCTGTTGTTGGATCGCAGTAATGTTTATATTTTGAAAATAAGTAATTATAACAATCTTCTTTTCGATTAAATTTTATTGCCTAATAAGGTTCTTGAATCGTTTATTTTGCTCATCACTCCTTGGCAATAAATTTCTATTCCAAAACTCTTTATCTTTAGCACACACCATTACAAAATCATGCATATCCGAAAAATACCTTGCATTATTTTGTGGACTATGCTTTTTTGCCAAATGACATTATTAATAAAATTATTATATCCAAATATTTCATCACATACTAACCTTAAATGTGCTTGCTCATTGTCATCAATACTAATAAATATAGCCCCATCTTCAGCAAGAAGTTTATGTAATAATTTTAATCTTGGGTACATCATATATAGCCATTTATCATGTCTTGATAAGTCTTCTCCTTCTTTACCTACCACTTCTCCAAGCCATTTCTTTATCTTAGAATCATTTACATTATCATTATATATCCATTTTTCATTTCCTGTATTATATGGTGGGTCAATATGCTAACCACTTTTATCATAAGCATATTTATGTTCTAGAATCCTATATGGTACATCTAGATGATAGTTGATTACCTTTTCTTTTCCTATGCCAGCTTTATGTTTTTGGCGAAGCTTTTCAATTTTCAGCACCTCCTTTGTCAGATTTTTATATCCCTAGGCAACCTTGCCCTTTGGATCAGTTACTACATAAGAACTGTGCATCTGCATTAAATTTGGTTTAAGAAAAAATCTCGTTTTACCACTACCTGAACCACCAATTACTAATATATTCTTATTTCTAGCATACTTAGGATATTTAGGTCTACTATTGATCATAAGTCTTTCTGTTTGCGTCAAAATCACATTATTTTCAAATACTGGATCTATAAAAGGTTTTATATCTTTTGCTGTTCCCCAGGAAGCGTTTTGTCAAGTACCTTTTTTGATTTATTGACGCTTTTTCTGTAAGGCATTTTCCATTTGTCCGCCTTTCCATTTTTAGACAAAGAAAAAACAGTAACCTTTTTTGATTTACTGTTTTCCTAATTTGCTATGTTCCAAGCCCTTATTTAGTTGTTTGAGTTAAATAGACTACACTTTATAAAGTTCTTCGTAAATAAATCATATCTACCAATTTAATGCCACTTTCATAAATTGGATGGTCATAATTATCTATAAAAAAATCTTTAATAATATGTGAATGAGAAAATCCACACTTCACATAAAAATGATATGATACTTCCAAAGTAGACAGTCTAATTAATTAAAAATTAGATTATCTACTTGGAGGTATTTTTTTATATAATAGGAAAGTAGAACTTTCCTATTATAGAACAACAAGGCTCATTAGAGCCGCCACAAGAGTTTACAATGTAACTGTTCACATGAAATCACTCACTTGACGATTATTCATGCAATCGCATAGTGGGTGATTTTTTTTACGGAGGTGGTATATTTGGCAGAACCAGTATCAACGACAGTGCTTGTAGCAAAGGCAGTGCTGACATCTCTAAGTGATAAGTGTATACGAAAAATAATAGCTTGGGCGATTGGTCTTACCCTATCTCCTATAATTAAATTATGGTTTTAATCTGAGGTTTTCTCTTGAGAGTAGCAGCTCAAAATGACAAAGCTATAAATTTATACTTTGATAGTATTGTTATTGCTTACAAAAATTCCGAAGATTATGGATAATATATTAAACGGATAAAAATATACCTAACTCTCATTTAGTAGAGGTACACAAAAAACAGCAGTGCTGGTGCTTGAAGACTCAAGCGCCAGCACTGCCGTCACAAAAGATATTAAACTATTTTACTTTGTTTTTTCAGGTACCTTTAAAATATCGTCAGAGTGCAGTGTACTGAAAATAGTTTTATTATTCATTCTTGCAAGTTCAGTAGCACTGCAACCATATTTTTTGGAAATGCTCCAGAAACTATCACCTTTTTGAATCACATAGATATTACCGAAAATGTGTTGTGGTTTAGCTTCAGTTTCTCCGTATAAACTCATAGGAAGTACCAGCGATGATTTCTTTGCCTGTAAGAGCTTTTCCATCTTTGTAGTACATCCATTTGCCACTGTCGTTTTGCGTCCAGCCCTGCATAATATCAGAACTAATTACAAGCTCTGCAAAGCGTTTCAAGACAGCAGACACTTGCGCTCTGGTAACGATACTCTGAGGGTCAAAGACATTACCGTTTTTGCCAGATAGAACACCTGCCATCTGTATTTGTTTTACGGCATCCTTTGCATAACTGCTGATTTTAGCATTGTCTGTAAAAATTACTTCTGCATGAATCTTTGGAACTGCAAAACCAATGGCTTTCGCATAATTCTGCATGACAACTGCCATTTGTTCACGGGTGATATTTTTATCCGGAGCAAAGGCTGTAGTAGAAATACCTTTTACAATCCCTTCTTCATGCGCCCATTCAACATATGGAAGATAGTATGAGCCTGTTTTGACATCAGTAAAGCGACTTTCCTTATACTTGCTTACATCAACTCCTGCAAGTCTACCAAGAGCTGTTACAAACATTCCTCTTGTCATAGCAGTATCCGGACTGAACTTACCATTTCCTGTGCCTTGTAACAGATTGCGTGCGGCTACAAACTCAATGCTTCCTTTTGCCCAGTGGTTTTCTGTGTCACTAAATTTGCTAATCTTATCTTCTTTGACACCTATTGCATAAAGAGAAAAGTAATTTGTTACAAAATTTAGGGTTTGTGTAACTGGATCGTAAACAGAGTTTGGCACTATATGTGCTTTGCCTTTACTATCAATATAGCAAGCAACTACATTGCCGGCCTTTTCGTTTGCGCCTAGTGTATATGGAATAGATATAGAAACCGTTCCTTTTCCAAATTTCGTAACTTTTTTATCGTTTTTGCCTGTAATGGTCAAATCATAAACTGCTCTGTTGCCAACAAGCTGTTTCGTTTCAGCTGTTAAAGTGCTATTATTCATCTTTTTTGCACTTACTGTCACATCTGAATTGAGCTGTTTTCTAACTTCTTTTAGACTATCAAGGGTAAAGGTAATGCTGATGACATCGCTTGAGATAGTACTTGTTTTGACTTCATCTTTTACCAGTGCATCAACAGCTACTTTAGGCAGATTAGCGATAAGATTATTCTTGCCATCAGTATTTGATTTAATGGTAATATTGATACCATTTTCTGTTTTATTATTCTTTTTTGCTTCAGCCTGTGCTTGGCTGATTGCTTTATTTATAATTGTTTCAGTCACATCGACCGTTGCTGTATTGCCTGTGATTGTAGGCTTTATATTGGCAATTGCTTCGGTTGCTAATTTCGGTTTTTCAGTAGAAACAGGCGGCTTAGCAACAGTAGAACCTCCGTTGTCAGTAGAACCTCCGTTGTCAGTAGAGCCTCCGTTGTCAGTAGAGCCTCTGTTGTCAGTAGAGCCTCCGTTGTCAGTAGAGCCTCTGTTGTCAGTAGAGCCTCCGTTGTCAGTAGAGCCTCCGTTGTCAGTAGAACCTCCGTTGTCAGTAGAGCCTCCGTTGTCAGTAGAGCCTCTGTTGTCAGTAGAGCCTCCGTTGTCAGTAGAGCCTCCGTTGTCAGTAGAGCCTCCGTTGTCAGTAGAGCCTCCGTTGTCAGTAGAGCCTCCGTTGTCAGTAGAGCCTCCGTTGTCAGTAGAGCC
>Ga0129309_1000591_pt1 | contig 25936 bp, 20 predicted proteins | sample L1105metagenome_FD_94439 | JGI IMG/M metagenome (GOLD analysis project Ga0129309, IMG submission 94439) | Ring-tailed lemur group fecal microbial communities from Wisconsin, USA - L1105 metagenome | ecosystem: Host-associated > Mammals > Digestive system > Large intestine > Fecal | place: USA...
AGCTTATGCTTCCATCGACTGGGTAACCATCTTCCTGTTCGCAGGTATGATGCCTGTATCCTCCGCTATGGATAAAACCGGCGCTGGCAAATTGATTGCTGACTGGACCGTATCCCTGATGGGCGGTTCTCCGTCTCCTATGATTGTAACCGCAGTTCTGTTCATTTTGTCCTGCGGCCTGACTCAATTTATGTCCAACACCGCTTCCGCAGCTCTGCTGTGCCCGATCGGTATTGCTATTGCTAAAAACCTGGGCGCTGACCCCCGTGCCGTATTGATGGCTATTGCAGTTGCAGCATCCTGCGCATTTGCATCCCCCGTTGGTACTCCTCCGAACACCCTGGTACTTGGCCCTGGCAACTACAAATTCATGGACTACGTTAAAGCAGGCACTGGCTTGATCATCGTTTGCTTCGTAATCTCCTTGGTTGTAATCCCGATGGTATGGCCGTTCTTCCCCGGCAAATAATTAGTACCGTTGTTCTATAGTCCCTAATCAAAGCCTTCAGGCTCTTGCCTGAAGGCTTTTCTTATTGCTCTGATTAAATATCCAAACACAAAAGCACCCCTGCCGCCGCTAAATATTTTAACGGCAGCAGAGGTGCTGACTTTTTTGCTTCTAAAATACTATTCTTTTTTATTGAGCATCTGCTCCAAGGTGTGCCAGCCTAAAACAGCGCATTTTACCCGCGCCGGCATGTGGCTGACGTCTTTTAAAACGCCTGCTTCTTCCAGCTCGTCAATTTCTTCTTCGGCGGCTTCGCCCTTAATCATACGCAGGAAAATATCTGCCAAGCGCAGCGCTTCCTCCTTAGGCTTGCCAATAACCAAATCCAGCATCATATCAGCACTAGCCTGGCTGATAGCGCAGCCGCTGCCCACAAAGGCTCCGTCCACTACCACATTGTTTTCCACTTTCAGCTTCATAGTAATATCGTCGCCACAGGTAGGATTATAGCCGCGCATTTCCATATCAGCATCAGGCAGCTCATGCTTATGCGCCGGGTGCATATTATGATCCAATAATATTTCATTGTAAAAAGCTCTGTTATCTGCCATAACCCATTCTCTCCCTAATCGTCTGCAAGCTGTTGATAAAACGCTCTACGTCCTTAACGCTATTGTAAAAAGCCAAGCTCATACGCGCTGTCGCTCCAGTACATAAATGGTCTAAAAGCGGCTGCGCACAGTGATTGCCGGCACGGATATTTACACCGTCAGCATCAAAAATAGCAGCAATATCATGAGGATGCACGCCGTCAATCGTAAAGGTTATAATACCCTTATGCTCCTCCCATTGAGGAGAACCGATAATATGTACGCCTTCAATCTTCTGCATGGCTTCAAAAGCCATTTTGGTCAGCGCCTCTTCTCTGGCTTCTATAACCTCATAGCCTATGCTGTTGATATAGTTAATAGCGGCGTGCAAGCCTGCCGCACCTGCCGCATTCACCGTACCGGCCTCAAATTTATGGGGCAGCGGCGCGTATTCCTGGGTTTCTCGGTTTACCCAGCTAATCATTTCGCCGCCGTATAAAAAGGGCGGCATGGCTTCCAAAAGCTTTTTCTTGCCATAAAGCACGCCGATACCCATAGGCCCATACATTTTGTGACCGCTGAACGCTAAAAAGTCTGCATCCAGCTTCTGCACATCAATCGCCATGTGAGGCGCGCTCTGGGCAGCGTCGATAACTGCCACAGCGCCTACCTTATGCGCCAGCTCAATAGCCTTTTCTATGGGATTTAAGCAGCCTAAAACATTGGAAATCTGCGCCATAGCCACTATTTTCGTTTTAGGCGTAATCATTTGCTCCATAGCTGCATCAGAAATGCTGCCATTAGCGTCACATTCCAAATATTTTACTACGGCTCCTGTCTGGGCAGCTACCATGCGCCATGGCAGCATATTGCTGTGGTGCTCCATAATGGTAAGCACAATTTCGTCGCCTGCCTGCAAATGGCTAAGGCCATAGCTATAAGCAACTAAATTTAGGCTTTCCGTAGTATTACGGGTAAAAACAATTTCCTGCTCCGACTTAGCGTTGATAAATTTCTGCACAGCAACACGGGCATCCTCGTAAGCATCCGTAGCCTCCATAGCCAGTTGATACAGTCCACGCAAAGGATTAGCATTATGCTGCAAATAAAAGCTGCGCTCGGCTTCTACTACGCTTAAAGGACGCTGCGCCGTAGCGGCATTATCTAAATAAGCTACGTCCAGCTGCGCCAGCAGAGGAAAATCTTTTTTATAATCTTGTGTCAGTAATTCCTTTTCATTCAGCATCGGCAATTACTCCTTCCAGATAGCGTTCCACCAGCTGCACAGTTTCTTCATCATCAATGCGGCGGCAAATGCTTTCAATCTTTGCCTTAGCCATCATAGCAACAGCATCAGACTCACTAAAGCCGCGGCTCATAAGATAAAATAGCAGCTCTTCATCCAGCTTGCCAATGCTGGCGCCATGATTACCCTGCACGTCCTCCTCACTGCACAAAATCAGCGGAATGGACTGGTTCACCACGTCGTCGCTCAAGAGCAGCACGGTTTCCTTTTCGTCACCGATAGCTCCGGCACTGCCGTTTTTAAAATCTATGGTACCGCGGTAAATCTTAAAAGCGCCTTCCTGCAATACACCGTCGGCAGTCATATTACATGTAGTATTTTTACCGTAATGATTAGCAATAAAATTCATATCCAGACGCTGTGCCTGACGTCCATAATAAGCAATGGCAGCATCAAAGCAGGAACCGTCGCCAAGCAGTTCTGCGCGCACGCCGTTATAAATTTTAGAGCTGCCCAGCTGCAGCTGCAGCACTTCAAAATGTGCGTCTTCAGCCAAATTGCAGCCAACATCGTTCAAATGCAGAAACTCGTGACCTAAAAGCTGTACCTGTACCAGCTTCACCTTGGCATTTTTGGCAGCGGCAATTTTAGTCTGCACCACCGCCGTACCTTTAGCCGAAGCAGTGGAAATATACGTCATATATACGGTTAAATCGCTGTTGGGCTTAGCTTCTATCTCTAAAGTGTTATAGCATTTTTTACCATCGTCATAGCGCAGCGTTACAGCAGCAGTGCTCCTGCCTGCATCAGCAACCAAATGGACACGCTGTCCTTCGCCTAAACGCGCCATTTCCTCACCCATACCCGTGGGCAAGGCAGCAAAATCAATACCATGTACGGGACAAGCGTTAGCCTGCACACAACCACAGCAATTTTTGCCGGGAACGCGCGGAAGCTGTTTTTTATTAAAACAAACACTGCCCTGCAACGCCACCTTCGGCTCACACTTATCCTGCGTAGCAGCCAGTTCCAGCATACTTTCATTCATGCGCAGGCGGTTCCAGGTAGGCGCAGGCAGGCGGTTGACGATTAAATTTATTTTATCTAAATTATCCATGAAAAAATTCTCCTTCTAGGCGCAGTCTAAATTGTCAGATGCCGTGCGCGGCAAAAATTTTGCCTTGCAGCAAGCACATGACAGCATAACTTAACCTATACTGCCCTGCATTTCCAGGCGAATTAAATTATTCATCTCCACAGCGTATTCCAACGGCAGCTCCTTAGAAACATTATCCGCAAAACCGCTGACAATCATCGCCTTAGCCTCTTCCTCGCTAATACCGCGGCTCATAAGATAAAATACCGCGTCGTCGCTGATACGGCCGATTTTTGCCTCGTGTCCAATATCCGCGTCAGACGTGCGCACGTCAATAGCAGGAATAGTGTCGGAACGAGAAATATTGTCCAGCATCAGGCTTTGGCAGGAAACAGAGGACTTGGCATGCTTAGCCTTATTGGTAACTACTACGCTGCTGCGGAAGGTGCTGATACCGCCGCTCTTAGAAATAGAGCGAGTATTAACAATACTTGTTGTATGGGGCGCGTTATGCACTACCTTACAGCCGGTATCAAGATTTTGGCTGTGGCCCGCAAAGGTTACGCCGGTAAATTCACTGTGAGCCTTCGCGCCGTTTAAAATACTCATAGGATATAAATACGATACGTGGGAGCCAAAGGAACCGCTGACCCACTCAATAGTGCCGCCTTCAGCAACTAAAGCACGTTTCGTATTAAGGTTATACATATTCTTGGACCAATTTTCAATGGTGCTGTAACGCAGCTTGGCTTTTTTGCCAACAAACAGCTCTACGCAGCCTGCATGCAGATTGGCAACATTGTATTTGGGAGCGCTACAACCTTCAATAAAATGCAGCTCTGCACCATCATCCACAATAATCAGCGTATGCTCAAATTGGCCTGCGCCCTTAGCGTTCAGGCGGAAATAGGATTGCAGAGGAATAGCTACCTTAACGCCTTTAGGTACATACACAAAGGAACCGCCGGACCAAACAGCGCCGTGCAGCGCCGCAAATTTGTGGTCCGTAGGAGGCACCAGCTTCATAAAGTGCTCTCGTACCATCTCTGCATAAGGTCCGTTTAAAGCGCTTTCCATATCTGTATAAACAACGCCCTGCTCCTCAACCTCTTTGCACACATTGTGATATACTATTTCGCTGTCATATTGAGCGCCTACGCCTGCCAAGCTGGTCTGCTCGGCTTGAGGGATACCTAAACGCTCAAAGGTATTTTTTATATCCTCGGGAACATCCTCCCATTTACCCTGCATGGTGGTATTGGGGCGCACATAGGTAACAATATTGTCCATGTTTAAGCCCTCAATAGAAGGTCCCCATTGGGGCATACGGGAAGCGTTATAAATTTCTAAGGATTGCAGACGGAACTGGCGCATCCATTCCGGGTCGTGCTTTTCGCGGGAAATCTGCTCGACAATCTCGCGGGTCAGGCCCTCCTCAATGCGGTAAGCGTCTTTGTCCTCATTGCGGAAGTCATAAAGACTTCTGTCTATATCTTCAACATAGGTTTTTTCTTCCATAGTTCACTCCGTCAACAGTTATTTCTGCAAAAACTGCTCAAAGCCGTGCTTGCTGATTTCCTCTACCAGCTCCGGCCCTGCATTTTTAATAATGCTGCCCCGAGCCAAAATGTGCGTTTTATCTACATGCAAGGCTTCCAAAATCTTAGTATTATGGGTAATAATCAGCAGCGCGCCGTTACGGTGCTCCTGAAAGGTTTTAATGCCTTGAGAAACGATTTTTACAGCATCAACATCCAATCCGCTATCGGTTTCGTCCAAAATCGCCAGCTTAGGATTGAGCATTAACAGCTGCAAAATCTCCGCCTTTTTCTTCTCGCCGCCGCTGAAGCCGGTGTTTAAATCACGCTCGGCATATTTATTATCCATTTGCAGCAGCGCCATTGCCTGACGCAGCTCCTTGCGGAAATCCCACGCTTTAATGCGCACGCCCCGCTGCTGCTCCAAAGCGGTTTTTAAAAAGCTGCTCAGGCTGATGCCCGGCACCTCCAAAGGATTTTGAAAGGACAGAAACATACCCAAGCGCGCGCGTTTATCCACGGACATTTTGGTAATATCCTCGCCGTCAAAGAAAATCGTGCCGCCGGACACGGTATATTTAGGGTTGCCCATTAGGGCATAGCCTAAGGTAGATTTACCGGCGCCGTTAGGTCCCATCAAAACGTGAGTTTCACCCGGTTTAATATCAAGATCAATACTATGAAGAATTTGCTTTTCCTCTACATTAACCTGCAAATTCCGCACCTGTAATAATTCTTCAGCCATATTTATCCTCCAATCGCCTGCCAAAGCGGCAGCCATTTAATTCCCATTTGTCTAGTATGAATTCATAATAATATTATAGAAGTATTTTAACGGTATTGCAAGAGAGCAAGACCGCTGTAAAGCTATAATTTGCAAAAAATTTGCAAGCATCAAGCAAAAACACCCGTATTTTATTATTATATAACAAAGCGCTGCTTTTTACCACCTTTAACGCAAGAAAGAAGCATAAAAGCGCTATTTTTACCTTACAAAAATGCTCCCCGCAAATAACTTGCAGGGAGCAATGTTTCGGCAAAATTTTTACAGCCTTTTATATAAAATTCTGACAGAGTTCAGCACACACAGCAAGGATACGCCGGTGTCTGCGAACACTGCCGCCCACATGGAAGCATAGCCCGTCAATCCTGCCGCCATAATAATTACCTTGACCGCTAAAGCAAAGATAACATTCTGCCAAGCAATAGCGCCCGTTGCTTTGGCAATAGCCACCGCCTGCGGAATTGCCTGTACCTCGCTGTTCATAAAGACTACGTCCGCCGCCTCAATGGCTGCGTCGGCACCGCTGCCCATAGCTGCGCCGATGTCGGCGCCTGCCAGCACAGGCGCGTCGTTAATACCGTCGCCTACAAACATTACAGCGCCGTATTTATTGCGCAGTAAATTTAACTCCGTCAGTTTATCCTGAGGCAAAAGCTGCGCTCTTACCTCGTCAATGCCTACTGCGGCAGCTACGGCCTCGGCCTCGCGCTTAGCGTCGCCGGTGAGCATGACAGTTATCAAGCCCTGTTTTTTCAAAGCAGCTACGGCTTCTTTGGCATCAGCTTTAATAGTATCGCTGATAATAATTTGACCAAGGTACTTTGCACCGTCAGCCACCAGCACCTCGCTTCCGCTGGTTGCCGCTACGTAGCCTGTAACATCAATATTATAACGCGCCAGCAGCTTAGCATTGCCGCAGAGTACGCGGCGCTCGCCAAAGAAGGCTATCAAGCCTTCGCCGGCAATTTCTTCAAAGCGGTCGGGACGAAGCAGTGTTAAATTCTGTGCCTTGGCAGCTGCCACAATGCTGGCGGCAATAGGATGGGCGGAAACAGTTTCAGCGCAGGCAGTAAGCTGCAGCAATTTTTCTTCGCTGACGCCGCCAGCTGCGTTCACCGTCTGCACAGCAAAATTTCCCTTAGTTACCGTGCCGGTTTTATCCATAACTACAACGGCAATATTTTTCAGCGCTTCCATAGCTGCGCCGCCCTTAAAAAGTATACCGTACTTAGAGCCTGCGCCAATACCGCTGAAAAACGCCAACGGCACGCTGAGCACTAAAGCGCAGGGACAGCTGATAACAAGAAAGGTCAGCGCCGTGTACAGCCATTTTTCCCACTCGCCGGTCAGCAGCGACGGTACAACAGCTGTCAGTACCGCAGCAGCTACCACAAAAGGCGTATAAATTCTGGCAAAGCGGGTAATAAAACGGTCGATAGCGGGTTTGGAGGCAGCGGCGTTTTCCACGCTGTCCAAAATACGCGTTACCATAGATTCCGCCAGTACCTTTTCCACGCGAATTTTCAGCATACCGCTGGTATTGACGCAGCCGGAAATGATTTCGTCGCCATAACCGCGCTTTACCGGCACAGGCTCGCCAGTTATCGGCGAAGTATCTACCAGGCTTTCACCCTCAATTACTACACCGTCCAGAGGAATACGGTCGCCTGCGCGCACCAAAAGAATATCGCCTACATGAGCGTCCTCGGCAGGAATAACCTTGACCTCTTCGCCTACCAAAAGATTGACCACCTCGGGACGCATATCCACGGCATCCATAATTTGGCCGCGGCTTCTTTCTACGGCGCGCTGCTCAAAATATTCGCCCACGCGGTAAAAGAACATAACGCCGACAGCTTCTTCCCACGCCTTAATGGCAAAAGCGCCTAAAGTAGCGACAGTCATCAAAAAGTTTTCGTCAAAAACATTGCCTTTAACGATATTTTTTATAGCCATCAGCACAATGCGCCCGCCTAATAAAATGTAGGCAAAGATTAGGCAGTACATGTGATAGGCTTCGGGAAGCAGACCCAGCCACTCGGTAACGATAAAAACAGCGCCGCCTAAAAAGATTTCTATCAGGCTTTGCTTTTCGCTAAGCGCGGCAAAAATACCGCCTGCCTTTTGGCGTTCTTCCAGCTCCGGAGCCAAAGCGGGTTTGCCTGCTGCTTCAACCAGTACCACGCCTTCTTCCACCTTATCGGTAACAGCCTGCATTTTCGCCAGCAGATTATCGTAGCTTTTAGCGGTAACACGCAGCTTTTTGGTAGTAAAGGTTAAAACAGCGCTGTCTATTTCTTCCATCTCGTTCAAAGCGCGTTCAATCTTAGCGCCGCAATTAGCACAGTCCAGATTTTGCACTAAATAAGTGCGCGTATTGCCTTTATCTAAGGTAGGTTTTTTATCACGAGGCACAACCTTCACGTCCGATTCAATAGAGGTACAGATTTCCTGAATCAGCGGCAGCAGCGCTTCGTGGTCGGCAGCGCTCAAACGCAGCTGCTTCGTAGCAAAGCTGATATTGGCATAGGTAACTCCCGGCAGCTCTTTAATTTTGTATTCCATTTTAGCGGCGCAGTTGGCGCAGCCAAGATTCTGCAAAATATAAACCCGCTTCAGCTTGTCAGCATCCGGCATACGGCAGGTGCAGCTCGCCAAGCTTTCGCCGCACACATCACAGTATTCCTCATGGGGATGGCACAGCTCGCACTGACAGTCATCGGGATGTCCCGGAACATGGTGATTGTGTTCGTGATGGTCGTGTTCATGCGCTTCATGCTCGTGATGGTCATGACCGCAGCAGCAGTCTGCATCATGCTCATGTTCGTGATGGTCGTGTTCATGCGCTTCATGCTCGTGATGGTCGTGACCGCAGCCGCAGTCCGCGCCATGCTCGTGTTCGTGCTGCTCGTGTTCATGTGCTTCATGTTCGTGATGGTCGTTGCCGCAGCAGCAGTCCGCACCATGCTCGTGTTCATATGCATGAGTATGCTCGCAGCCATGGGTGCTGCCGTCGCCGTGGCTGTGGCTCGGCACATGTCTGATGCCTGCATGATTATGGTCCTTGCCGCAATGGCCGCAGGTACAGCCTTCCGGATGATTGCTGTAATCTTCCGTACCTTTAATATGTCCGTTAATATGGCTGAAAGCACGCACTTCATTGGAACCGTTGCGCACATCTTCCAGGTCGTGAATAATTTCCTTCATAAAAGTTACCGCCTTTCCTGTAATTTGGGTTTATCCGTCTTTTCCGTTCTTATCACATGAATATTTATTCATATATAAAAGAAAAATAAAATGGAGGCTGCCAAGCTGCAGGCTTTTGTCTTGAACCAAGTAACCTTCAACCTCTTTGTCTATTATAACATATGAATGAGTATTCATCTATACCTAAATTAGAAAAATTTTTGATTTTTTTGTGACCATGAGGAGGTTGGGTGCGGTGCAAGTCCGCACCCAAGTAAGGAGAAGAAAGGGAATGAAAACTTTACAACAATAAAGTAATAATTTTTTAATCAGTCATACAAATGACAGGCTACCCAATGGCCATGCTCAATCTCTTTCAGCTGCGGTTTATTCTTGAGGCAATTTTCGGTGCAATGCTCGCAGCGGCTAGCAAAGGGGCATCCCGGCGGTAAATCAAGCGGACTGGGAATTTCGCCTTCCAAAGGCTCAATCTTTTCGCCCTGTTTAAAGTCTACCTTGAAAACCGCTTTCATTAAGGCTTGGGTATAGGGATGCTTGCAGTTTGCGGCAATGCGTCCGTGCTCCAGCCATTCAACAACGTTGCCCAAATACATTACGGCTACCTGATGGCACATTAAATCTACCAAACCTAAATCATGGGCAATGAAAAGATAGGTAATATTTTTTTCCTTTTGCAGTCTGCACAAAAGCTCGCAGACCTTTTCCTGTACCGAAACATCCAACGCAGAGGTTGCTTCATCGCAGACGATAACTTTCGGCTCCAAAGCCAAAGCGCGGGCAATGCCCAAACGCTGGCGCTGACCGCCGGACATACTGTGCGGATAACGGTCTTTAAAGGAAGCAGGCAGCTCTACCATTTCCAAAAGCTCGGCAGCTTTGGCATCAACCTCGCTGTTTTTAATCAGCCCGTAATTTTTTAAAGGCTCTGTCAAAATATCCTTAACCAGCATTTTGGGATTAAAGGCTGCCGTCGGGTCCTGAAAAACCATTTGAATAAGCTTGCGGTCCTGCCGCAGCTGTTCGCCCTTGGATTTTAAAATATCGTGACCCTCAAAAATTGCTTCGCCGCTTGTGGCAGGCTGAATACGCAGCAGCGTTCTTACCAGCGTACTTTTGCCGCAGCCTGATTCGCCGATAATACCCAAGGTGCGTCCTTCGTAGGCCCGCAGAGTAATATCGTTGCAGGCCGTCAAAAATTTACCGCCGTCCACGGGGAACTTTTTCGTCAAATGGTTAATTTCTAAAACCAATTTATTGCGTTCATAGGCGGGTTTTGCTGCATTACTCATAATAACACTCCCCTCCTATTACCGGCACTGCTCTCAGCAGCTGTTTGGTATACTCTGCCTTCGGATTACGGATAATCTCTTCACGGGGACCGTATTCCACTACATGGCCGCCCTGCATAACCATAATTTTATTGGAAACATAAGAGGCAACGCCTAAATTATGGGTAACGATAATCACGGCGACATTATATTCGTTACGGATATCCACAATCTGACGGATAATCTGCGCCTGCGTCGTAACGTCCAAGGCGCTGGTAGGTTCGTCAGCCAAAAGAATTTTAGGACTGAAAATCATCGCCATGGCAATACCCACGCGCTGGCGCATACCGCCGCTTAGCTCGAAGGGATAGCTGTTCATAATATTTTCCGGATTAGGCAGACGTACATTAACTAACATGGCAGTTGCCATTTCGTAAGCCTGGCTTTTGGATTTATCCGGCTGGTGTGCTTGAATATAATCAATAAACTGCTCGCCGATACGGCGAATAGGATTAATCATATTGCCGCTGTCCTGAAAAATCATGGACATTTCGCTGCCGTACATCTTGCGCCACTGTTCGGGAGTGTTTTCCAGCACATTTTTACCGTCAAAGGTAATGCTGCCGCGGCTTACGCGGCCTGCACTGGGAAGACAGCCCATAATAGCGCGGATAACGGTAGTTTTGCCGCTGCCGGACTCGCCCACAATGGACATGATTTCGCCTCTGTCCAATTCCAGGTTAGCGTCAGTTACAGTAAGCCTGTCGCCATAACTAATGTCTAAATCTTTTACTTGAAGTAGCATCTATTTATTCCTTCTTATTTTAAGATTTAAGTATACTCGCCAAAAAACGCCTTGTGCTGCCAAATAGGCAGCACGGACGTTATATGCAGATTATTGCGCAGGTTTAATGTCTTTAGTCAGCCAGTAGTAATCTGCGGGATAAATATTAGCGTCTTGCAAACCTTTCTTGGAAACCATATTAGTCTTAGGATAACCAAAGAACAATGCTGCACCGTCATCCAATAAAATCTGCTGCATTTCAATCATATAGGCGCGGCGTTTTGCCGGATCAAATTCAACAGCCAGTTTATCAGACAAAGCATCATATTTCGCATTACTGTAACCGGTGGAGTTCTGCGGCTGGCTGCCGTTGACATTAGTCTTCCAGTACCAATTCAGGTATACTTCCGGGTCGCCTGTATTGGCAGTCAAAATATTGGAAATGCACAAGTCAAATTCACCTTTTTGACGCATCGGGTCAAGAACGTTATAGTCAACATTCTTCATATTAACCTTAATGCCAATCTTTTTAGCGTCAGCCTGAGTTGCTTCGGCATACAAAGGCAGCTCTGCACGGCCGCTGTAATAAACAAAATCTATTTCCAAATTCTTGCCGTTTTTGTCTACATAGCCGTCGCCGTTGGAATCCTTCCAGCCTGCTTCTGCCAACAATTTTTTAGCATTTTCAGGATTATAGGCATTGGGGTCCTTCAGTTGGTCAAAGCCATAGTCCAAAGAAGGCGGAACGGGAGCCTTGCCGGGAATAAAGGTATCTTTCAGCAATACTTTATTATAGGTTTCGCGGTCAAGGCATTGAATCAAAGCAGCGCGAACTTTAGGATCGTGTAAGGGTCTGCCCTCGTTCATATTGATTTGCGCCAAAACTGTACGCAGGGAAGCAATTTCGGAAATATTGTATTTGTTTTTATCTTTGAAGAGCTGCAAATCACCGGCAGCAATGTTGATAGCAAAATCAATTTCACCCTTTTGCAAAGCCATAGCACGGGTGTTAGGATCGTCAATGGTAGGAATTTCGGCATTCTTGAACGGAACTGCGCCGTCCCAGTAATTTTCGTTGCGTACCATTACGGCTTTAGCCTTGCTGTAAGTTTTTACAGCATAAGGACCTGTGCAAATGGGGCCTTCTTTCTTGATATCGCGGTTAGTAACTTTGGTATCAATAATAATGAAGAGCGGGTCAGCCAGCATACCCGGCAGACTGGGAGTAGGTTGTTTAGTTTTAATAATTAAATTCTGTCCGTCAGCTTTGATTTCGGCATATTCAAAAATAGATTGAGCGCGGTTGGACAGCTTAAAGGTTCTTTCCAAGGATTCTTTGGCAATTTCTGCCGTCAGCTTATCGCCGTTGGAGAATTTTGCTTTATCGTTAATGTGGAAAGTCCAGGTCAGTTTATCGTCGGAAATAGACCATTTATCAGCCAGCCAAGGAGTGGAATTCATTTTGTTATCAAATTTAACCAAGCACTCGCCTAAGCCGTAACGCATTACTACCCAGCTAAAAAAGTTATCAGAGGGGTCAAGGTTATCGGCAAAGTTTGTTACGCCGAATTTTACCATATCATTGGTAATAGCAGCTTTTTTATCTCCTCCGCCGCAGCCTGCTGCTGCAAAGGCCAGTAAACCAATCATAGCTGCTGCTGCGCTGACTTTAAATAACTTTTTCATAAGTACACTCTCCATTTCTTTACATTGTTATATTTTTATTTTAAAGCTAAAACATTTTTACCATGCTGCAGGTACAAGGCCTGTCAGCATTATTCGGCGTCGCTGCGCGGGTCCAGCACGTCGCGCAGATTGTCTCCCCACAGATTGAAAACCATAACGGTTACAAAAATTGCCAAGCCGGGGAAGAACATCAGCCAAGGAGCAGTCTGTAATTGCTGACGTCCTTCGTTCAGCATTAAGCCCCATTCGGGAGCAGGCGGTTGGCTGCCAAAGCCTAAGAAGGACAAGCCTGCCAGCTCCATCATCAGCGCGCCGATATCGGCAGCGGCAGTGATTACCATCATGGGCAGAATATTAGGCAGAATATGTACCCACAGAATATGACTTGATGTACCGCCGTTAACAATGGCTGCCTCCACAAAATCACGGCGTTTTACCTTTAAAACAAGGCTGCGAGCCAAGCGTGCATATTTAGTCCAACTGACAATGGTTAAAGCAATGATGGCGTTTACCAAGCTGCCGCCCATAATACCGGCAACGGCGATAGCCAAAATCATGCCGGGGAAGGAAATCATCATATCGGAAATACGCATGATAACCATATCCACCTTGCCGCCGAAATAACCGGAAAGCACGCCCATGGTCGTACCGACTACAAAAACGCTAGCTACCAAAAATAATACTCCGCTTAAAGAAGCTCTGGCACCATACAGTACACGGCTGAAGCAGTCGCGGCCTAATTTATCGGTGCCGAACAGATGGCTGCCGCTGGGCTCCAAAAAAGCGTCCCGCATTACGGCGGAAGTAGGGTCATAAGGAGCAAGTACCGGAGCAGCCAAAGCTACGACAATCAGCGCCAGTACCAAAATACTGGTAATGGCAAAGGCCCGGTTAGTTTTAAAACCATTAACTAATGTTGCCATTTACTTACCTAGCCTTTCTCAAACGAGGATCAAGATGATTATAGGACAAGTCTACAACCAAATTGATAACCATATACATTAACGCAATCCACACTACAACTCCCTGCACCAACTGGAAGTCGCGGTAGGTAATTGCTTCAATAGCCAAACGGCCAAGCCCCGGCCATTGAAAAACCATTTCAATAACTGCTGCGCCGCCTAAAAGGTTGCCTAAGGATAAGCCTAACAAGGTAATCAGCGGCAGCATAGCGTTGGGCAGCACCTCTTTCCACAAAATGTGGCTTTCGGTCATACCGCGGGCACGGGCGCCCACAACATAATCCTGGTGCAGTTCCTCCAAAATAGCCGTGCGTACCTGACGGGTATATTTGGAAGTCATGGCAATCGCCAATGTTACCGACGGCAAGATCAAATTTTCTAAGCTGACTTCGCCGCCGACAATAGGCAGCAAATCCAGCTTCAAGCCAAAAATCCACAGCAGCATTAAGCCAACCCAAAAGCCCGGCATGGAAACACCCAAAAACGTAAAGCCGCGCACAATATTATCCACCCAACTGCCGCGTTTAACGGCGGAATAAATTCCCAAAGGAATGGAAAATACCATCATGAGCACTAAAGAGGCTACGGATAAAACAATAGTTCCCGGCAGACGTTCAAGCAGCTCCTCCACTACCGGCTTTTTAGCCATAAAGGAAAAGCCTAAATTGCCCTGCAAAGCGCGTCCCAGCCAATCAAGGTACTGGAAGAAGAACGGCTTATCCAAGCCAAGCTCTTTGCGCAATGCTTCGATTTCTGCCTGACTAACGATAATATCCTCGTTGCCGGCAATCATTTGCCTAACTACATCACCCGGCGCCAGCATGACCAGCGCAAAGGTAATAAAGCTGATGCCCAAAAGTACAATAGCTATCTGACCTAAACGGGCCAAAATTTGCTTTTTGGTCAAAACACATCATCTCCATACATAAAAAATAGCCTTTCCCACCCAACGGCAGAAAAGGCTACATAACGTGCACTATTATGCAGTATATTCCTGTCCCCAGCGGAAATATACTATACTTAGGCTACGCTCTGACTTAGCCCTAAGGCATCACAGTGACCGGATCGTTATGGATTTACACCATATTCCTTAATTTAACTCTTATAAAAAGAGTACCTAAGCATATTGGCAAAGCTTAATTCAACATAAAACAGTTAAGCTTTATATCTATAATAGCACATATTCTCAATAAAGGCAATACTGCAAAATTATTTTTTATCTAATTTCCCATAATATCTTTTAGTTTTGGCAAGTAGATAGATAATATAACGGATTGGGACAGCATAAACCCCAGCAACGCCAGCCATAACCCGGCATTTTGCCACAGCGGCACCAAAAAATACTGACACAGATAAAATACCGCCAAAGAAATGAGCATCATGTTTCTGATGGGGGCAGTACGGGTTGCTCCGCAGAAAACGCCGTAAAGCACCAAACCGATACCTGCGCAGACAGGATAAAACAGCACATAAATTTTATAGGCTTGGGCAACGGCAATAACTTCGGCAATATTGGTAAAAATACGAATGCAGTAATCGCCGGTAAAATAATAACCGCCCATTAAAATTACTGCCAAAACTGCCAGCCATTTATACGTTGTCCCGATGGTCTGCTCAAATAAATCTTTGTCTTTAGCGCCTACGGCACGGCCGCTGAAAATCGCGGCACCATTAGCCATGCCGTCGATTAAATAGCTCATAATATCCTTAAGCTGCAAAAGTACAGAGTTGGCAGCTAAAACTACCGTGCCAAAAGAAGCGCCCACAGCAGCAATAATATTATTCACCGTCAGCAGGCAGGCTGTACGAATCATCAAATTGGCGTTTACCTTCAGCATACCGATAAATTCACGCCAAGCAAGCAGCTCGCCCCAGGGCAGCGCGCGATAGTCAAAATCACCGCACAAATAAATCAAATACGCGCCTAAAACGCCGCCGTAAAGCTGACTGAGAAGTGTCGCTAAAGCAACGCCCGTTATATCCAAATGCAGATAAAAGACAAAAAATATACTCAGCGCCATGTTTAATACGTTCATGGACATTTGCATAAAAACGCTGGCGCGTACTCTAGTCTGCCCCATGAGCCAGCCTAAAGCAACGTAATTAAACAGCACTAAGGGCGCGCCCCAAATTAGAATATAATAATACCGGCGGCACAGCTCATTAACCTCCGGCGCTGCGCCAATCATCGCCAAATATATATCGACAATAGGCTTTTGCAGCAAAATGCACAGCAGACTGATAATGACTGCCAGCACCAAAGGCTTAAAAAAAGCCAGCATAGCCAAACGCTTATCAGCAGCGCCTTGAGCCTGCGCAGCATAACCGGTGGTGCTTACGCGCAAAAAGCCAAACAGCCAGTATAAATTGTTGAACAAAATTGCTCCCAAAGAAACCGCTGCAATATATTTCGGTTCGGGAAGCTGCCCCATTACCGCCGTATTAACCGCGCCCATTAACGGCTGTGTCATAGTAGAAAGCATGAAAGGAATGGTCAATCCCAAATATTCCTTGTCTGTGAGCTTCTGCATTTTTTATACCTCACTCTTAATCGGATTTAATTTTATTTATAGTTTTACTCTTGTCTAGAAAGATTATCACATGTTATAATATTGGTCAAGAGTCAAAACTGCTAAAAAATCTCATAAGGAGCTAAAATAATGTCTGATACTTTAAAAATTTGCGGCCTGACAGTAGAAAGAGGCCAAAAACTGCGCACCTTTTTGCCCGTACCGGATACTAAGGTAAAAATTCCCCTGACTATTATCAACGGCTGTGAGGACGGTCCCACTTTACTCATTACCTCCGGTATTCACGGCGGCGAATATCCCGGCATTGCCGCCGCTATGGAGCTTGGCCGCGATATTGAGCCGGGCGACGTATTCGGCACGCTGATTATGCTGCATCCGGTAAATATCCAAGGCTTTTGGGCGCGCCGCGAAATGATTGTGCCTGAGGACGGCAAAAATCTTAACCGCGTCTTCCCCGGCGACCCTTTGGGAACCTTAGCTGACAAAACCGCATATCTTATCAGCAGCAACTTTTTTCCTATCGCTGATTTTTATGTAGATATGCACAGCGGCGATATTCACGAAAGCCTGCATCCTTATGTATATTATCCAGGCCAGCCAACTCCGGAAATAGAGCGAAAATCCCGCGCTGTCGCTAGAGTTTTAGATATGGAATATATGGTACGTTCTTTGGCCACCGGCGGCGCCTATAATTACGCCGCCAGCACCGGTCTGCCTTCCATTCTTATTGAAAGAGGCGGCGCTGGCCTATGTCTGCACGAGGATATTGAAGCCTATAAGGACGATGTGCGCAATATTCTGCGCAAGCTGAAAATGTTCTCGCTGCCGGTAAAACCGCGCCACCATTCGCCAAGAGATGTAGAAAACCTTATCTATTTGGAAGCGCTGGAAACAGGCTGCTGGCTGCACCACATTCACAGCGGTGATTTTGTAGAACAAGGTCAGGTTTTGGGACGCATCACCGACGTCTTTGGCGAAACCATCACTACCTATTACGCAGAGCAGACCGGTGTTATCCTTTACGTCTGCCCGGCGCTGGCTTCTCCCAAGGGAACTATTTTAGTTGCCTACGGCACACTCAAAGAATTTACCGACGAATATTAAAATACGCAAAAAAGCTGCTGTTCCTGTACGGAACAGCAGCTTTTTTTGCAGTTATGCGGGGTGTGCATATTGGTTGAAAAGCAGATAATCAAGCGCCGAAATAAGAACTGTAAATTTTTTTATATTCTCCGCTGCGGCGCAGCTCTGCCAGCGCCTTATTAAATTCTTTTGCTAAAGCGGCATTATCCTTAGCAACGGCAATACCCATTTCGTCTGCCAGCAGCTCTTTCTCATCCGCAAATTTTACCTTATCACCATAACCATGAGCAATGAAAAATTTGGCAGCAACAGAAGAAAGTACGGCGCATTGAGCCTTGCCTTCGCTTACAGCCTGCAAAGCGCCTTCAACATCATTGACCGGCAGCAGCTTGCCAGCCTTATTTTGCATGGCCAAATCTCCAGCGTAACTGCCGCTTTCAGCAGCTACAATTTTGCCATCCAAAGGACATTTATCAGCAGCGTTTTTCGCAACTACAATACGATAGCTGCCCTTGATATAGGAATCGGTAAAGGTAACCTTTTGCTGACGTTCGGGAGAAATAGTCAAACCGGCAATAACGGCATCATATTCTTTCTTTGACAAGCCATCCAGCAAATTTTTAAAATCTACATTAACGTATTCAACCTTAGTATAACCCATTTCCTTGGCCAAAGCGTTCATAATGCCAATATCGAAACCGGTATGCGCCTTGGTTTTTTCCTGATAATACTCATAAGGGGGGAAGTTAGCGTCTGTCGCTACCTTAAGCACCTTTTCTGCGTTTTTTTCTTTTGCCGTGCCGCCGCAGCCAGCCAGCACCATAGCAAGCATCACACAAAATAAAAATACTATAAATTTTTTCATAAACTATAACCTCCGCTATTTATATTTGTGTGAGAGTGTATGGATTTCCATTGGCTCTATTATAGACATCCTGTGTATACATGTCAATAAGCACTCATGTATTATTTAAGCAGATACTGAACACTTTCGCGATAGTGTACAAAAAGGCCGAGCTGCCTGTTACGGCAGCCCAGCCAGGTATATAAGCTGTAAAATTGTTTTAAGCAGTTAGAAAGTAATTTGCAGACGGTTCCACAGAACTCTGTCGCTCTTTTCGCTTTCTTTGCCTTCCAAATCATAGTAATCCAACATATAAACAATATTTTTAGCCATGGTTACAGTACCGCCTACGCCATAGCCTTTGAAGCCTTCGTTATAATAATATGTATCCCAATCGCTGGTTTTCATGGTGTGAGCAATAGTAGTACCAACGCCTTGGTCATAATAGTTAGCCCACAAGCCCCAGGTACCGGGTTTGCTCTTGTTGGCGCCCTTATAAGCCAAACCGATTACATAACCGTCGGTGTCAGCGTTCTTATAGGTTTTATCATAAAAATCACTGGCATCCAAATCGGAATGCAGATAAATAGCGGACAAGGTTACGTCGCCTATTTTATAAGCTGCGCTTACATTCCAAATGCCGTTATCTGCACCGTCTTTTGCATTGGCACCGTGATATTCGTTATTGCCGACAGCTGTCCAATAAGGACTTGCACCATCGTGTTTTACCCATTCGGCGTCTTTAAACTGGTCATAGCCTGCGCCCAAGGTCAAATTGCCAAATTTACCCGTCAAAGATGCGCCCCAAAATTCGTCATAGCCGTTATCGACCGGCTGACCCCAATATGCGTTCAGCTTAACATCTTTGCCATAGGTTACGCCGATAAATTCAGCGGTATCATCATAAATATTGCCATTGCCTAAATACATATCTGCCTTACCGGCTACAACCTTTAAACCGCCCAGCTTACCGTTTACATAAGCCTGATTTAATTTGGTTGTTTCATCACCGGTATTATTCTCAATATTTTGGTCGTTTTGAATGCGGGCAGTATAAGACCAATCTTCATTGATTTGTCCGTTAACCCACAAACGGGTGCGCAGACGATGTTTGGCAATGTTATCGCCAAAAGCGCCGTCGCGGTCCGCATATTCATAACGAACCTGGCCGGTAATTTTTACGTTGTCTGCTTTCTTTTCCAAATTAGCAACGCGCACGCCCAAATTATCCAGTTCGTCAGCAAATTCAGCAGCCAGCTTGTCAACGTTAGCGCCTTTAGCCATTGCTTTAGCAACGATTTGCGCCATTTCGTAGCGAGTCATCAGTTTGTCGCCGCCAAAAGTACTGTCGCCATATCCTTCGATTACACCGGCAGCAGCAAGTTTTGAGATGCTGTCATAAGCCCAGTGACCGGCAGGCACATCACTGAACGGGTTTGCAGCATAAGCAGAAGCAGTTACGCCTAAAGCCATAGCCATTGCGAGCACTAAAGATTTCTTCATACAAAATCACACTCCTAGGAAAATAAAAATAAGCTTATCAATTTCTGTAAAAAGCCGCTTTTCGACTTTTTGTTCTTATCAGAATCGATTGCTATCTAGATTATATATCACAAAGTATTATTTTGCAAGTAATTTTAAAATGCTTTTTGCTTTTTTTATCTTTATGTATCATGTTAAAATGTTTGACAGCACATTACTTATATGCTTCGCTAAAGTTAGAAAAGTTAAGATAAAGTAAAGTAGACTTTATTTTATCTTAACTTTTGGGAGTTAATAGATTGCTTTGCACAAAACAACAACCGGCAGTCCCTTAGAACCACCGGCCGTAATTTTTCTGACAAAATGCCAACCAATTTTTACTTTTCTGCCCTATTGATAGCGCAAATAATCCCCTTGAGCGCCGCCACGTTAATGTTAGCGTGAATGCCTGCGCCAAAAATATGCTCGCCGTTTTGTTTTTTCAGCTCGATATAGCAAATACCCTGCGCGTCGGAACCGCGGGAAACTGCGTGCTCATGATAATTAACAAATTCGTAGCCGGTTACGCCAACGCCAGCCAAGGCCTGGAAGAAAGAGTCAATAGGGCCATTGCCTACGCCGGTAATATATTTTTCTGTCCCCTCAATGGTAACAGAACCTTCAAAGCGGCTATGTACGGAACCATCTGCTTCGTTAAGCTCGGTAAAGCGATGGCGCACCAGCGCGTATTTGCCTTGCAAATCAATATATTCTTTTTGGAACAGGGTAACAATCTGCTTGCTGCTCAACTCGTCGCCATAAGCATCCGCAGCATTTTTCACAATATTACCAAATTCCGGGTGCATTTCCTTAGGCAAATTGTAGCCCACAGCCTGCTGCAGCACAAAGGCCGCGCCACCCTTGCCGGATTGGCTGTTGATACGAATAACCGGCTCGTACTCACGGTGCAAATCAGCAGGATTTATCGGCAGATAAGGCACTTCCCAAAAATCTGTGCCGCTGTTTTTCATATACTCATAACCCTTGCGGATAGCGTCCTGATGGGAGCCGCTGAACGCAGTAAACGCCAGCTCGCCGGCATAAGGCTGACGCTCAGGCACGCGCATTTTAGTACATTCCTCGTAAACTTTTTTTATATCAAGAATATGCGAAAAATCCAAATTAGGCTCCACGCCTTGAGTAAACATATTCAGCGCCACGGTGACAATATCAAGATTGCCGGTGCGCTCGCCATTGCCAAACAGCGTGCCCTCAATACGGTCAGCGCCTGCCATCAGCGCCAGCTCTGCCGAGGCTACGCCCGTCCCGCGGTCATTATGGGGATGAATACTGATAATGGCTGCTTCGCGATTGTGCATTTTGCGGCAGAAGTATTCAATTTGGTCGGCATAGGTATTAGGCGTACACATTTCCACTGTTGACGGCAGATTTAAAATAATAGGATTTTCTTTGGTTGCGCCCATTTCCTGCATTACAGCCTCACAAATAGCAATGGAAAAATCAATCTCCGTACCAGTGAAGCTTTCGGGAGAATATTCATAGCGAATATTCATGCCGCTGCGCGCAGCCTCCTCCTCGGTAAGCTGCTTAATAAGACGTGCTCCCTGCACGGCAATTTCCGTAATGCCGTCCATATCCTTGCCAAAAACCACTTTGCGCTGCAAAGTTGAAGTAGAATTATAAAAATGAATAATGACGTTTTTAGCTCCGCGCACTGCTTCAAAGGTTTTGCGAATAAGCTCCTCCCGGGCCTGAACCAGCACCTGCACTGTTACGTCGTCGGGAATATGATTGCCCTCAATTAAAGTTCGCAGAATTTCGTATTCCGTTTCGGAAGCGGAAGGAAAACCAACCTCAATTTCTTTAAAGCCTACATCCACCAAGGTATGAAAAAATTTCAGCTTTTCTTCAATCCCCATAGGCGTAATCAAGGCTTGGTTGCCGTCGCGCAAATCTACGCTGCACCAAATAGGAGCCTTGGTAATAATTTTTTCCGGCCATTGACGGTCGGGCAGATTGACACGATTAAAAGGTACATATTTTTTCTCTTGCTGCATTTTTCTTCCTCCAAAAAAATAATCCGCCCCATAGCTTAATTGCTAGGGGCGGGGAAAATTCCACGCGGTACCACCCTAATTCAGTCGCTCCAGCGACCCTCTAAGACCTCTAACAAGGTCATCGTCTGTAACGTGACTGCACGGCTTTCCCTACATATCAGGCAAGCAACTCCGGGATCAGTATCCATATAATTTCCGGTACCGCTTTACACCAGCCAGCGGCTCTCTTTAACCTTTCGTTATATCTTCTTCCCTTCACTGTCTTTCAGGGGCGATTTGTAGTTGTTGGAAAATATTTTACTTGCTTTTCTTTTGCTTGTCAATAAAAGTATAAAAATAATTTTGGTGTTCAATTATTATGTAAAAATTGATACAGTGGTTATGCTAAAAGCTTGCACAAAAAAAGAGAGCAGCTTTTTTACTGCTCTCCCCTATTTTTTATTCAGCCCAAACAGTTTTCATCAGCTTGGAATATTCTTCGTTCAAGTGCTTCAGCACAACATCGATTACTGCGTGTACCAATTCCGGCATAAATTCATCATCGGTAGTGGGAATGCAGCTTTCGATAACGATATCGCCGTTAGCGTTAGCATAATATTTGAAAACCTTATAATTCTCGTTTAAGCTATTCAAATGTGCCATAACTGCTGCCTTGTTTTTCTCTTTTACCAAACCTGCACCTACGCGAACCTGCAGCATTACATAAATGCTGTCGTCAATTACTAGCATAGTAGGCAGGTTTTGCCCTTCTACTTCCATAGCGCTGCGATAAACCACAGGATTCATATCGCCTTCTGCCTCTTGGATTTGAAAAACGTTGATATTTTTTTCATTTAAGAAATTGGTAAATTTTTCTGCCTTAATATTCATCATATGGACCTCTCTTTCGCTTAGTTAATATTATTATACACTAGAATAGCATATTTTTAAAGAAATATTATTCGTACAAATATCATTTTTTGTGACCCGCAAGCTTTTAAATATGCTCACCGCAGCTGCATTTAGGATTTATTTCTTTCGCCTCTAAAATTGCCAAAGCAAATTCATAGCCATACTGCTCTGCTGAAATCAAATTATTTTCCTGCGGCGTCCATTTGCAGTTAAAGCCCGGAATAACTTCTTTGCTGAAGGTACGCAGCATTTCTTCCATATCTTTCTGCGCACCGCCTGCCCAGCCAAAAGTGCCAAAGGCCGCTGTTTTTTTGCCGACAGGCGCAAGGCCTTTAAGATAAGTCAGCAAAGAACCCATACTCGGCAGCATACCGCTATTTAAGGTCGGCGAACCAACCAAAAACCCAGAAGCCGTAAAAATATCTGCTGCAATAGTGCTGTTAGGCGTAGCGCTTAGCTTGTAAACCTTTACAGTTACGCCTGCTCTTTGAGCGCCGCGGGCAATAGCGCGTGCCAGTTTTTCTGTGCCGCCCCACATGCTGTCGTAAGCAATAACCAGGCTGCCATCGCAAACACCCTCGCCCCAACGGCGGTAGCATTCCACGATTTTGGCAATATTTTTGCGCCAAATTACGCCGTGACTAGGAAGAATCATACCAATTTCCAAGCCCCCAACCTTGGTCAAGGCCTTACCAATCAATTTAGCATAGGGCCACAAAATATTGGCAAAATATTTGCGCGCTTCATAAAATAAATCTGCCTCATCCACCTCATCGTCATAACGCTTACTGGTAGCGTAATGCTGACCAAAGGCGTCGTTAGAAAATAAAATTTTCTCCTCCGCGCAATAGGTTGCCATGCTGTCAGGCCAGTGCAGCATGGTCATCATGGCGAAGGTTAGATTGCGCTTGCCAATATTTAAAACTGCGCCATCCTTAACTACCTCAAAATTAAAAATATCACCATAATGCTGAATGGCTTCATTTTTGCCTGCCATTGAAATAATAAATTTCGCTTTAGGACATGCCTTAGCCAGCGCAGGCATAGCGCCGCTGTGGTCAGGCTCTACGTGGTTTATGATAATGTAATCAATACTCTCCAAAGGCGTTACCTGACTTATATTGTGCAGCAGCTCCTCCGTAAAGGGAGCTTTAACCGTATCAATCAGCGTAATTTTCTCGTCCATAATAAGATATGCGTTGTAAGTTGCGCCGCGCTCGGTTTTGTAGCCGTGAAAATCACGCACCGCCCAATCCTGCACACCCACGTCATAAATATTTTCGACAATTTGCATAGGCTGCATAAAATTTTCTCCTTTCACTTCTTTATAATATCTTTAATTTATCTAAAAATAGCAAAAATTATTTTAATGCGCAGTATTTTACTACGTAATTTTTTAATCCTATTATTAGTATAATTTTTCTATATGTACGCTACGTTCCTTTTTATTCAAACGCAAAACCAGCCGGTGATATTTATTCAAAGTGCTGCGATGTCCTACGCTGACTACGGTAGTATTATGCAAGCGCTCTTGCAGCAGGCTGTACATTTTAGCTTCGGTCTCCTCATCCAGCGCCGAGGTTGCTTCATCTAAGAACAGCCAAAGCGGCTGCTGAATATGGGCGCGCACAAAAGCTAACCGCTGCTGCTCGCCTACGGAAAGCACATGACTCCAATCCGCAGTTACATCCAGCTTATCCTCTAGGTAGCCTATCTGACAAATTTCCATCAAGCAGACTAATTCCTCATCGGTTAAAAGCTTGGTCCCGGGATATAGCAAGGCCTCCCGCAAGGTTCCCAACGGCAGATAAGGCTTTTGCGGTATAAACATCAGCTTATCTGTATCAGGAAGGTTAATTTTACCCTCCACAAAGGGCCAAATACCTGCAATAGCGCGCAGCAGGGTGCTCTTACCGCTGCCGCTTACACCCTTAATCAAAACATTTTCTCCCTGCTGCAGGGTAAAATAAATATTTTGCAAAAGCGGCGTACCGTCGGGCAGATTAACCTGCATATTATCGGCGCTTACAGCCGCAGAGGTAGCGAAACGCTCCAAATGAAAACGCTCCGCTTCTGCCGAAACCTCCTGCATGTGCTTGCCAAAAAATGTCAAACGCATGACCACAGCCTGCCATTGGGCAATGCTGGTGTACATATCTACAAAATAAGATAAGGAATCCTGCACGCGGCCAAAAGCGCTGGCAACCTGCATTAAGCCGCCTAAAGTAAATTCCTTGCTCAAATATCTGCTCATGGCAGCTACAAAGGGAAAAATAATCGCAATCTGGCTGTAGCCGGAACTCAGCCACACAAGCTGCTTCTGCTTATTAACTAATTTCCAAAAATTATCTAAAAGCAGTCTAAACCGCTCCTTGAAAACCTTGCTTTCCTGCCCCTCGCCGCGGTAAAAAGCAACGCTTTCGGCGCTTTCACGCAGGCGAATCATGCTGAAACGGAAGTCTGCTTCAAATTTCTGCTGAATAAAATTGAGATTTACTAATTTTTTACCTACCACATGAGTAGCATAAGTACCTAAAATAGAATATATAAAGGACGCCCAAAAAAGATAACCGTTAATAGTAAAGCTGTAGCCAAAAATCTGTATAGTCAGCGGTCCGGACATACCATAAAGAATTACGACAAAGGACGCAAAGGTGCAAAAGGCTTTGATAATGCCAATGGTAAAGCCAAGGGTCATTTCCACAAATAATTTTACGTCCTCGCTGATACGCTGGTCAGGGTTATCCGTGTCCTTGCCAAACATCTGCAAATGGTAATAGGTCTTGTTTTTAAGCCAAATATCAATAAACTTAGTTGTCAGCCAGCGGCGCCAGTTTAATATCAAGCACTGCTGTAAATAGTAGGAATATACTGCAAGAATAATATAAATTGCCGCCAGCCACGAGAAATGAATAAGCTCGTCAAAAATTTTATCCTTTTCATAATTTTGCAGAGCACTGTAAAAGCTATTGTTCCACTGATTGAGGAGCACCAGCATATAAACAACGCCAAGAGTTAATGCAATAATACAAAATAAGAGAAAAAAAGCCTTTTTCTTTTCCTCTGATTGCCAATAGCTTTTTGTTAAATTCCATACATCTTTAAAAAATTGCAGTGACAAAGTAAAATTATAATTCAAAATAAAACCGCCTCAAGTACATTAGTAATTTTAAAAGTTTACTTTATTATACCTCAAAACAGGCTGCAATTAAATTCTTTTCAGAAAATTTTTCAGATGCATAACATTTTGGACATAAAAATAAGAGCCCACTAAAAAGTGAGCTCTTAAATTAGCTAAAATTACTTGCCAACAGGACCAATCATAGCCAGCATGGTACCAGCAGCAACTGCAGTACCGATAACGCCTGCAACGTTCGGGCCCATAGCATGCATCAGCAGGAAGTTAGCAGGATTGCATTTCTGACCAACTTTTTGAGAT
>Ga0129309_1000598_pt1 | contig 25821 bp, 24 predicted proteins | sample L1105metagenome_FD_94439 | JGI IMG/M metagenome (GOLD analysis project Ga0129309, IMG submission 94439) | Ring-tailed lemur group fecal microbial communities from Wisconsin, USA - L1105 metagenome | ecosystem: Host-associated > Mammals > Digestive system > Large intestine > Fecal | place: USA...
CCACATGGGACACTGGGAATGCTTACGCCTAATGAGGTAGAGGCACTATACTGGGGGCAGAATTATTGATCTGTTCCTGAATATTTTTGCTTTTTTGTGTCTACTTACTTGACTATAGTTCAGCCCCATCTCCATCATCATTTTTTCAATGCCTGTTATCTGCATTGAGAACGGTAAAGTATCATAAGGATCAAATTCCCTAGTATAGAAAACGGTAAATATTCTACCTCTTAACTCTTTGCTTGCTGTTTCTAGCAACAAAATAGAACTTTTATAACCATATCTTGAAGAAAACGTACTCATAATCTCACCTACAACTTTCTACGTTGATTTAATTTTGCCTTATAAACTTTAAAATGCTAAATTTACACTTTACAATTAAGTTTCTCACGTGACAAACTTTAATACAAAATTATAAAAGGTCTATCACAAATCAAAAATACTTTGTTATATATTATATCATATTACCAAAACCCGCGCCAACATTACATCACTTTAGAAATTTTATTCGCATCTATATGATCGTTATTGCATTTTACAAAAAACTTCTTAATGCTCCAACAGCAATACACTGGAACGTAAATTTAATGACAAAGCATTTATATATCGCGTAGTGAAGATAGCGTTTTTTAGTGAGCGAGGGCATGGAAGCATAGAAATCGAGCAATGTTTGAGCATAGCGAGTTTTGCGAGATTTCGTAATACTTCCGCCCGCAGCGAGCGTAAAAAACGCGTTGAACGAGCGATATATAATGCGCGCAGTATCAATATTGATAGCACACTTTACCCCCAAACATTTGTTCCTAGCACGTTTCGTGACATGAAGAAGTATTCATATGTTATAAAAAAATAGCAGCTACACTTCCGCATAGCTGCTAAAAATTTACTTTTAAATTTTTTGTGGCGGAGATGGTGGGATTCGAACCCACGGGCCCAATTAAGGGCTGACCCGATTTCGAGTCGGGCGCGTTATGACCACTTCGCTACATCTCCAAAATTTTGTACAAAATTAGCGCACGACTTGCCGCAACCTGCCGCTTACAAAACAGCTGCTTTTTACAAGCCACAATCTGTACTGAATTATTATAGCCGATTTTTTTCTTCTTGGCAACAATTCATTTTTGCAGAGGCCTGCTGTTTTCGCGCTTTATTTTCCTGACGTCGACGCTGAAAAAAATCTTTCATCACTTGCGCACATTCTTCCTCGCACACGCCGCTCACAACTTCTGCGCAGTGATTGAGATTTGGATTGGTGATAATATTGAAAATTGATTCTGCTCCGCCGGCCTTTACATCGGGACAGCCATAAACAACCGTATCTATACGGCTGTTGACAATGGCGCCGCTGCACATGGGGCAAGGCTCCACCGTTACATACAGCGTGCAGCCGCTTAAACGCCAGCGTCCCAATTTTTTACACGCCTCTTGAATAACGATAATCTCCGCGTGAGCTGTGCCGTCCTGCCAGCTTTCACGCATGTTATGCGCAGCAGCAATAATTTTTTCACCGCACACCAGCACCGCGCCGATTGGTATTTCGCCTATATCCGCCGCCTTGCGCGCCTCAGCCAAAGCAAGCTGCATATATTTCTCATGGGATGTCATAATTATTCCTCCGCTGCTTCCATGAGCAGCTCCCATTTCTCCATCAGCTCCGCAATTTTCGCTTCATAAGCTTCGTGCTCCGCCGCCATAGCCGCGCTGTGCGCCGGGTCCACATGATTTGCCGGGTCTGCCATTTGTTTTTCTAAAAGTCCCATCATGGCCTCCTGCTCGCGGATGGAAAGCTCCACCTTGGGCAGCAGCTTCGCCGCTTCTTCCGGACTGTACCGTCTTTGCTTATCATTTTTCTTAGCGGCAGGCGCTGTCTTTTGCGCCGCAGAATTTTTATGCGCCTGCTCCTCGGCATACGCCTTTTGCTTTTCTGCTTCCGCTTTCGCCGCAGCCTGCGCTTGGGTGATTTTTTCTTTTTCTTCTAAATAAAAATCGTAATTGCCCTTGTAATCCTTAACCTGTCGGTTTTCAATTTCCCAAATGCGATTAGCCACCTCGTTGACAAAATATCTATCGTGGCTGACAACTAAAACCGTACCGTCAAAGGCTTCCAATGCAGCCTCCACCGTTTCCCGCGCCATAATATCAAGATGGTTGGTCGGTTCGTCCAGCACCAGGCAGTTAGCGCCGTCCAACACCAGCTTTAGCAGCACCAGCCTAGCCTTTTGTCCGCCGCTTAGCTCGCCTATTTTTTTGAAAACATCGTCGCCGTGAAACAGCATTCCCCCCAGCATGGAGCGGGTGTGCTCCTCGGTAAAGCCGTATTCAATAACAAAATTTTCCAGCAGTGTCTGCTGTGGCTCCAGACGCTCATAGCTTTGGGAAAAATAACCAATCTGCACTCTGTTGCCGATTTTCGCCCGTCCTTTAAGGGGCTGTATTTCACCCAAAATTGTGCGCAGCAGTGTGGTTTTACCAGTACCGTTGGCGCCCAAAAGCGCCGCCTTATCTCCGCGGCGCAAGGTTAGATTTATGCCCTTGGCCAAAATTTTTTCACCGTAGCCAATGGTCAAATCCTCCATAATTAAAACTCTTTCGGCACATTCTGCCGCCGGAGGCAGACGCAGCTGAAATTCTTCGTTATGCACCGGCGCATCCAGCCGCTCAAGTCTGTCCAGCTGTGATTGACGGCCGCGGGCCATTTTGCTTTTAATGCCAGCCTTAAATCTGCGAATATACGCTTCGGTGCGGGCAATATAGTCCTGCTGGGCATTATAAGCCGCTTCTAAAGTAGCAGATTGAATTGCCTTCTGCTCTAAATAACGGCTGTAATTACCCTTAAAGGATTGCAGCTTGCCGCCCTCCATTTCCAAAATACGCGTCGCCACGTTATCCAAAAAAGCGCGGTCATGGCTGACAACTAAAAGTCCGCCCTTAAATTCCTGCAAATATTTTTCCAGCCATTGGGTCATCAAAATATCCAAATGGTTGGTAGGCTCGTCCAAAATCATAAAATCCGGATTGCGCACCAATGCAGCCGCCAGCATTAGTCTGGTTTTTTGTCCGCCGCTTAAATTAACAGCAGCCTGATTCCACCATTCTTCCGTGTAGCCCAAGCCAATAAGCACGCGCTTAATGCGGTTTTCAAAATTATAGCCATCAATAAACTCGTAGCGTTTGGTAACGCGAGCATATTCCTCCAAACACTCTTCCAGCGCTTCGCCGTCTAAGCTGTCGGCAGCCTGCTCTAGGCTGGCCAGCTTTTGGCGCAGCGCCGTAATTTCCGGACAGGCTTCGCTCATAAACTGCCAAATAGTGCCATGAATTTCTGTAAAGCCCTGCTGTACATAGCCAACGCCGGTACCCGGCTCAAATTTTATCGCGCCCGCGTCTATCAAATCGGGCTGTAAAAGGCAGCGCAGCAGCGTAGTTTTGCCACTGCCGTTAACGCCTACTAAGCCCACATGCTCGCCTTTTTCAATCATAAAGCTAACGTTTTTAAATATTTCATGAATACCAAAAGCTTTGGCGATTTTATCTACTACTAATTGCATAATGCTCCTCCATTTAGGCGCAGCTTCTTCTGCTCAAAATCCTTCTCTAATCTATTTTATGATAACAGTCAACTGATTCGTGAACTCTGTAATGTATTTTGTGATAGCTGTCAACTATTTTGTTATCTATTATAACCTTTTATCCCCTACAAAACAATCACAAGTTGCGCAGAGCACCAGTGAGCGCCAAAATTTTAGGCATAAAAAAAGACCAGGCGTCGTGAGCTGCCTAGCCGTCCGTTTGCTTACCTATCTTTGCTTATTTTTTAGAGGAACGTTTTACAATCTCGCGATTAAGCTCCTGCAAAGTCGGTCGTTTAGACCACTCTTGGGCAGTCATTTTCTTTTGCATATTTTTCAGCTCCTTTCATTTATTTTATTAAGGCAATTATTTTATTATACGCAATAACTATGGCTTTGTCCAGCAATCAGCGTGATATTTTACACATTTATTACTATTACGGAAAATAATTGACGAAAAAATATGACCACCCGTCTAGCGAATGGTCATAATAGAAAACTAAAATCTGCAACTATTTTGATAATAACAAATTAAAATCTGTAAAAATCATCTGCCGTGCAGGGCGTCAGATAATTCCTTAACGCTATTTTTCAACATATTGGCTACCTGATCCTGAACAAGGGGACTATTAGTCTTATGGGCGCCAACAAATAACAAAGCGCTGCCAATTACCTTAAAGGTACCTACAAAGCCTTTTTTGAAATCACTCCAAAAGCTGCCGCCGGTAACATCTTCAAGCTCATCATCCGACAATTGGCTTACAGCTTGAGTTTCATTGGTCATTTTTTTAGCTGCTACGCAGGCAGCTGCAAAATCAGCCATAGTAGCATTTTCTAAATATGGTTTAAAAATTTCATAAGCAACTTCAATACTATCGGTCAGCTCCAGCTTTTGCTGCAAAGCAGGCTCTTTTTCCAATACAGCAGCTATTTTCCCCATCAATGCCAATAATTTTTCATCCTGCAATTCTACTTTGTCCATATAAACGCTCCTCTCCAAAATAAAAATCCGCAAAGCTTAGCTTATTTTTCAAAAATGCTAGAAGCATAGTCTTTATTATTATTATATCATAGAAGCTGCCGCCATAACAATCTAAACAAAATAAAAAATTTTGCACTTATCTAAACAAAAAAGACGCTATACAAAAATGTATAACGTCTGTAGCAAGCAATATTTGGTGCGGTCGATGGGATTTGAACCCATACGGGGATATCCCCACCACCCCCTCAAAGTGGCGTGTCTGCCGTTCCACCACGACCGCCTTGGATAAAGACCTATTACCAAAGGTAATGGTAAGCACATTTACTACCACGAACACTGCCAAAAACTAGACCATAACTATGTTTTAGCTGTCTCCCCTTGTTCTTGTCTTATATATCCTTAAAGACTAAATATATCCTTGTAAACTACTTTATTAAATTATCGAAAGTGGTGTGACTGTATTTATTATATGTTGTCTAAGTACCTGTGTCAACGTATGTCTAGACGCTAATTATTAAAGACCACCCTTGAAAGTGATTTTTATTAAAAATTTGTAAAAGCCTATTGATGTATATAACTTATTTTTTTCTCCCCCGCAGGGATGTGCAGCTGCACGCAGAGACACACAAATACACACACTCATTCCTTTCAGTCTGTTATTGCTTACTTCCTTGTCCTGTTAGCTCTCCCTAGCTATTTTTGATAGCTTAGAGACACTACTCAGTTAAAGTGGTATGACTGTTTCTGTGTCTGTTGCTGTCTTCTTTGTACACCTTTTGTCAGCTTGCAAGTGTGTATACGCTCCTGTGCGTGTACCTCTTAGGTAGTGATAAACAGTCTATATCTGCGTCTCTAAAAGTATAGTTTTGGAGACAGTGAAAACACCCCATAAATCATGTACCGCAATGTTTCAAAATATATTTATGGACATCTCTATATTTCTGTTGACTTTTAGAGACACTATGTGTTATATTATTATCACCAAAACAACACTAAGAAAAGAGGGAGTACAAATGGCTAACATTGGTTACATCAGAGTATCAACAACACATCAGAATACCGACAGACAACACGAATTATTCAAGACTAAAGGAATTATTCTTGATAAAGTATTTGAAGAAAAGATTAGCGGTAAAAACACAAACCGCCCTGCTTTACAATCTATGTTAGAATATGTACGCTGTGGCGATACTGTTTTTGTTGAAAGCTACAGCAGGCTTGCCCGCAGCACATCAGACCTTATATATCTAGTGACCACTTTAAAGGACAAAGGGGTAAACTTTGTATCTCTAAAGGAAAGTGTAGATACCAGTACACCAGCAGGGCAGCTTGTGTTTACTATCTTTGCAGGTTTAGCACAATTTGAAAGGGAAACAATAAAAGAACGCCAAAGAGAAGGTATAGACCTTGCATTAAAAGAGGGCAGGGCTTACGGGAGACCTAAAGCTTCTTTCTCCACTACATTCGCTGATAACTACAAGCTATGGAAAGCAGGACAGCTTAAAGCAGTCGACTTTATGAAAATGGAGAATATTCCCAAAAGCACATTTTACAAGCTTGTAAAGCGGTATGAAGAAGACAACAACATAGCAACTAAATAAACTTACTTTAGCACTTGTCTTTGTGGCAGGTGCTTTATTTATATACTAAATGCAAACAAAATACATAATGTTCTACCAAACTATATCTTAATTTATACAGATGTTTACTTTTCTCTGTCTATCCTCTGTGTGACTGTCTGCCCTCTTTAGGCTATTTGTATTTGTTTATTTTCCTCATATGTATCTGTTTGTTTTACTGTCATGTTGTGCTGTCTTTTTTATCTGTATTAGCAAGATGACTTAATATTATACCAATTCACCCTCTAGCGTGCGTTTAAATTGTTTCTGAGCAATTTTAATAAGCAGTCCATGTACTTATACCTATTTTGTCTTTTCGTTGCTCTAAAGGCAAATATGAGCGTCTCAGACAGCATTTACTTGTTCAGTATCCCTAGCAACCTAAAGGACTTGTCTATTTCTGTCTTGTCTCCCTACCTTTGGCAGTGCGTGGGGGAAAAGACCACACAAAGACACACCTGCATGAAGACACACAAAAATATACACCTGCTACCTACTTTTACTATATAAATGCACATTTATTTTACTTTAATCGTGCCACATAAGACGCAGGGACTTTTGTGCCAAACTTAGGGGAAGGGTGGGAAAAGTTATATATAATTCTACTAAAGGTGTATATGATACCTTAATATGGTATGTAATCTTACTTAAGGTATATATGTTCTTGTAGGTTGATTAAAGACTCTACTCAGATAACTAAAATAAAAATATAAAGGTATTACCTAAAGAGACTTTATTATATTTCTTTATAGGTTACTTTATTAAGTTACTCTTAGGTGACTTTAGGTAATATAACTCTATGTCCTTTTTCCCTCACTCCAATAAGAGACCTAAAGAGACTGTCTTTATGCTTGTCTTCTTGTTCCTGTCTCTGTTACCTGTCCTCTTTCCTTTGCTCTGTCTCCTGCTCCGTCTGCTTGTCTTCCTGCTATGCGTTAAATAGCCATATAAGCCGTCTAAGTTTGTTGTCCATATCAACATGCCTATTTTGTCTTTTCGTTGCTCAAAAACGCTCCTAGACGCTATCAGAGGTATTCAGACATAATAGGGACAGTCATATAAATTGAACTTTTTACCTCTGGCTTGATTTTTTCATGTTCTAGAGACATATAAACAAATTAAGGGAGTATAGTCACAGTTTTAACCTCCGCTGTGTCTATGCTCCCTTTTTTTGCTAAATTATCAGAATATTCTATTTAGTTGTTTCCTCTGCTATATCCTTTGCAGTCTTTAGGTGCTTTACCTCTGCCACACTGCCACCGCCATTATAAGACCACAGCACTTTAGCTATCATATCAGACAGTGTTTTGTCTGCTCCCTGCTCCCCTGCTGTGTCCCTCAACTCTTTGTAGTAGTCTTTGAAGTCGACCAGATGCAGTCCGTATGTCTCTTTTAGCACTGTGTAAAGGCTGTCTGTTACGTCTATAACCTCGTCTAGACCACCTCTGTTTATACCTGTATTCTCGTTATACATATCGTTCACAAGTAGTATCCTGCTACCATGAGAGACCACATAGAAAGAGTTATAGGCAGGACTTACTATACCTCTGAGCATGAGGGCAGCTAAAGCTTTGCTTGTCTTCTCTACCCTGCTTGCGTGGTACTTTCTAAAAGCAACCTCAAAAGCCATATCACAGGTATAAGCGTTGCTGTCTTTTTCCCCACACCCCAGCACATAAGCTTTATAGACAGACAGTATCTTGTCCTCTGTGTCCTTGCTCTGTCCATACTTGGCGACCATATTCGTAGCTATGCTTTGTCTCTGCTCTGTGTCCTGCTTGCTTATAGTCTCTAGTGTGTCCAGATAGCTACCTGTGTCTGTGATACCCTCTGCCACCTCTGCCATTTTTGCCACACTAAAGGGTGCTTTAGGTATTGTAATAGTATGTTCAAAAGACAAGCTATTGTTTTTATTTTTCTTAATATCGTTCATATTATTTACCTCTTTCTATTTAGTATTTAAAAGTATTGCCACTTAGTATTATCTAAAGGGTTATACTTCCTGTTTTGTGTCTGTTTCTCACTGTCTGTAATATTCACATAGACCTTTGTTGTGTCCACCTCTGCGTGTCCTAATAACTCTTGCAGGGTAAAGACATCACCACCATTGAGAAGAAAAGCCTTGGCAAAGGTGTGTCTCCAGATATGAGCGGAAAAGCGTTTACCTGTTAGGTGTAAATCTAATCTCAAATTTCTAAAGACACTGTTTGACGCTCCCTTGCTCATTCTCTTTCCGTCCTTTGTGATAAAGAAAGCAGGTGTATCTATACGTTTCTTTAGGTACTGTTCCCTTGCTTTGACATACTTTCTTAGTATCACACTGAGGGCTTTGCTTATTGGTACAAGCCTTTCTTTGTCTCCCTTGCCTATTACCCTAATAAAGCCATTTACTAAGTCTACGTCCTGCATATTTAGACCTAAATACTCAGACCGCCTTAGACCAGTAGACAAGAGAAAAGACAGGATAGTATAGTTACGTCTCCCTATGAATGTGTCAGTGTCAAAACCATGTAGCATTTTATGTACCTCACTGCTTGTGAAGGACTGTATAAGTCTCTTTGCTACTCTTGGCTTGTCTACCTTGGACAAAGGGTTATAGCTAATTACACATTCACTTACTAGGAATTTAAGGAAAGTGTTTAGTCTCCTGTAATATCCGTCTATGGTTATGCTAGACATAGTCTTACTAGCTGTGATTAGGTACTGTCTTAGCAGTGTAGGTGTAACTGTCTCTATGTCTTCTAAAGCATTTTCTTGTATTAGAAATTTCTCAAAAGACCTAAAGAAGTCCTCATACACCCTTATTGTATTGTCAGACAGATTTTTTGCATAACATCTTTGCATGAAGATTATTTTACACTTGTAGAAGTTTATTTTGCTCACCCCCTTATTCTTGAAATATTTCACAATTATCTCACACTTTACCACCGCCTAAAAGCCGTATTTGTCATACCACTTTCTTGAGTGTGTGTCTTAGACCACCCTGTTAGAGACAGTGTTTTAGGTTACTCTTTCAGTAGGTTGGTGTGACTGAAGACAACAAAAAAAGACCAAACTGCACGAATACAGTCTAGTCTTTAAGTCTGAAAAACCGCTATTTCAATAGGGTTCTGAAGCAATATTTGGTGCGGTCGATGGGATTTGAACCCATACGGGGATATCCCCACCACCCCCTCAAAGTGGCGTGTCTGCCGTTCCACCACGACCGCGTCTTAAAAAATAAACCGTGAATATAAAAATGGTGCGGTAGAGAGGATTTGAACCTCCACGGGGTTGCCCCCACTAGCTCCTGAGGCTAGCGCGTCTGCCGTTCCGCCACTACCGCATTTCTATTCACTTGTTACGTTATCTGTAACGTAGATATAATAGCACAAATGCTTTAGTTTGTCAACAGTTTTTCTGCGAAAACTATTGCTGCAAGTTAATTTTGCGGCACCTTATCCCGGTACAGCAAATAATATTTATCCCTATCCTGCAAAACCCGCGTTACATATTCCCGCGTATCCGGAAAAGGAATGGCGTTTAAATCATTAAAATTATCATCCCAAGAAAATTTTTCCATCCACGCGTGCGTCTGCCCGCGCCCGGCGTTATAGGCAATCAGCATCAGCGCCAAATTATGCTTGAACTCATATTCCAGCTCGCCCAAATACCAGCAGCCCATGCGGATATTAGTGCGGGTTTGGTATAAATTTTCGTCCTTGTAATCATTCAAGCCCATTTGCTCGGCAATCCAGCGTCCTGTTTCCGGCATAATCTGCATCAGTCCCACTGCGCCCACATGGGACACCGCCTTATTATCAAAACCGCTTTCATTTTTTATAATCGCTGCTACCAAAAATGGATCCACATGATTTTTCTTGCTGTAGGTGATAATATCCTGCTGATAATCCCACATATAAACGAAACGCATCTGCACGGCATCACTCTGCCAAATTTTCCAGCCGCCACATCCAAGCACAATTAGCGCCAGCAATATTGCCAGCCACAGTCCCACGCCTGTTTTGCGCCGTTTGCGGCAGCTGCGTCTCACTGTTTTGCGTTTAGCAGTCACTCTTGTCACCTACAAGCTGCGCCAGCTCCCTATGGACGGATGCTAAAGTCGCATCCAGGCTGCCGCTGTTGTCTAAAATTACATCAGCATATTTTTTCTTGTCTTCCAAAGACATTTGCGCTTCTATGCGCGCCACAACCTCATCCTCGGTCATACCGCTGCGCAGCATGGCCCGTTTTATCTGCTGCTCACGGCTCACGGCTACCAGCCATACGCTGTCCGCCTGCTTATGCCAGCCTGTTTCAATAAGCAAAGGTACGTCCAGCACCGCAGCCTTCACACCTTTTTGACGGCATTGCTGCAAAAATTTTTCCGCACTTTGCCACACTATTTTGTGCAGAATATTTTCCAATGTTCTTAACGCCTGCTTATCCTTAAACACCAGCGCCGAAATTTTTGCTCTATCCATCTCGCCATCGGCAGTTAAATAATTTTCGCCAAAGGCCTGCACTACCAAGGATAAGCCCTCGCTGCCCTTAGCAACTGCGTCTTTAGCCTCTTGGTCAGCATCAAACACAGGCACGCCCAGCTTGCGCAGCTCCTCTGAAACCGTACTTTTGCCGGAGGCAATGCCTCCCGTTAAGCCAATTATTTTCATTTTGCGCTCCTATTTTTGACAATGCTCACAATATACGGTGCCGCGTCCGCCAACCTTAGTGCTGCACAATGCTGCGCCGCATTTTTTGCAAGGCTTGCCGCCGCGTCCGTAAACCAAAAGATGGTTCTGATTATCGCCCTTATTGCCCTCGCCGTCCTTATAATCGCGGAAGGTAGTACCGCGATTTTTAATTCCCTGAGCAATTACAGCGTTGATCGCTGCTCGCAGCTTGTCAATTTCATCAGCATTAAGAGTATTCGCCGCGCGCATAGGTAAAATCTGCGCCAATGCCAGGCATTCGTCAGCATAAATATTTCCCAAGCCGGCAATAATATGCTGGTCGAGAATAAAGCTTTTTACCGCCTTGCGGCTTTTAGCCGCCAGCGGCGCAAGATACTCTGTGGTAAATTCCGCGCTTAAGGGTTCTGGCCCAAGAGTTTCGTAGCCTTCGATATAGACGTCGTTATTAGTCAGCAAATACAGCGTGCCAAAGGTGCGGATATCCGTAAACCACATGGTTACGCCACCGTCCAAAACAAATTTTATTTTAGCATAAGCAGGCGGTTCCTGCTCGCTAGGCTGCGCCAACAAAGCGCCCGTCATACGCAGATGCACGATAAGCTGACGGTCAGTATCTATTGTCAGCACCAAATATTTTCCCTTACGTCCCACATGATTGATGATTGTACCAACTAGGCCCGCCACAAATTTTTCCGGCGTTGGATGCTTAATCAACCTATCTAAATATACCTCTACGGAAGTAATTTTTCTTCCTTCAATATGCGGAGCAAGTGTTTTGCGAACCTGCTCCACCTCTGGCATTTCAGGCATTATTTTCACCTCTGAATTTATTTTACAGTAAATTATTTTGCTTCCGCCCAGTTTTTACCAAAGCTTACTTCTGCCAGCAGCGGAATATCCATAACGGCGGCACTTTCCATGGCCTGCTGCACCAAATTTGCCACCTGCTCTTTTTCAGCTTCGGTCACTTCCAACACCAGCTCGTCGTGCACCTGCAGCAAAATGCGGCTCTTACAGCCTGCTGCCAGCAATGCTTTCTGTACTATAATCATAGCCTTTTTCATAATATCTGCCGCCGTTCCCTGAATAGGAGTGTTAATGGCAGTGCGTTCCGCAAAGCTGCGCAGATTAAAATTGCTGTGGCGGATATCCGGCAGATAACGTCTGCGTCCCATAAGCGTAGTTACATAACCCTGCTCCCGGGCTTTGGCAACAATATCTTCCATATATTTTTTCACGCCTGTATAACGCGCAAAATAGCTTTCAATATAACCTGCGGCTTCCTTACGGGAAACCTGCAGCTGATTAGCCAAACCAAAATCGCTGATACCGTAGACAATACCAAAATTTACGGCCTTGGCGCGGCTGCGCATTTGACTGGTCACCTCATTCAGCGGCACGCCAAAAACCTCGGAGGCAGTACGCGCGTGTACGTCCTGTCCGTGGCGGAAGGATTCCAGCAAAAGCTTGTCCTGCGCAATGCAGGCCAAAATTCTTAATTCAACCTGGGAATAATCACAGCTCATCAAATAATCATAACCGTCTCCCGGAACAAACAGACGACGTATCTGCTTGCCTTCCTCAGTACGGGTAGGAATATTTTGCAAATTTGGGTCCGTACTGGACAAACGGCCTGTAACCGTCACCGTCTGCTGAAAATGCGTATGGATGCGCCCGGTTTTGACGTTGACCAAAGGCTTGAGCCCGTCCAAATAAGTTGATTGCAGCTTTGCCAGCTTACGGTGCTCCAAAATGGTATCAATTAAAGGATGCTTACCTTGCAGCGCCTCCAATACCTTAACGTCGGTAGAATAGCCTGTTTTAGTTTTTTTGATTACGGGCAGCTGCAAATGCTCAAATAAAATAATTCCCAGCTGCTTGGGAGATTTTAAATTAAAGCTTTCCCCCGCCTGCTCCTCTGCCAAGCGCTCCAACTTACCAATGCGGAAGGTCATATCCTCGCTAAGCTGCGCCAAAAGCTCCATATCCGGCGTAATACCGTTATATTCCATGGCGGCAAGCACAGGCGCCAGCGGCAGCTCCAGCTCTTGATACAATTTTATCTGCTCTCTTTGCTCCAGTTGCTCCCGCAGCAGCGGCACGAGCTGCGCAACATTTTCCGCGTCAGTAGGCAAAATATTTTGCAGATAGCGCTTATTCAAATCTGCCAACGCGTAAGAACTGTGTCCCGGGTCGGCAACATAGGCCGCCAACGCTACATCCTCAACAATGCCTAGGGGCTTAATATTTTGACACAAGCAGCATTTATAAATTTCCTTACTGTCCACAGTCTGCTTAAGACAGGGAGCAGCCAGCCATTGACCGAACTGCTGCCAGCACTGACTTAAAGCATCCAGCACATAAACAGCGTTTGCAAATAAAATTTCCGCACGGCTGAAAAACAATTCAGGCAGGCTGCCGGAAACTTTTACGACAAAAGTGATAGCTTCCTTAGCATCAGCCAGCTGGGCAAAAAGCTTTTCCGCCTGCGCCGGGGAGGCTAAAGCAACAATTTCCGCAGCCTCCTGCTCCACAGTTTCGCCGAACAAATCAAAGCAATGCTGCTCGCCGCCTAAAACCGCCGCAAAACGCTCGTACATATTACGGAATTCCAAATCCTGCAACAGCGTACGCGCTTCCTCTTTAATAGGAGCCAGCTCATACAAATCTACATTGGTGTCCACAGGTGCTTCGGTACATATGGTTGCCAGCTTTTGGCTTAAAAGCGCCGACTCCTTATTTGCTTCCAGCTTGGCACGCAAAGCTTTGGCAGTAACCTTATCAGTATTTGCCAGCACATTTTCTACAGTGCCATATTCTTTGATCAATTTAATCGCTGTTTTGGGGCCAACACCCGGTACGCCGGGAATATTATCGGAGGTATCGCCCATCAAGCCTTTCAGCTCAATAAGCTGCTTTGGTTCCAATCCCTCATAATTGGCGGCAAATTCTGCTTCGTCAAAAATTTGAATATCGCTGATACCACGCTTGGTATAAAAAACCTTAGTACGCTTATCCACCAGCTGCAATTCGTCCCTATCGCCGGTGACGATAATAACTTCCATATCTTGCGGCGCTTTTGCGGCAAAAGTACCGATAATATCGTCTGCTTCATAATTGTCCAGCTCCAAAGTGTGAATGCCCAAGGCATCCAAAACCTTCATTGCCAGCGGAAACTGCTCGCTTAGCTCGCTGGGGGTAGGCTTGCGCTGACCTTTATAAGCGGCGTACATTTCGGTACGAAAGGTTTTGCGCGATTTATCAAAGGCTACAGCCATATAACGTGGCTGCAAATCACCTAACAGTTTTAGCAGCATATTGCACAAGCCGTAAACTGCGCCAGTGTGTACGCCCTGCTTATTCATTAAGGGCGGCAGCGCGAAAAAGGCTCGGTGAATTAGGCTGCTGCCATCTATTACTAAAAATTTATCTGCCATGATTTTTCTCCTCTTCGCCGCTTTCCAATGCAAGATCAGTCAGTTCACGTAGCTTATTCTGCAAAATTTTCTTATCAGGAAGATGCAGCGTATAATCAGCAACCATTGTTGGAGACATTGTTCTGCTAAGAGCATATTCAACAACCGTATCATCCTTGCCAGTACAAAGGATTAAACCAACGCTTGGATTTTCATGAGGTTTTTTTACATCTCTATCAAGTGCTTCTAAATAAAAATTAAGTTGTCCCATATGCTCAGGACGAAATACATCAATTTTCAATTCAATTGCTACAAGACAAGTAAGAGCACGATTATAAAACAACAAATCAATAAAAAAATCAGTATTGCCTACCTGTACACGATATTCTTCACCTACAAAAGTAAAATCGCGTCCAAATTCCAAAATAAAATCTTTTAAATGTGAAACAATCTGATGCCGCAAATCCTTTTCTTTATATGGTTCTCCAAGATCAAGAAACTCAAATACATAAGAATCACGCAAAGCAGCTAATCCACTGTTCCCGACAATTAACTCCGTATGCTTAGCTTCCGAAAGCATGGTCCGCTCATATAGCATACTGCCAATCTGACGATCCAATTCTCGCTTTGTGTAGTGATTTGCAATACATAGTCTTAGATAAAACTCACGAGCATCATCCGTTTTACAGCCAGTCATAATAAGCAGATTATTAGTCCAAGCAATTTCTCTCACCAGTGGTGAGAGTTTTGTATTATCGGAGTATGTTTCATAAAATTGCTTCATACGCCAAATATTTTGCGCAGAAAAACCTTTCACAGCAGGATAACGACTTTGTAAAAATGCAGAAAAATCAGCAACAACACTTTTTCCCCAACCGTCATCTTTAACTTTAGCGCTAACATACGCACCAATATCCCAATACATTTGAATCAATTCCGTATTAACAGCTTTCAACGCACGTGCGCGAGCATTATCAATTATAGAAACGATTTCATCAAATTGTCCCTTTTTAGGAGATAATTTATTGCTCATACCTTCATCTCCTCACATCCAAATTAAGTTGAGGATTAATATTCGGCTTTTATTATATCATAATTTCCTCAAAACTCGAATAAGAGAAATGTAAAATTACACTAGCAAACTTCCCCTTCCATTTTGGAACCCGAAACAAATGTTCCTAGTGCGTGCGCTGCTCCAGCGCCTATTTAATTTAACTTCTTTGCAGGCAAAGAAGTTACAAGAAACCTCGCGCTTTTCGAAGCGCGGCAAAGAATCTTCTACGTTCATTGATAATTCGCACTTTGTGACAAGGCTTGCCATAGACGTAGCTTTTGGGGCTAGTGGTTCCAGGTTATTTTGGCTCGCAATGCAAGGCTTTGGCGGTCTGCCGCAAAGTGTAAATTTATTTTAGGCGTGTAAGCAAAGCTTTGGCGGTCTGCCGCAAAGTGAAGTGTACGACGGCGTGCGTTTTTTACCAGCTAGCACCAAAAATACTCACTAAGAGAATAATTTTTTCACTCACTGTAAAAATAACGACAGCAGCACCGGTACCAGCAAGGATAAAACCAGTCCGTTGATAAAAGAAAACATAGCCGCGTGCATTCCCGCCGCCTGAATTACCAAGGGCAACAATGAATCCATAGTACCTGCACCGCCGGGAGCAATACAGATAAGTTTGTGCCAGCGCGCCAGAATAGGAATCAATACAAATGACGAAACCTCCCGCAGCATATTGGCAAAAAAAGCAATTGTGCCCAGCTCCGTGCTGTGCATAGTGCTGATAATAACGGAGGAGAGGCTGTACCAGCCAAGTCCCGCGCCCACTAAAACAGAATCTGCCGCACTGATTCCCGTTACAAAATGACTTATATACGCGCCGCCTAAACTGCCGATAACCGTACCCACGGGCAGCGCTACTGCCAAAACCATATTTTTCGGCGTGCAGATGCGCTTAAGCAGGCTGCGGTTGGAGCCAATTTCGATACCTGCCACAAAGCCCATAAAATCCAGCGCTGCCATCAACGTATCATCCAAAAACGGTTTAGCGCTTACATCTAAAAAAGCATAGCCTAAAGCCATACCCACAACGATAGTTCCCAGCAGTGCGCCAATCATTTGCCTTCATCCTCCTCGTCAAAATGCGGTGCCAGAAGCCTAATGATAATATAGAACATAGCCATAGTCCCCAAAATTGCGCTGCTGCCCAAAATAAACGCCTGCTGTCCCAGTACAGGAACCTTGCTCAGCATTTCACGGTCGCAGCCAATTTTTGCTCCTAAGCACAGCAAAATAATAAATAAGCACACAGTGGAAAAACGATTGAGCCACAGCTTGGTTTGGTAGTTAAAAACATTCAGTAGACCCAGCACAATGCCCGCCGTAATTGCCAAAATAATTATAGTCATATAAAAGCATCCTCCAAAAAAAGCCTCGACCAAAATCATCCGCAGATAATTTCAGTCGAAGCTTTTTCTTCTCGTACAAATATTTTTACAGTACGTCTACTTCTTTAACCTCTTCAATATTATGCTTTTTAGCATAACCGGTGAGCATTAAGGTTAAGGCACCATCGCCGGTAACATTGCAGGCGGTACCAAAGCTATCCTGCAAAGCAAAAATAGTCAGCATTAAAGCAGTGCCGGTAGCGTCAAAGCCTAAAACGCTGGTGATAAGTCCCAAGGAAGCCATTACTGTACCGCCGGGAACGCCGGGCGCGCCAATGGCAAAAATACCCAACAGCAGGCAGAACAGCACCATGGTGCCCACAGCAGGAATTGTACCATACAAAACCTGGGAAACTACCATAACAAAAAATACTTCGGTCAATACACTGCCGCACAGGTGAATATTAGCAAACAGAGGAATACCAAAATTTACCAAATCCTTGCGCAGAACAGTAGATTTCAGCGCACATTTCAAAGCCACAGCCAAGGTTGCAGCCGAGGACATGGTGCCAACGGCAGTAATATAAGCCGGACCGTAATTTTTTACAATATCCATGGGATTTGCTTTGGCATAAGCGCCTGCCAAAAGATACAGCAGGGTGAGCCAAATATAATGACCAATCATTACAATAACAACTACCAATAAAAATACGGGCAGCTGCTTTGTAATGGTGCCTTCGTACGCCAAGCCGCAGAAGGTGCAGGCGATAAAAATCGGCAGAATAGTAATAACAACTTTAGTAACGATCGCTAAAACAATCTGCTGGAACTCTTCCAAAACCTTAGTAATGGTTACAGAATTTGTCCAGGTTGCAGCCAATCCCAAAAGTACGGAAAGCACCAGCGCGCTCATAACGCTCATAATCGGCGCAATCTGCAAATCAAACAGCAGCTTCGGCAGCTCCTTTAAACCGTCTACCGTCGGAGTGATTTCCAAAAACGGAATCAAAGTATAGCCTGCGGCAGCAGAAAATAAAGCTGCGCCAACAGAGGACACATAAGCCAATACAATCGCAACCCGCAGCATTACACTGGCATGACGTCCAAGGCGGGTAATGGACGGGGCAATAAAGCCAATAATAATCAGCGGCACACAAAACATAATCAAATTGCCCAAGAGGCTTTTAACGGTGAGGATAATCTGCATGATACCCTCGCCTACGCTAAGGCCGACACCCATACCCAATAAAACGCCTAACAATAGACGCGCAGGTAAACTTCCCAAAATACTCATAAAGACACTTCCATTTCCAAAAATAAAATTTTATCTTTTAATAATAGCCTATGCCATTTATTTTGGCAAGTAAAAACGACAGAAAATGAAACTGTTCTTTATAAATTAGCTTTTTATTAAATTTATTACAGTTTTTACGCTTCTTCCGGCTCGTACACGGCCAGCGCTTCTAAAGCCAAAGCATAGCCGGCGAAGCCTAAGCCGCAAATCTGCCCTATGCAGCCTGCCACAGTTACGGAATGATGGCGAAATTCCTCTCGCTTATGAATATTGCTGATATGCACTTCAATGGCAGGCAGATTAACCGCCTTCAGCGCATCCAAAATCGCTATGCTGTAATGAGTAAACGCCGCAGGATTGATAACAATACCATCAAAATTACCGTAAGCCTGCTGAATTGCCGTCACAATATCTCCCTCGTAATTGCTCTGCAAAAGCTCTACCTCCAAGCCTAAGCGCGCCGCAGCCGCACGAATATAAGCGCACAGGCTTTCATAATCCTGACGGCCGTAAATTGCTTTTTCTCTAGTGCCTAACATATTGATGTTCGGTCCGTTCAAAACTAAAATTCTACGCATAATGTACACTCCTATTCTGCAAGTTTTTTGGCATAGCTTTCCAGTAAAGCCAATGTCTTGCCAAAATTATCGTTGTTAGCAATAATTTTATCGGCATATTTTCTGTATAATGCAATGCGCTCGTCGTACAGCTTAAACAAACGCTGCTTATCGTCTGCCAGCAAGGGCCTCTCGTCGCCGTGAATGCAGCCGATTATTTGCTCAGGACTTCTGTCGAGAAAAACTACAGCTCCCTTTTGCTTAATCAGCGTCATATTTTCGCTGCGCTTAACTGCGCCGCCGCCGGTAGCGATAACCACTCCTTCAAGCTGTGACAAATACGCTAAGGTTCTTGTTTCCGCAGCACGAAAGGCGTCCTCGCTTTCGGCAAAAAAGCTTTTGATTGTACGCTGCTCCCGCTGCTCCAAAACAATATCGGCGTCGTAAAAAGCGCAGCCTAAGCGTTGCGCCAGCCTTTTACCAAAGCTGCTTTTGCCGCAGCCGGGCATACCAATTAAAACTATATTTTTCATATTTTTTGCTCCAATGCTTGGGCAATGCGCACAATAAGACTGCTGTCATATTTTTCCCGCTGCCAAATTTCCTGTGCCGCCACCGCCTGAGCCACCAGCATAAACAAGCCGTTGACTGCCTTGCACCCAGCCCTTGCCGCCTGCCGTAAAAATAAGGTTTGGGCGGGATTATAAATTAAATCTACGCTGGCGTTAAAAGCAGCGCTGACTGCTGCGCTGACAGGTGCAACCTCCGTTTTAGGGAACATGCCCACAGGCGTGCAGTTGACCAAAAGATCGCCTTGTAATTTTGCCAATGCGGCGTAATCAATGATTTTTAAATTGGCAGCCATTTTGCTAAAATGTGGATCAGCCTTAGCTGTGTCGCGGGTAACTAAATATAATTTTGCCGCGCCTTGGTCAGATAAATATTTTACTACTGCGCGGGCTGCGCCGCCACTGCCCAAAACAGCGCAGCTTTTATTTTGCACCTCAATGCCGTTATATACAAGCATTCTGCCGAAGCCAAAATAATCCGTATTATAGCCAAAAGCTCCCGCCTGGGTAAAATTGATAGTATTCACTGCGCCAATAGCTTCAGCCTCCGGCGCAATTTTATTCAGCAAGGGCATAACATGCAGTTTATGGGGAATAGTCACATTGACGCCTGCGTAATTCTGCCGCAAATTTTGCATCAGCTGCGGCAGCGCGTCCAGCTCCGTTTCCAACAGCTCGTAGCCGCCACTTTTGCCTGTGTATTCAAAAAAAAGTTTATGAATGGCAGGTGACAGGCTGTGGCCCAGCTTGCCGCCAATAAGGCCATATTTATTTACAGCCACAAGCTACACCTTCTTTTCGTAAGCACAGTAATTGCCTAAAATTTTTACATAGGTGCTCTTAGCGCGCACCTCATCCAACACATCCGCCACCAGCGGATCAGACAAATTGCCTGTCACATCTATATAAAAGAAATATTCCCAGGATTTTCCCACCATGGGACGGGATTCCAAATTCAACATATTTAATCCCGTATGATAAAAGCTGGCCAGCATTTTATACAGAGAGCCTGTTTCGTGCTTCACAGCTACAATCAAGGTTATTTTGTTGGCGTTAGGCACAACTTCAGCGTCCTTGGCTATAACGATAAAACGCGTATAGTTATTATTATTGCTGTTGATAGCGGGAGCGATAATTTTTAAATTGTACAGCTCCGCCGCCGCTTTGCCTGCCACCGCGCCTAAGGAAAGATTTTGCTTAGCGGCAACTTCCTCCGCGCTTTTGGAGGTGCTGAAAAACGGCACCTGTTCTATCTCAGGATAATCACGGAAGAAATCCTTGCACTGCTTAAAGCCTTGTGGATGAGAGTAAACCGTTTTAATGCTTTGCAGCGTAGCGCCCTCGCAGCCCAAAAGATTCTGCTCTATTTTTACGCACTGCTCGCCCACAATGTGGCAGTCGTATTGACGCAGCAAATCGTAAACCTCCGTAATGCCGCCGGTGGAGCTGTTTTCAATAGGCAGCACCGCGTAATCCATATCGCCTGCAGAAATGCTGGCGATAACCTCCTCAAAGGTATTATAGTGATGGCGGTTGAATTTTTTGCCGCAAAAATAATCCTCCAACGCCTGATGGGTAAAAGAACCTGCCGGGCCAAAGCAGGCAATTTGCAAAACTCTATCGCCGCCGGCAGCTAAAGCAGTTTCTTCTAAAACACAGGCTTGGTCAATAACGGAGCGCATAATATTTTTTACGGCAGTAGAATAATTTTTATTTTCCAAAAGGCCTACAACCTTAGCGATAACCTGCTCCTCCCGCGCCTTATCCTTCACCGGCATTCCCTTGGCTTTTTTATAAGCGGCAACCTGCATAACCAAACCCAAGCGGGTTTCTAAAACCTCTGCCAGTTTTTTATCAGCCTTGTCTATTTCCGTGCGAATCATTTGTAAATCTAAATCCTGCATATTATTTCTCCCATTTCTTTGCTTCCAGCAGCAAATCCCACAGCGTCCACGCCGTTACCGCCTCAATAACCGGCACGGCGCGCTGCACAATACAAGGGTCATGACGTCCCGTGATAGTCAAAAGCGTATCCGCTTGTTGCGCCACGTCCACTGTGCGCTGCTCTCTGGCAATGGACGGTGTCGGTTTCATGGCAACCTTAAAAGTTAAAGGCATACCGTTGGTCAAGCCGCCGGTAACGCCGCCGTTATGATTTGTCAGGCAGAGCACTTGGCCATTGTCGTAATACATTTGGTCATTGGCATCTGCGCCGGTTAAATTAGCAAAATTAAAGCCCTCACCAAATTCGATGCCTTTCACCGCTGGCACCGAAAACAAAATTTGGCTTAAGCGGCTTTCTACCGAATCAAAATAAGGCGCGCCAAGTCCGGCAGGCAGATTTACGGCCATTAGTTCAATAACGCCGCCCACACTGTTCAATGCCCCCTTAGCCTTTAAAATGCACTGCTGCATTTTTTCGCCAATAGCATCATCTATAACGGGAAATTTTTTCGCGGCGATTTTTTGCAGCATTGCTGCGCTTTCTCCCAAAGGATTAAAGGCGGACTCCGCAATATTGTGCACTTGCAAAATATGCGCGCCCAAAATAATTCCGTATTGCGCCAACGCCTGCTTTGCCACCGCTCCGGCAAAAACTAAAGGCGCAGTAAGGCGCGCGCTGAAATGTCCACCGCCGCGATAATCGTTAAAGCCCTGATAGCGCACGTATCCCGCGTAATCTCCGTGTCCGGGGCGCATTTTATTCTTTAAAATACTGTAATCCTTAGAATGTTGGTCGCCGTTGACAATGCGGGCGCATAAAGGAGTACCGGTGGTATAGCCGCTAAAAAAACCGCTTTGAATTTCCACCGCATCCTTTTCCTTGCGTGCCGTAGTCAACGCGCTTTGTCCCGGCGCACGGCGAGCCATTTCAGCAGCAATTTTTTCTTCATCCAGCGCCAGTCCCGGCGGCAGTCCGTCCAGCACAACGCCAATAGCCTTGCCGTGAGATTCGCCGTAAATAGCCATTTTGATATTTAAGCCGTAAATTCCGCTCATAATATTTCCTCCACGCAGCCGCCTAGGCTTTTATAATCCTCCCAAAATTCCGGATAGGATTTGGCAACGCTGTCTGCGCCGGTTAAAATAACGGGCTGGGCACATTTTTGTGCGGCGATAGCCAAGCTCATAGCAATACGGTGGTCGTTCCATGCGTCCACCTCTACGCCGCCGCGCAAGCCTTCAGGCTTGCCGACAATGGTTAAGCCCTCCGCTTCTTCTGTAACGTCCGCGCCCATTTTAGTCAGTTCGCTAGTCATAGCAGCCAAGCGATCGCATTCTTTGATGCGCAGGCGGCCTGCGTTAATAATTTTAGTCGTTCCCTCACTGACGGCAGACAACACAGCCAGCACGGGAATAATATCGGGACAGTTGGCAGCATCAATTACCGTTGCCTTAGTCATGCCGCCGCTGACGGTAACACTGTTTTCGTTTTGCGAAATAGCCGCGCCCATGCGCTGCATAATTTTCAGCACAGCCTTATCACCTTGCAAGGAATTAAAATCCACGCCTGCGCAGGTAATTTTTTCACCTAGACTGCCGCCTACAGTCCAAAAAGCAGTCTGGGACCAATCGCCTTCTACACAGCTGTCCTGCGCCTGATAGCGCTGCCTGCCGCTCACCAAATAACGACGATGAGCGCCGTTTTCATTTTCAACTTTAATACCAAATTTCGCCAAACAGCTGATAGTCATATCCACATAAGCGGAGGATTCCAGAGGCGAGGTAATTTCAATTACCGAATCACCATGTAAAAGCGGCAGAACAAACAGCAAACCGCTGACAAATTGGCTGCTTACATCACCCGGCAGCTTGAAAATCCCCGGCTGTAATCTGCCGTTGACTATCACGGGCAAATTGCCATTATCGTTAAAATATTGTATAAATTGCTCATCAAAAATATCATAATAAGCCTTTAGCGGACGGGAAACTAATTTACCATGGCCGATAAAGGTCATAGGACAATTTAGATTTGCGCCCAGCGGCAGAAAAAAGCGCAGGGTTGAGCCGCTTTCACCGCAATCCACGCTGTCTGCCGCAGCCAAAGGATGACCTGTGCCGGAAATTTGCAATGCTTTGCGTCCCGCAAACATGCTTGGCACTTCGTCCACAGCCACGTTAATAGCCCGCAGGCAGCGCATAGTCGCTTCAATATCCTTGGACATACTGATGTTATCTATAATGCTGGTACCGCAGGCTAGTCCCGCGCAGATTATTTCTCTGTGCCCCATGCTTTTAGAGGACGGAACCTGTACCGTTCCCCGTAATTTACTTGGAAAAATTTTTACCTTATTCATCATGCTTACCCCAAATATTCCGGCACCTGCTGCCAATCTAATTTCAGCAGCTTACCTTGACCTATTTTCTTAAGAATGATAAGCGTAATACTGTTGCCGCTTTTCTTTTTATCCCGCGCCATAGTTGCTATTAGCTCGCTTTTGGCTACGCCTGCCTCTAAGGGCAGCTGATATTTTTCCAACACGTTTTTAATACGCTCCGCAGCCCCCACAGCAGTAAGGCCTAATTTTTCCGTGCGCTGCGTCAGCTGATACATGCCGATAGCCACGCCCTCACCATGAGTAAAGCCGCCGTAGCCAAAATGCTGCTCCACCGCGTGACCAATAGTGTGCCCAAAATTAAGCAGCATTCTTAGTCCCGTATCAAATTCATCCTGCTCCACAATACGCGCTTTAATGACGCAGCAGGCAGCAACAATTTCATCTATATTCGCCAAAAGTTCCGCGTCGTCGGCAAAGCCGGCAATTTTTTCAAACAGGCCTGCATCCTTAATACAGCCGTATTTGATAGCCTCTGCCAAACCGTCGTGCAAAAATCTCGTGGGCAAGGTACGCAGCAAATCCGTGTCGATAAACACCGCCTTGGGCTGATAAAAAGCTCCCGCTAAATTTTTACCTGCCTGCAAATCTACGGCCACCTTACCACCCACGCTGCTGTCAATCTGCGCCAAAAGAGAAGTGGGAATTTGTACAAAGGCTACTCCGCGCATAAAGCTGGCAGCCGCAAAGCCGCCAAGATCGCCTACTACGCCGCCGCCCAAGGTCAAAACCACATCGGAGCGCGTCATGCCGCCCCGGGCCAGCTGCTCCAAAACATTGCTCAAAACGCCGATATTTTTGCTTTGCTCGCCTGCGGTAATTACCACCGTCAGCACGCTGAAGCCGGCGGCTTCTAAGCTTTCCCGCAGCTTATCTGCGTACAGGGGCGCAACGTTGCTGTCGCTGATAATCGCCGCCTTACGTGCTTTTGGTAAAAGCTGCGCCACTTGAGCGCCAACACTTGGCAAAAGTCCCGCGGCAATTTCTATATTATAGGCGTGTGCCCCCAAATCAACATGAATAGTTCGCATCAGTAAAGCTCCTTTCGCCGAGCAGCCGACGTGCGCATTAAATTTTTCAAAGTCTCACCGTCGCCACTGCGCAGAGCCTTGCGCCACAGCTTGAGCTGCTCCATATATTTATCAATTTCGTCAGCCACTTTTTCTTTATTAGCTAAAAACAGCGCGCACCACAGCTCCGGATTGATGTCGGCTACACGGGTGCCGTCGCGAAAGCTGCCGGCCACAAAATATTTTGTCTTATCGTTATAAGAAGCACTGTCCATTAAAGCCACTGCCGTCACGTGGGGCAGATTGCTGGTAAAGGCAATAGTGCGGTCGTGCTCTTCAGGCGTCACCTGTACAGTGTGCTTGCAGCCCAAGGCCTTAGCAAAACTTTCCAGCCAGTTGATGGCCGCAGACGTATTATTTTTTTCCGGCACAATAATATAATTAGCATTGCGAAAAATTTCTGCGTCCGCCATGCACAAGCCGCTGCTTTGACGTCCCGCCATAGGATGGCCGCTGATAAATTCCATTTCCGGCAGCAGCGCCGCCTGCACCTCAGTAATCATATTATTTTTTATACCTGCCACATCCGTCAGCAGCACATTTTTTTTGAAATTATGCACATTATTTTTGATAAAGCTTGCTATAGCTTCGGGATAAATGGCGCAGATAATCACGTCGGCTTGCTGCAAGCGCGCATCCGCTTCCGTCATGCCCACATCAATCAATTTCATTTTCTCGGCCTGCGCTAAGGTTGCTGCGCTGCGCTCCACGCCAATTATCTGCTTAGCACCCAGTTTGCGCAACGCCTTAGCAAAGGAACCGCCGATAAGCCCCAAGCCTACAATGGCAAAGCTTAAATTTTTCCAGTTGGTGTTTCTAAAACCAGCTTCCAAAAAAATCACTCCTAATCTACATTTCTACCATGCTGCTAAATACAAGGTTAGCTCCAGTGAGCAAAAAGAACACTGGAGCTATTTTTGTCTATATTATAATTCACGACCTACAATTTGAGCAATGCCTTTCAGCTCGCCCATAAGCTTGTCAAAGCGCTGCGGTTTTAAGGATTGAGCACCGTCGCACAATGCACATTCGGGATTATTGTGTACTTCAATCAAAAGTCCGTCCGCGCCTACGGCTACAGCTGCCTTTGCCAAAGGCTCTACCATCCACCACAGGCCTGCCGCATGGCTGGGGTCAACCACAACCGGCAGATGACTTAATTTTTTCGCCGCCGGAATGGCGCTTAAATCCAAAGTGTTGCGGGTATAATGTTCAAAGGTGCGGATACCGCGCTCGCACAAAATTACGTTTTCGTTGCCGCCGGCCATAATATATTCGGCGGACATAATCCATTCTTCAATAGTTGCGGCAAGACCGCGCTTTAACAAAATAGGCTTATTGGTTTTGCCC
>Ga0129309_1000601_pt1 | contig 25812 bp, 25 predicted proteins | sample L1105metagenome_FD_94439 | JGI IMG/M metagenome (GOLD analysis project Ga0129309, IMG submission 94439) | Ring-tailed lemur group fecal microbial communities from Wisconsin, USA - L1105 metagenome | ecosystem: Host-associated > Mammals > Digestive system > Large intestine > Fecal | place: USA...
ATTTTTGCTCTGCGCTCGTTTTCTTCGGGACTGCGATTCTTTCTTCCCATAGTAAAAACCTCCGATGTGGTGCTTCTATTCTACACCACATCGAAGGTTTACACAAAACTTGGGATTGTCCCTTTTACAAATAACCCGGCCTTGCCGGTTGTAGATCACATCGCCTTGAAGCACTACATATTGTCCGATATATTCAGACAACTCCAAGGGCATAACGTGCTTCCCACGATAGGGTATGCCGTAAATTCTGACTAAAACTTTCATATTGGTCTCCTTCCTATTTCTGTGGCGTATATGTATTCCCTCGGTCAACTCTCGTCCGGGACCTGCTGGGGCTTTGATATCAGCTCACCGATTCGATACTTTCGGGGAACGGGAATCTCCCTCACGCATTGATATCCCACTGTAGGCTTATTGCCAACGGTAATACTGAACTCCAGCACATCGTCGAGCTTCTCGCCGTTGATGGCCAGATAGTGCAGCTTGCTGTGCTGTAAAACGATCTTGATCGTGGTGAATTCGTCGGCGGGGAATTCTTCCCCTGCCTTCTCCGGTGTGCCTTCCCACTGATCAAGCATCTTGCCTGTCCCCGTGAGCAGCCACTCCCGATTGACTCCGTATTCCCACACGATCAGTTTTTGCAGGGTCAGAGAGGAATTTTCCTTTCCCGATTCGATCTTACTGATGTGCGCATGTGAAACTCCGAGCCTCGCGCCGAAGGCGTTCTGACTCAGGCCCAGCGTCTTGCGTAGTTCATGAATCCTTTGACCGACTTCGTTCATCCTTCTCTCCTTCCTCAGTGTGTCCACCGTCCGCCCGTCGAATAGTCCCATTCGATCGTGCCGTCCTCATACTGGCACACCCCATGTGCCGTCAGCGTCCAGCCGTCCTTCAGGCGCTCCATGATGGCGGAGCCGTCCTCGTTGACCTTCGTACAAAGGTATTCGTTGCCGTTGTGGTTGAGATAAATCGTGCCGATCTCCGGCGTGATCCGGGTGCTTTGCTCCATCTTCATGCTGTCGCCTCCGTCTGCCCGGTCATGAAGTCGTACAGTTTCGCCTTCAGCTCGATGACCTGCCGCTCGGCGGCCTCCGCCCGGCGCTGCTCTTGTGCGGTCCTTGCGATCTGCAAAGCAAGGCTTTCGTCGAGAGCTTTCGCGGCTCCTCGGGCATCATCCAGTTCTTCCTCCAGAGCTGCGGCCCTGTCCTTTTCCGCGATCAACGCTTTGCAAGCCTCGTCGGAAATCTTCTCGGCCTTGTCTGCTCGATCTTGTGCATCTTTCGCCCGCTGTGCCATACTGCATCCGAAATCATATTCGATGTTCTGGTCTGCGTCCTCGAGGCACCCTTCGAATGCGGTGCCGACGTAGGAACCCGCTCCGAGCCCTTCAACAATTTTGCGGATTTTTTCAAGCGCCGCCCGCTCCTCGGCTTTGGTGGCCATGCTCATCTTCTCGCTCCTTTCTATGCGCTTCGGTTCAGCCTGGTCTTTTCGTCGATCCGGTCGAGCCAGTACCGCCCGCCCCGGTGCCCGTTCAGGATTCTGGACAGGTACACGTTTGTGATTCCCAGCTCCCGCGCCAGCTCATACTGCGGGCGGCCTGTGGTGGCCGACCAGACCGCCACCTGTACCTTGAGCCTTCTGTGCGCGTTCGGGCGTTCCGCTTTGCTCTTTGCCATGCTGCTGCCTCCTTTCTCAAAATTTTAACCGGCAAAACTTTTCTTCCCGCCTCCTTTCCCCTTGAACTTATTCATGGGATACGCTATTCTTGATTGGATAAAAGATTTACCAATTACATAGTACATGTCATTTGACATGAAGTCAGGAGAAAATTTGCCAAATTTGCAAATTTTCATGTCAGTTTACATGGAGGAGCCTATGGATACTGTTGGAAAAAGATTGCGATGTGCAAGGGAAAGTATTCATCAAAACAAAGAACAAGTGATGAAGGCCCTCGGTATTAGCAATCTAGGACGCATTGAAAATGATCAACGTCACCCTTCACTAGAGACATTGGCTAGTTTGGCCACATATTATGGCGTGTCAATTGACTGGATTGTCACAGGCAAAGAACATATTCTGGAGAGCTCATCGCCCTGGCAATTAAATGAGGAACAACGCAAAACTGCTCACGCCTATTTTCCTGATCTTACCGAAGAGCAGGTGGCGCTACTTAATAACTTCGAGAAGCTCCCGGCCAGAGATAAAAAAGAGATCCGAATGCTCATCGAAGTCAAACTCGAAAGCCTCGGGGGGGCAGAGTTCTCCAGTTCTGCAAACGGTGAAAAGGCGTCCGGCATCGCCTGATTTTTTAGGCGTTTTGTGGCTAATATGTTATCCATTCTTGTTGGTTTTTTCGGGCCGTTTTCCGCCCGTTTTTTAACCGTCCTTTGTGGCTAACATGTTATCCGCTTTTCGGCGGCCTGTTTTGGCTAACATTTTAACCGCGTTTCCATCTTCCAAAATCGGCCCGCCGCGCGGCAAAAATGGCTAATACCTTGCACAAAATATGTTATATAGGTTTTGGCAAAAATTTTTCAAAAAATGGCTGAAAAGCCGCATTAGAAAGCCAATATAACAAAAAATTCTGTTATATAGCTTTTGTTACATAGGTCCCGCGCTGTTTTCGGTACGCGCCCGCCGCGTTTTTCACGCGCCTTTCACAGTCTTTGCACACTCCCGCGCCTTCAAAAAATCGCATCGTGCCGCCGTTTTTCGGCCCATCGCCGCGCCGTCGCGCAGGGTGTTTCACACCCTTGCACGCCGCGTTCGCACACCAGCGCCCCCGCGCGCCGCTCCGCTGCCAGTTCGCGTGCCGGTGCTGTTGGCTCATAACAAACAAAAGTGCCTGCATTCCGCATTCCGGTGCGGTTTGTAGGCACTTTCCTTTTCTGTTTGGTTGTGCTGGACGGCGCGCGGCGCTCGCGGGCTTTGCCATTTTCGTTGGGTGCGCGGTTTCGCGGCGTTTCCCCCTCAATCCCGCATTGTAGCGCGGTTTTCCCGTCCTATCCCGCCTCGTCCCGTCCTATCCCGTTTTGTCATTTATTCTGTTAAGTTACAGCTTTCCATCGTTCTGGCGGAGTAAGTACGGTGTAAAGCAGGCATATGGAAGCGGAGGAATATCGGGCTTCGTCACAGAATTTATATATGGAAACTGTTTTGCCGGTTCTCCCGTTCGCCGATTGGCGCCGATTGATAAAACGAGATCATGCATGGCGAACTGCGAGGCTGTGCCTGCTTATTGATCTATCTATGCTGAGGGGCTAAACCGCCCACAATATGTTTTATCCAGAGGTCAAAGCATTCATCCGCCGCCGCAGCTGAAAACGTTTTTGTGCTGATCGGCGATTTGTCTTTCTCCATACAGCGGCATGCCTCAGAGAACGTTTGAACATATCTGCCGTTTTTCCCACGCTTTCATGACAAATCCTGCGTGATATCCCCATCCCGCCTCTGACAAATTTCCCCGCCGCATTCGCTTCCCTTAAAATTTTTGCTGTAATCGGGCCGCTCCCTCTGCAAAGAAAAAAGCCTGTGAAGATATCATGATTATAGCAGAAGTACTCCGATCTCTCAAGAAATTTTTCTCCAATGATAAGTTTCTCACGGGCGCTCTGCGCAAATTTCTGCGTTTTTCCACCTTTAATTCCAACGGAAAGAACTATCGGCCGTTCGGTGGCTGCGGCATGCTGACACTCTGATTGATTCCGATATTGCTGTACTCACCCGTCTTCTTGGCAGTCAGTGCCATATAAGGGGACGGGCCGAACATATCGGTATAATCTGCCGGCTGTGCAGAGGCTGCCGCCTGCTTCCGATAAACAGGCCCGCCCCACCGGCTTCTGCTGTCCACCTTCCTGTCTGGCCGCTGCCTGCGCCCGTCTGGCAGCCGCTTATCTGGCCCGGCTTGTCTGCTGTTATCTGTCTGACCTTCGCTTGTCCACCACTGCCTGTATGCCCACCGTCGGTCTGGTTGTTGCGTCTGCCCGTTTCCTGTCTGACCTTCGCTCGACTGCCGCCTATATGTTACCGTTGTTTGTCTACCCGCCTGCATGGCCACTTTCTGTTTAGCCGCAGGCTTCTTGCACCGCAGGCCAAAATGCGGTCTCAGCGGGCTGCACGCTTCATATCGTTCCATTCTCCTTTCGGCAATGGCCTTGCTTTTTCAGGGGATGCGTCTGCCGCATCCCCCGAAATTTTGCTGCCCACAGATGTGCCTGTGGGCAGCGCCGCTTCAGTCTCTTCTTTCGCAGTGCCGAAGCGCATTTTGTGCAATGATTCCAGCGGAAAAGTGCAAAAAATTTCCGCCGGGAGAATGCCGCGGGCCTTTGCCGCTCCGGTGCGGTGGGAACGCTCCGAATAGCAGAGGGCATCGTACCGGCATTGCGAAGCTGCGTCCTCGACAGCAGAACGCAATTCGCTGATTTCAAGAGAAAATACAAGAGATTTCGCGGCAATCTTAAAATTTCGGATTCGATTCTCTCTGTAAGTCGAAATCCCTCCAAAATTGCACACTTTTTTTTCGCAAATGACTGTGTTATAATTTTATTATTATTCCCAGATTACAAGAGCAGCATGACGCGCCGCCCCTCGGCGGGCGCCGTAAAACGAGGTGCAGACGTTGCGAATTGGCATTGATATCGGTTCCACCACCATTAAGAGCGTCGTGCTCGGAGAGGACGGCGCAATTCTTTCCAGCTCCTATGAACGTCACTATTCCCAGATCATCCAAAAGACATCTGAGCTGCTGACCCGCATCCGGGAGGAACATCCCGACTGCGAAACCGCCGAGATCGCCATCTCCGGTTCCGCCGGGATGGGGATGGCCGAGGGCTGCGGCATTCCCTTCGTGCAGGAGGTATTCGCAACCCGCATCGCACTGACCGACCGGATGCCCGGCGTCGACGCCGCCATCGAGCTTGGAGGCGAGGACGCCAAGATTCTTTTCCTGACCAACGGTCTGGAGGTGCGGATGAACGGCTCCTGCGCGGGAGGCACCGGCGCCTTCATCGATCAGATGGCAACCCTGCTTGGCTGCTCCCCCAGCGAGATGAACGAGCAGGCCGCCCACGCCGCCCGGCTTTACACCATTGCATCCCGATGCGGGGTGTTCGCCAAATCGGACATCCAGCCTCTTCTGAATCAGGGTGCCCTGCACAGCGACCTTTCCGCCTCGATCTTTGCGGCGGTGGTCAACCAGACCATCGCCGGATTGGCGCAGGGCCGTCCGATCAAGGGAAAGGTCGCCTATCTTGGCGGACCGCTCACCTTCCTCTCTGAGCTGCGCAAAAGCTTTGACCATGCGCTGGAGCTGACCGGCATCTGTCCCGAGGACTCGCTCTATTATGTTGCGCTCGGCGCAGCCCTCTCCTGCGACCCCTCCTGTGAGCGGAATTTTACCGACATGCTGCAAAAGCTCTCCTCCTTTTCGCGGCAGGGCAACTATAATTCGATCGCTCCGCTGTTTTGCAGCAGGGAGGACTACCAGCAGTTTACCAGCCGCCACAGCCGCCACGCTGTAGAACGTGCCGACCCCGCCTCCTATGAGGGGCGGGCGTTCATTGGGGTGGACGCCGGATCGACTACCCTCAAAATTGCGGTGATCGACGAAAAAGGCCGGCTGCTTGCCGACGTCTACCGTTCAAACCAGGGCAATCCGGTTTCGGTGGCCCGGGGCTTTCTCGAGGAGTTCCTCACCAAATATCCCCGGATCACCATCGCCGGCTCGACCGCCACCGGCTACGGTGAAGATCTGGTCAAAAGCGCCTTTTCGCTCGATTACGGCGTCGTCGAAACGGTCGCGCACCTGAAAGCCGCGCAGCATTTTCTGCCTGACGTCGAGTTTATCATTGACATCGGCGGACAGGACATCAAGTGCTTCAAGATCAAGGACGGAGCGATCGATTCGATCTTTCTCAATGAAGCCTGTTCGTCGGGCTGCGGCTCTTTTCTGCAAACCTTTGCCAATGCCCTGGGGTACACCTCGGAGGACTTTGCCCATCTCGGACTCTTTGCCGACCGCCCGGTCGATCTTGGCAGCCGCTGCACCGTCTTTATGAATTCGTCTGTGAAGCAGGCGCAGAAGGACGGTGCCACCATCGAAAACATTTCGGCCGGTCTTTCAATCAGCGTTGTGAAAAATGCGCTCTACAAGGTTATCCGCGCGGCCTCCCCCGAAGAGCTGGGCCGCCGGATCGTTGTGCAGGGAGGAACCTTCCTTAACGACGCGGTGCTGCGTGCCTTCGAGCAGGAGCTGGGCATCGACGTCGTCCGTCCGGCGATTGCGGGCCTGATGGGGGCCTACGGAGCGGCGCTCTACGCCTTGGAACGCGCCAAGGAAAAGAGCAGCATCCTCTCTCTCGAGGAATTCCGCAATTTCTCCCACATCGTCCGCGACATCAACTGCGGCCTCTGCCAAAACAACTGCCGCCTGACCGTCAACACCTTTTCAGGCGGCAGAAAGCTGATTTCCGGCAATCGGTGCGAACGCCCGATCACCCACCGGATCGACGACGGCTCTCTGAATCTTTACGACTACAAGCTGCGGCTCCTGCAAAGCTATCAGTCCCACTCGGGGCCGCGCGGCCGGATCGGCATCCCGCTTGGACTCAACTTCTACGAGCTGCTTCCCTTCTGGCACACCTTCTTCTCCTCGCTCGGCTTTTCGGTCGTGACCTCCCCGCTCTCCAACCGGGGGATCTACCTGCGCGGTCAGAACACCATCCCCTCCGACACCGTCTGCTTTCCCGCCAAGCTGATGCACGGCCATATCCAGACGCTGATCGATCAGGGGGTCAAGTACATCTTTTATCCCTGCATGAGCTACAACCTCGATGAAGGAATCAGCGACAACCATTACAACTGCCCGGTTGTTGCCTACTACCCGGAGGTCATCGGGGCGAACATGCCCGACCTCGAAAAGGTCATCTTCATCAAAGACTACGTCGGCATCCACAACCCCCGCTACTTTGCAAAGAAGGCCTTTGAGATGCTCTCCCGCTACATTCCCAACCTCGCCCGCAGCGAGGTGGAGCGCGCTGCAAAGGACGCCTATGCCGAACTCGACGCCTACCACACCCGGGTGCGGATGCGCGGCGAGGAGATCATCGCGCGAGCCAGGGAGGAGGGCCGGCAGATCATTGTCCTTGCGGGAAGGCCCTATCACGTAGATCCTGAAATCAACCACGGCATCGACAAGCTGATCGCCGGCTTCGGCGCGGCGATCGTTTCGGAGGATGTGGTCAGCGAGCGGGTCAAAGAGCCGGTCAAAGTGCATGTTCTCAACCAATGGACCTACCATGCGCGCCTTTACGCCGCTGCCCGCTACATTAAGGACCAGCCCGACATGCATCTGGTGCAGCTGGTCTCGTTTGGCTGCGGCATTGATGCGATTACCACCGACGAGGTGCGCTCGCTGCTTGAGGAGGAAGGGAGGCTCTATACCCAGATCAAAATCGACGAAATCACCAATCTCGGCGCCGTGAAAATCCGCCTGCGCAGCCTCTTTGCGGCGGTGGAGCAGCAGCAGCGCCAGAAGGAGGGAGCTTCCCTATGAGCGAGCCGGTCCGCGGCAGCGAGGGGCATGTCATTTTCACCCGGGAGATGCGGGATACCCACACCATCCTGGTACCAATGATGCTGCCGATCCATTTTACCTTCATCCAGAAGCTGATGACCAGCGCGGGATATCATGTGGAGATTCTGCAAAACCGCTCCCACGCGGTCATCGAAAAGGGGCTGAAATTTGTCCATAACGACACCTGCTACCCCGCCCTGGTGGTCATCGGACAGATGATCGACGCATTGGACAGCGGAAACTACGACCTTTCCAAAACTGCGCTGATCATGAGCCAGACCGGCGGCGGCTGCCGCGCTTCCAACTACATTCATCTGCTGCGCAAGGCGCTTGCCAAGGCGGGCTACGGCGATCTGCCGGTGATCTCGGCCAACCTCTCGGGGCTGGAGGCAAATCCCGGCTTTCAGGTGACGCTGCCGCTGATCCGCAAGATGATCTCCGCGCTCGTCTACGGCGACCTCATCATGCTGCTTGCCAACCAGACCCGGCCCTATGAAATCGCGCAGGGAGCAACCGAACGGGTCATCGAGCGGCAGATCGAACGGCTCTGCGCCCAGTTCGAGGAGGGGCGCGGCATTTCCAACCGTGAGATGCGGCAGAATCTTGATCAGGTCGCCTGTGAATTTGAAGCGGTTCCGGTCAATCGCACCCCCAAGGTGCGGGTCGGCATCGTCGGGGAGATTTTTGTCAAATATTCGGCGCTGGCCAACAACGGGCTGGAATCCTTTCTCGCCGGACAGGGCTGTGAAGTGATGGTTCCGGGTGTGCTTGGCTTTATGCTCTACAGCGTCGATGCGCGCCTCGAGGATTACAAGCTCTACGGGGGCAGCCGGTTTCATCACATGGCCGCCGGCATGCTGATGGATTTCTTTCTGCGGATGGAACAGACGATGCTCGGCGTGCTGAAAAATCATCCCCGCTTTGTCTCTCCGGCCCCCTTCCAGGAGCTCAAGGAGATGGTTTCCGGGGTCATCGGTCTTGGGAACAAGATGGGAGAGGGCTGGCTGCTGACCGCCGAGATGATCGAGCTGATCCGCCACGGCTATGGCAATATCGTCTGCGCCCAGCCGTTCGGATGCCTGCCCAACCACATCTGCGGCAAGGGAATGATCCACAAGCTGCGCACTCTTTATCCCGAGTCGAACATCGTGGCAATCGACTATGACGCCTCGGCTACCCGGGTCAATCAGGAAAACCGCATCAAACTGATGCTGGCGGTCGCCCGTGAGGAGCTGAAAAAGCAGAACAAAAACGTTCCTGCCGGGGCGGCGGCAAAGTAAAAGACAAGGAAATCCGTCCCTACCAGCCGGAAGATATCGGAGAGATTGTCCTTCTTTTCTATGAGACGGCCCACTCGGTCAACCTCCGCGATTATACTCCGGAGAAGGCGGAGGCCTGGGCGCCGCATCCTCCCAGCGCGGCTCGCTGGCATACCGTTCTGCGCAGGCATAACACCTTTACCGCGTTGGAAGGCAGCCATGTGGTTGGTTTCGGAGACATCGAGGCCATGGGCTGTCTCGATCACCTGTTCGTCCACAGAGGTCACCAGAGGCGCGGCATTGCCAGCGCCCTCTGCGATCGTTTGGAGTCGCTGTACCCCGAAAAGGCCGTTGCCGTCCAGGCCTCGATCACCGTGCGCGGCTTTTTGAACGGCGGGGCTACCGGGCCATCCTTGATCAGCAGGTCGAACGGCGCCGCATTCTTCTGGACAACTTCGTGATGGAAAAACCGGTAAAACAGAATCATAACCATTCTTGAGAGCCGCGGTCGGACACACGGCCGTCAGGCCAAAACGGAAATCAGTGTCCAGGAAGGCGGGCAGCTTTGCAGCTGCCCGCCTTCCTGTTCTCACTTTCCGCCTGCCCGGTGAGCGGCGTGCCCGGACAGAAAGCGGCGCTGGCTGGCTGCCGGCTTTCACCGGTACTTTCAAAAAATAACGGCTCCGCCATTGCTCTTCGCTAAGGCATTCAATAAAATGGCCCCGGATTGCTCCGGGGCCGTCTTTTATTTGATCCGATGGAAAAAGCAGCTGTGCGCGCCGGTATGGCAGGCGGGGCCGGTCTGCTCCACCATCACCAGAAGGGTGTCGTCATCACAGTCGGCGTAAAGGGACAGCACCTTCTGAAGATGTCCGGAAGTCGCGCCCTTATTCCAGAGTTCCTGGCGGGAACGGCTGTAAAACCAGGTGTATCCGGTTTCCAGCGTGAGCCGCAGGCTCTCCCGGTTCATGTAGGCGAGCATCAGCACCTCGCCGGTGCTCTGCTCCTGTACCACCGCGGGAATCAGCTCCCCCTTTTGGAAAAAGCGCTCGAAGTCAAGAATCTGCTCCATATTCTACCTCCTCGCCGGGATGCCGCAGGCGCGCAGATGCTCCTTGACCTGCCCGACAGTCAGCTCCCCATAGTGGAACAGGCTTGCGGCCAGCGCCGCGTCCGCCCCTGTTTTCTGGAATACCTCGGAGAAATGCTCGAGTTTTCCGCAGCCGCCCGAAGCAATCACCGGCACTCCCACCGCTTTGGAAACCAGATCGGTCAGTTCGAGATCAAAGCCGTTTTTGGTCCCGTCGGCATCCATCGAGGTTAAAAGAATCTCTCCCGCGCCGAGGGCAGTTACCTTTTTGGCCCAGCCGACCGCTTCAATGCCGGTGTCGATCCTCCCGCCGTTGATGACGACGGTAAAAGTCCCGTCCGGGGTGCGCCGCGCATCGATGGCCACCACGATGCACTGGCTGCCAAACGCTTCCGCCCCCTCGGTAATCAGCTCGGGATGCCGGACCGCCGCCGAATTGAGAGAGACCTTATCCGCACCCGCCCGCAGCAGGCTGCGGATGTCATCCACCGAACCGATGCCGCCGCCGACGGTGAGCGGCACAAAAACCTTCTGTGCGGTACGGCGCACCACCTCGACCATCGTGCCGCGCCCCTCGTGGGTGGCAGTGATGTCGAGAAAGGTGATCTCATCCGCTCCCTGGGCGTTGTAGGCCATCGCGCATTCAACCGGATCTCCAACCGTCTGCAGGCCGACAAAGTTGATTCCTTTGACAACCCGTCCGTCCTTGACGTCGAGGCAGGGGATGATGCGTTTAGCCAACATTCTGCTCACCTCCCACCCGTACAGCCTCGCCAAGGCCCAGGGTGCCGGTGTAAAGTGACTTGCCGCAGATCGCGCCGTAGAGGCCCTGCTTCATCAGCGCCTTGACGTCGTCGATGGAAGCGATGCCGCCCGAAGCGATCACCTTGCAGCAGACCTCGCCCGAAAGCTCCCGGAGCTGGTCGAACGAAGGGCCTTTGAGGGTTCCGTCGCGGGAGATGTCGGTGTAGATCAGGGTCTGCACCCCCATATCCTCCATCCGTCTGGCAAGCTCCAGAAAATCCATCTCGCTGGTGTCCAGCCAGCCCCGGGTCGCTACCTTGCGATTTTTTGCATCGATGCCGACCGCAAGCTGAGCGCCGAACTCCTTGACCGCCTCGGCCACCAGTGAGGGATTTGAGAGAGCCGCCGAGCCCAGCACCACCCGCGAGATGCCGTGGGTCAGATAAAATTCAATCGTCTTCATGTCCCGGATGCCGCCGCCGAGCTCCACCTTGAGTCCCGAATGGGCCGCGATATCGAGAAAGATGCTCTCATTTTTTCGCGTCCCTTCAACAGCGCCGTCCAGATCAACCATGTGCAGCCAGACCGCCCCGCCCTTGCGGAAGGTTTCCGCCGTCTCAAGCGGATCGTGCGCCACCTGTGTGGTTGTCGAAAAATCGCCCTGCACCAGACGCACACAGCGTCCGTCCTTAATATCGATTGCCGGAAGGATAATCATTCCCCAGCCACCACCTTTGCAAAATTTTGCAGCATCCGCAGCCCGACCCCGCCGCTCTTTTCAGGGTGAAACTGCGCTCCGAACACCGTCCCGCTGCCGACCAGCGCCGGAACGGTGCAGCCATAATCAGTTGATGCGAGCAGATACCGCTCGCCGCAGAAGGCCGCAAAGGAATGGACGAAATAGACGAAATCGCCGTCCTTCGCGCCTTCCAGAATCGGGGAGGGCTGACAGATTTTCAGCTCATTCCATCCGATATGCGGCAGTTTCAGGCCTCGACAGGGAATCCGGTCGACATGGCCGGGGATCAGGCCAAGTCCCTCGGTGCGGCCGAATTCGGTCGAATAGTCAAAGAGCATCTGCATCCCCAGACAGATGCCGAGCAGCGGCTTTTTCTGCGCCTCCGCCTGAAGCACCGGAATCAGCCCGGTTTCCTTCAGGCGCTGCATCGCGTCGGGAAACGCGCCCACACCGGGCAGGATGATTCCCTCCGCCTCCCTGATCAGGGCGGGGTCCCGGGTGATCTTCGTTTCAATTGAGAGAAAATCGCAGGCATTCTTTACGCTGAAGAGATTGCCCGCGCCATAGTCTGCGACTGCTATCATCAAAATGTCCCCCTATTGGCCATTTTCAAAATGCGGCCTCCCGTTTGCCAAACCGCCCCTTTGCGGAGCTTAGAGCATCCCCTTGGTTGAAAGCACCGCGCCGCCGGTGGGCGCCGCAGCCGCTGCGAGCGCATGCGCAAGGGCCTTGAAGAGCGCCTCCGCCTTGTGGTGGTCATTTTTTCCGTACAGCAGCCTGAGATGCAGCGTCAGCCCTGCGTTCATGGCAAAGGCGCGGAAAAACTCCTCCGCCATCTGGGTATCGAATTCCCCGATTTTTCCGGAGGAAAAATCGCAGTCGAAAACCAGATACGGCCGTCCGCTGATATCCACCGCGCAGAGGGCCAGTGCCTCATCCATCGGGATAAAAAAGCTGCCGTAACGTGCGATGCCGGAACGGTCCCCGACCGCTTGGGCAAACGCCTGCCCCAGCACAATGCCGGTATCCTCGACCGTATGGTGGCAGTCCACCTCGAGATCCCCCTGGCAGGATACGGTCAGGCCGAAGTTCGCGTGCACCGCGAGGGCGGTAAGCATGTGGTCAAAAAAGCCGATCCCCGTTTGAATCCCGACTGCGCCGCCGTCGAGACAGAGGGAGAGGCTGATATCGGTTTCGCGGGTCGTCCGTCGGATTTGTGCGGTTCTCATCACAGCAGCCTCCCTTTCAGCAGACGGTTTCTTCGAGCAGGTCGAGCACCCGGTTGAGCGTTTCCTCGGGGGCGACGCTGATGCGGATCAACTGGCGGTCAAACTGCCGCAGCGAAATTCCTCGGTCGTGCATCGCGGCTGAAACCGCATCGGCGTCCTCCAGCCGCACCAGCACGAAGTTGGTGACGGACGGATAAACGGTCATGGCCTGCTTCGAGCGGGCGGCGATCCCGTTCAGGCGTGCCTTGAGCAGCTGCATCAGCCGGGAAATCTCGGCAAGGGTGCGCGCCCGATGTTCCGGGTGGTTGAGCAGCACCGCCGCGATCGCCTGATCGGCGGCACTGACGTTATAGGCATCCCGCACCGAACGCAGTGCAAAGGTCAGCGCCGGGTCAGACACCGTGAAGCCCATCCGCGCCCCGGCAAGGCCCATCGCTTTTGACAGGGTGCGCAGCACAATCAGATTTTCGTACTTTCCCGCAAGGTCGAGCACGCTCTGGTCGGAAAAATCCATGTAGGCTTCATCCACAACGACAAGGCAGTCCACTGATTCGATCAGGCGGATCACCTCCGGCCGGGAAAGCTGACTCCCGCTCGGATTGTTGGGATTCGAGAAGATCACAAGGTCGGCGTCATACCGCTTCGCCCCCTCAATCAGCGCATCGGCGGAAAAGGTCATGTCCGCTTCGCGGGGCAGCCGCATCGTCCGCCGCCCGAAGATCTCGGCGTTGCTCCAATAGCTGCCGAAATCCCGTTCGATTCCAAGCACCAGCCCCTGATAGGGGATCAGCCGCCCGACGATCATATTGATCAGCTCGTCCGAGCCGTTTCCCGGCACGACGCATTCCGGATCGACCGAAAAGGCTCTGCCGAAGGCTTCCCGCAACGCGACGGTGCAGTCGTCGGGATAACAGTTGAGGTTCAGGTTCCCAACCGCCGCGGCCAGTTCGCCGCGGATTTCCGCCGAGAGAGGTACACAGCTCTCGTTGGCGTCGAGCCGCACCGGATAGCCGGTTCCGCAGTAGGAAAAGGGGGTCAGTCGCTCCAGCGCGGGATTCAGGCGCATTTTACTCATCTTCCAGCCTCACTTTCACAGCGTTCGCATGGGCCGAAAGGCCCTCGCGGGCGGCGATTGTCAGAATATCGGGGGCTGCCTCCGCCATCGCCTCCCTGGGGTAGTACAAAAAGGCGCTGCGTTTTACAAAGCTGTCAACCCCGAGCGGAGAAAAGAACCGCGCGGTTCCGCTGGTGGGCAGAACATGGTTCGGTCCGGCGTAATAATCGCCCAGCGGTTCGGGGGTATACTCCCCGAGGAATACACTGCCTGCGTTGTCCAATACGCCCAGCAGCCGCATCGGATCGGCCACCTGCACCTCAAGGTGCTCGGGAGCAAGCTCATTTGCGAGTGCCACCATCTGCGCCTCGCTTTCGCAGAGGACGATGGCTCCGAAATCCGCCAGCGAGGCCTCGATGATCTCACGCCGCTCCAGCCGCCCGATCTGCCGGGCAAGTTCGGCTTTGGTCTGCTCCACCAGCCGCCCGCTGGTAGTCAGCAGCACCGCCGAAGCCATTCTGTCGTGCTCCGCCTGCCCCATGAGATCGGCGGCAAGATACTTCGGATTGGCGCTGTCATCCGCGATAATCAGGATCTCGCTGGGTCCGGCAATCATGTCGATGTCCACCGTGCCATAGAGCAGCCGCTTGGCCGTCGCCACAAAAATGTTGCCGGGGCCCACGATCTTATCGCAGCGCGGAACCGATTCGGTGCCGTAGGCCAGCGCGGCGACAGCCTGTGCGCCGCCCATCAGAAAGACCCGGTCCACCCCGCAGATCGCGGCGGCGACAAGAATATCCGGGTTTGGTCTGCCGTCCGGTCCGGGCGGAGTCACCATAACCAGCTCCCCCACCCCGGCAATCTTGGCAGGGATGGCGTTCATCAGAACCGACGAGGGGTAGGCCGCGGTGCCGCCCGGCACATAGAGGCCGACGCGGTGCAGTCCGCGCACCCTCTGCCCAAGGATGACCCCGTTTTTCTGAGGATCGAGAAAGCTCTGGGTTTTCTGACGCTGATGAAATGCGGCAACATTCTCCTGTGCGTTCAGAAGCGCCGAGACAAAGTCGTGATCGGCGGCGGTCAGCGCGTCGTTGATGATCTCTCGGCCCACCTCGAACGCCTCGGGGCAGCGGCGGTCGAATTTCACGGTGTATTCCCGCACCGCCTCATCGCCGCGCACCCGCACCGCCTCGATGATTTTTTCGACCGCCTCGGCGACGCTGTTCTTCGTCTCGCGGGAACGGCTGCGCATCCGCTCGAAAAACTCATATTCCGCTCTGCCGTCCGCTTTTACCGTCTGGATCATGCGCCCGCCCCCTTTGCGGCATTGAGCCTGCCGACAATTTCCTCGATTTCCGCCTTGCGCAGCTTGAGGCTGGCGATGTTGACGATCAGCCGTGTCGAAACCTCGCAGACTGTCTCGACCACCTCAAGCCCGTTCTCAGCCAGCGTCTTTCCGGTTTCCACCAGATCGACGATCGCATCGGTCAGCCCGAGCACCGGCCCCAGCTCGACCGACCCTTCGATCTTGATGATTCCGACGTCCATCTGCTTGCGGGAAAAATAATCGGCGGCGATCTTCGGATATTTGCTTGCCACCCGGCGCGCCGCGTAGCCCGAGAAAAAGTCGCTGCCCTGTGGGGCGGCGAGCACCATCCGGCAGCGGCCGATCCCGAGATCCGCCATTTCGTAAAAGGAACTGCCGTTTTCGAGGATGGTATCCTTGCCGACGATGCCGATATCGCAGGCGCCGGTTTCCACATAGGTGATGACGTCGGCCGCTTTGGCGAAGACGACGTCGATTTCGCCGCCGTCGGTAGGAACAATCAGGCGGCGTCCCTTATTCCGAAGGCCCGCGCAGCCGTAGCCCGCCGCCTCCAGCAGGGAGACGGCGTCCTTTTCAATCCGGCCCTTGGTCAGGGCCATGCGAATGGTTCTGTTCATCTGTCAGCCCTCCTTCACCACGCCGTCAACAACCCGGAACACCCGGTCAAAGCCCTCGGGGGCAGGCGCGTCCCGGGTATCGCCGACCGGGACCAGCTCCGCCGCAAACCGCTGGCTGCAGAGCCGTTCGACCAGCGAGAACGCCTCTGTCACCGGACTTTTGGCGTCCACCAGCACCGCCGCGCGGGGCGGCGGCACCGCCGCGGTCCCCTCTGCCCGCTCGCAGAGCAGGTCCAGGTTGATGCCGAAGCCGGTGGCAGGGCGCGCGGGGCCAAACTCTCCGATCAGCTCATCATAGCGCCCTCCTGCAAGCACCGGCTCGCCCGCCCCTGCGGTATAGCCCCGGAAAATGATGCCGGTATAGTAATCGGCCTGATTGACCAGCCCCAGATCCAGGCTCAGGTGATCCAGTCCGAGGGAGGAAAGGGCGTTGTAGAGATCCGCCAGCGCGTCAAGAGCGCGGTCCGCCGCCTCGTTGGAGAAGAGGGCGCGTGCCTCCTCGAGGACCGAGACCGAGCCGAAGAGGGCGGGCAGCTTTTTGAGCGCCTTCTGCGCCGGACAGCCCTCAAAGCGTTCCAGCAACAGGTCGAGCGCCGGAAAATTCTTATGCTCCACCAGCTCGCGGATCTGTTCACGGGTGGCGGGATCGGTATCGAGGCTGTCCACCAGGGCATTGAAATAGCCGATATGGCAGAGCTCAAGCTGATAATCCGAGCCGCAGACCGAGCGTAGGCTCCTGCAGGCGAGCTCGACGATTTCAACGTCGCAGATCGGCAGATCTCCTCCGACAAACTCGACCCCCATCTGGGCGATTTCACCCGAGAGGCCGGTATGCCCGCTGGCATGGCGGTAAATCTTCTGGTGGTAGAAAATCCGCAGCGGACCGCGCTCGTTTTTCAACCGCGCCCCGATCAGCCGGGCAATCGGAATGGTGCAGTCGGGCCGCAGGACCAGAATGCGTCCATCATGATCCACGAGCTTATAGATTCCCTCCTGCGGGAAATAAGCCCGCGCGGTGCCGAACACGTCGTAATACTCAAGCACCGGGGTTGAAACCTCCCGGAAGCCCCGGGACTCAAACAGCGCGCGCAGCGACCGGACAAAGCCGCCTCGCTTTTCGCACTCCCCGAACAGGCGGTCCTTGGTTCCCTCCGGGGTGATCTTGTTGTATTGCTTCATGGCGATTTCCTCCGCTTTTGATTTAGCGTACTAATATGGCAGTATATAAAAGTCGATGCCGTTATCCTACCATATTGCGGACCTTTCGTCAACTAGAATAGGGAAATCTGGCTGGTTTCAGGCAAATCACCAAAAGCACCAATCGTTTTGAGGGTTTCAATGATGGTTTTTGATGCGGTCGTATGCTCGGCAAACTCCTCGACCGAAAGAAACGGTCCCTTTTGCGCCGCCTCGTAGAGACTTTCTGCCGCCGCCAGTCCTACCCCTTTGAGGGCCGAGAAAGGCAGCCGCAGCTTGCCGTCCTCGACGGTAAAGCGGTTGGCGGTCGAATGTTCCAGGCTGATCGGCAGGAACTCATAGCCGCGGGCAAGCATCTCATTGGTGACAACCAGCATTTCGAGCTGGCCTTCCTCCTTGGCCGAACGGTCAAGCCCGAGGGCGCGCAGGCTGTCGATTTTACTCTTCACCGCAGCGCGCCCGCCAATGGCCGCTTCGCCGTCGAAGTCGTCCGGACGGGAGGTAAAATAGGTGGCATAGAAGGCAAGCGGCTGATAGATTTTATACCAGCCCAGCTTGACCGCCGAAAGAACATAGGCCGCCGCGTGTGCCTTCGGAAACATGTACTTAATTTTGAAGCAGCTGTCAATATACCAGTCTGGCACGCCGTGCGCCTTCATCTCCTCCACCATCTCGGGGGTGAGCTTGTCCTTCGCTTTGCCCTTTCGGGTGATCTCCATGATGTTGAAGGCGAGAGACGGGTCAAGTCCCTTATGCATCAGATAAACCATGATGGAATCCCGCGTGCCGATAACCTGCGAGATATCGCAGGTTCCGTTCTGGATCAGATCCTGCGCGTTGCCCAACCAGACGTCGGTGCCGTGTGAAAGTCCGGAAATCTGCAAGAGGTCAGAGAAGTTCTTGGGCTGCGACTCGATCAGCATCCCGCGGACAAAATGCGTCCCCATTTCGGGCAGGGCCAGCGAGCCGGTTTCGCAGCCGATCTGTTCCGACGTGACCCCCAGCGCCTCCGGCGAGGTGAAGAGGCTGTAAACCTTTGGGTCATTGGTCGGCACATCATCGATCGGAATCCCTGTGTAGTCCTCGAGATGCTTATAAATCGTGGGCACGACATGCCCCAGTTCATCGAGCTTGAGGATATTATCATGCAGCGCATGAAAGTCGAAGTGGGTGGTCATCATACCGGATTCGCTCTTATCCGCCGGATACTGCACCGGCGTAAAGTCAAAGACGTTCATGTTCTGCGGAACAACGACCATGCCGCCCGGATGCTGGCCGGTGGTGCGCTTCACCTCCGAGCAGCCGAGCGCCAAACGTTCCTCCTCGGCCTTGTGGACCACCCGGTTGCGCTCGGAAAGGTACTTCTTCACATATCCATAGGCGGTCTTTTCGGCGACGGTGGAGATGGTACCGGCCTTAAAGACCTGCGTCTCTCCGAACAGCTCGACGGTGTAGCGATGGATGTCCGACTGGCACTCGCCCGAGAAATTGAGATCGATATCCGGCTGCTTGTCCCCCTTGAAGCCAAGGAAGGTTTCAAACGGGATATCATGGCCGTCCTGATGCATTTTAGTCCCGCAGCGGGGGCAGTTTTTGTTCGGCAGATCGAAGCCGGAGCCGACCGAACCGTCGGTAATGAATTCGGAGTGCCGGCACTGGGGGCAGACATAATGGGGCGGCAGCGGGTTGACCTCCGAGATGCCGGACATCGTCGCGGCAAACGAGGAACCGACCGACCCACGCGAGCCGACCTTATATCCGAGGCTCTCGGATTTGGCCACCAGCTTCTGTGCCGTCATATACATGACCGAAAAGCCGTGGGAAATGATCGAATGCAGCTCCTTTTCCAGCCGTTTGGAGACAATCTCCGGCAGCGGCTCGCCGTAAGTGCGCTTTGCTCGCTCCCAGCAGATACGCTGCAGCTCGTCGTCCGAGCCCTCGATCGACGGCGGATAGACCCCTGACGGGATCGGCTGCATGACCTCCACCATATCGGCGATGGCATTGGGATTATGGACGACCAGTTCGAGCGCCTTTTCCTCTCCGAAATAGGAGAATTCCTCAAGCATCTCATCGGTGGTTTTGAGATAAAGGGGCGGTTGGTTGTCGGCGTCATCAAAGCCCATCCCCGCCATCAGGATGGCGCGGAAGATCGAATCCTCCGGGTTGAGGAAGTGGACATCCCCGGTGGCGCAGACCGGCTTTTTGAGCTGATCGCCCATTCGCACGATGGTCCGGTTGAGATCGCGCAGCTCCTCCACATTTTTGCAGCGTCCGGTTCTCATCAGGAATGCATTGTTGCCGGTCGGCTGCACCTCGAGGAAGTCGTAAAACCGGGCGATGTCGAGCAATTCATTCCACTGCTTGCCGTCGAGAAGTGAGCGGAACAATTCCCCCGCCTCGCAGGCCGAGCCGATAATCAGGCCTTCCCGCCACTTGACGAGATTGCTCTTCAGGATGCGGGGATGCTTGTAGAAGTTGGTGACATGGCTCTCTGAAATCAGGCGGTAGAGATTTTTGAGCCCAGTATAGTTCTTGACCAGAATGATGATGTGGTAGCTGGGCACCTTCTTGAAATCGACCTTGCCGAGCATCGTGTTCAGATCGGCGACCGTCTTGGAGCCGATCTCCCCGACCTCGGCGAGCATCCGCTGAAAAATCTGCGCCAGCGCGCGCGCGTCGTCGCAGGCGCGGTGGGCCTGAAACGGCTCGAGCTTGAGATGCTCGGCCAGCTTGCCGAGCTTGAAGGACTTGAGGGTGGGATAAAGGGCGCGCGCAAGGATCAGGGTATCCACCGATGCGAAACGGTAAGGCCGCTTGCAGCGCCGCGCCGCCGCCTTGAGAAATCCGGTGTCGAAGGGGGCGTTGTGGGCGACAAGCACCGCGTCGTCCCCGCCGCAGAACCGATAGAACTGTTCAAGAGCCTCCGCCTCGGAGGGTGCGTCCGCGAGCATCTCATCGGTGATGCCGGTGAGAGAGACAATTTCCTGGGTAAGGGTGCGTTCAGGATTCACAAAGGTGTCGAATTCCTCGATGATCTCGCCGTTTTTCACCCGCACCGCACCGATCTCGGTGATCCGCTCGGTCGCGGCCGAAAGCCCGGTCGTCTCGAGGTCGAAAACAATCATTTCGCCCGAAAGGGGCTTGTCCAGCCCGCCCTGTACGGCAGGGATCTGGTCATTAACCAGATAGCCCTCGACCCCGTAAAGGATTTTGATCGGCTTGCCCTTTTTCGCAAGGTCGGCGGCGGTGGAAACCGCCTCCGGAAAGGCCTGCACCACCCCATGGTCGGTGATGGCGATTGCCTTATGGCCAAAGCGGGCGGCCGTTTTTACAAGATCCTTGGCCGTTACCAGGCCGTCCATCGTGGACATCTTGGTATGGGCATGCAGCTCAACCCGCTTGAGCTCGCTTTGATCCTGCCGCTGGAGTTTTTCCACCCTTGCAATGCTGTAGGCTCGGATATTGACCTCCCGGTCGTATTTGTCAAAGGATGCCTCCCCCTGAAACACGAGGGTCTGCCCCGGCTTAATCGCTTCGTAAGGCCCCTTTTCATTCTGATCGACGATCGCCTTGAGCATATTCGAACCGGTGTAATCGGTCACAAAGATGCTGTAAATCCGCTTGGAGCCATCCTTGCTGTCCTTAAAATCGGTCTTAAAGACGTCTCCCCAGCCGACCAGCCGCCCGGTCGTCTCGTTGATCTCGGAAAGCGGGATCGGAGTGCCGCGCACCGCGCGTCCCACCAGCTGCTGCATCGAATCGGGAACAAAGGGCAGGCCCTTCGCGTCAAAGGAAAATTTGACCTTTGGAGGGCCGGATGGTTTTTGCGGAACGCTGGCGGCCTTGAGTTCCTCCTCAATCTTTTTGACCACCTTGTTGTCCGCGCTCAGCTCGGTCGCACCAACAAAGGAAACGCCGATCTCACGGTCAAACTGCTCCCGGATCAGCTCGCAGATCCGCTCCGGCACCTGATAGTCCCGAAGCTGCTCCGCGCCGCCGTTGGAAAGGGCAATCAGGAGGTTGTCCCCCTCGAGCGCCATGGTGCTGTTGTCAAAAAATCCGTTGACCGGCACAGCCATCCGCCGCAGCTCATTGACAATCACCTCCCGGTATTCGCCCGACAGCAGCTCCGGAGCGTAGCGGGGGATCAGCCGGCACTCGGAAAGTGACAGCTTTTCGGAGAAAACGCGCTCAAGAAAGCGGATTTCCTGCCAGTCGAGCAGCCGGCCGCAGCACAGCGAGAGCATAAGGCTGCGGCTGTGCTGGGAAATCTGCATCCGCTCAATCGCCCGGACCGCGCCGTAAAGGCCCGGCGGCATGCTGATTCCGCCGCAGAGGGCCAAAAACTGTTCAAAGCTCAAGTTTGCCATCGGTTCGCTCCCATTCCTTGAGATAACGCAGGAGGGTGGGCAGAAGCGCCTCCTCCGGGACCTTTTCCACAATCCTGCCGCGGACGAAAACCACTCCGCAGCCGTCGCCCCCTGCCACGCCGAGATCCGCTTCCCGCGCCTCGCCGGGGCCGTTGACGGCGCAGCCCATCACGGCCACCTTGCAGTCGGTGTCGAAATCCCGCAGTGCCTCCTCGACCTGATGGGCCAGGCCGATCAGGTCGATGCGGGTCCGGCCGCAGGTCGGACAGGAGACGATCTGCGCACCGCAGCCCTTCACGCCGAGGGCGCGCAGAATATCCTTCGCCGCCGCAATCTCCTGCACCGGGTCGGCAGTCAGTGACACTCGGATGGTATCGCCGATTCCGTCCAGCAGCAACGAGCCAATGCCGATTGAGGATTTGACCACTCCCTGCCGCTCGGTACCCGCTTCGGTCACGCCGAGGTGCAGAGGACAGTCGAACCGTTCTGCGGCAAGCCGGTAGGCCGCAACCATTGTTTTGAGATCAGAGCTTTTGAGCGAAAGAACGGTGTTTTCGAAATCGGCTTCCTCGAGCATTTTCAGGTGGCGCGCCGCGCTTTCCACCATTGCCTCCGCGGTCGGCCCGCCGAATCTGGCCAGCAGCTCGCGCTCCACCGAGCCGGAGTTGACCCCCACGCGGATCGGGATTTTCCTCTCATTGCAGGCGTTTGCCACTGCGCGGACCCTGTCGGCTCCGCCGATGTTGCCGGGATTGATGCGGATCTTGTCGGCTCCCGCCGCGACCGCCTCAAGGGCGAGGCGGTAGTCAAAGTGGATGTCGGCCACCACCGGCATCCCCGTATGTTCCTTGAGAGCGGCGATAAGAGGCACTGCCTCCCGGTCCGGAACAGCCGCCCGGATAATCCGGCAGCCCGCCGCCTCGAGCGCCGCCGCCTGCCGAAGATTTCCGTCGATGTCGTGGGCTGGGACGCTGAGCATCGACTGAATTGCCACCGGCGCGCCTCCGCCGATGGGGACGCCGCCCACCAGAACCTGTTTTGTCCGTCTCATATTCTTCCTCCCGGTATTTTTCAAGAAAAATATTACAATCTGAAAAGAAGCGTTGAAGGCCGGGCGGGAAATCCCGTCCGGCCAGCGATGGCTACCCGAATAAGCGGAAGATGTCGTTCCAAGTCACATAGAGCATCAGGGCGATCATCAGTCCGACGCTGACCGTCATAATGCCGTTGATGATCCGCTGGTTGATTGGCCGTCCCACAGCCGCTTCGATGAGCGACAGCACCACCTTTCCCCCGTCAAGAATCGGAAAGGGGATCAGGTTGAAGATACCGATATTGATGGTGATGAACGCTGCCATGAGAAGGAAGCTCTCGAAGCCCAGCTTGGTCGCCTGCCCGATGGCGCTGACCACCCCGACCGGCCCCGAGAGCTGGTTGACAGCGTAGCGCCCGGTCAGCAGATCGAGAAAAGACCCCCACACCTGCTTGACAATCGAGAGGCTCCAGTTGACCGGGTAGGTCAGATACTGACCCGGTGTCGCGGGAATCGCGGCAACCTTGAAATCGATTTCGATCGCCTGCACCCCCTCCTCGAGCTGCTCCATTCGGAACTGCACCGGCAGGGTCAGCGTTTCCCCCTCCCGCACCACCGTCATATCGATCAGGCCGTCGCGGTCGCGGAGAAATTCATAGGTAATGTCATTGGAAGTCCGCACCCGGTGCCCATTGACCCGGGTCACCCGGTCTCCGAGCATCAGCTGGGCGCTGCTCTGCGCCCCGTCGTTGAACTTCACGATGGTGGTGGTGCCGACATATCCCGAAATCGCGGTGAGGATCACAAGAATCACATAGCCGAGCACCAAATTGTTGAAAGCGCCGGCCAGCAGCACCGAGATACGGGTCAGAACCGGCTTATTCGAAAAGGACCCAGGGGAATCGACCGCCTCATCCTCCCCCTCGAGCATGACATAGCCGCCGATCGGCAGCAGGCGCAGCGAATAGAGGGTCCCGCCCTTTTCACGTTTCCACAGTGCCGGCCCCATCCCGATTGAAAACTCGTAGACGGTCACCCCCGTCAGCTTGGCAACAGTAAAATGCCCCAGCTCATGAACGAAGATGATACCGCCGAAAATCAGAATCGCGGCCAGCGCGGTAATCAATCCCTGGCTTAACAGGTAAAATCACTCCTTTCCCGGATGCTGAAAAATCCTCGCGGCCATACTGCCGGGAATCTTCTGCGGTAAAACGGTGAGGCCGTTTCACGGTACTCCCGCCAGACCGGGCGAAACGGTGGGACGTTCCCCGGCGCTTCTCTGCCGAATGAGACGAAACGGCGGGACCGTTTCACAGTGCCCCCGCCAAACCGGGCGAAACGGTGAGGCCGTTTCATGGTTTTCCCACCAGACCGGGCGAAACGGCGGGGCTTGCTTTTCTCATCGCACCGGCCACAGATCTTCTTTTCTCAGGCGAACGCGCGGACCATCTCCCGCGCGATGCGGTCAGTCTCCTGGATGCGGGAAAGAGAACCGTCCCACGCAGGAAGCGGCAGCGAAAGCGCTCGCTGCGCCATCTCCCCGATCGAAAGGAAAGAGAGCTTCCCCGCCAGAAAGAGGGAGACGGCAGCCTCATTGGCTCCGTTGACGGCGCAGGGCCACAGCCCGCCCCGCTTGGCCGCCTCGACCGCTGCGGCGAGGCAGCAAAAGGCTTGGGGGTCGGGCCGCTCGAAGGTCAGCGTCCCCGCGTCAAAGAGGGAGAGCGGCTTCGAGAGGCTGGGCATCCGGTCGGGGTAGGTCAGCGCATATTGAATGGGAATCCGCATATCTGCGGTTCCAAGCTGGGCGATCACCGCCCCGTCGGCAAACTCCACAGCCGAATGGATGATGCTCTGCCGGTGCACATGAATCTCGATCTGCTCCGGACGCACAGAAAAGAGATGCATCGCCTCGATCAGTTCAAGCCCCTTGTTCATCAGCGTCGCCGAATCGACGGTGATCTTCGCGCCCATGCTCCAGTTCGGATGGTGCAGAGCCTGATCCGGTGTGACCGACGCGAGAAAGGCGCGGTCTCTGCCGAAAAACGGTCCGCCCGAAGCGGTAAGGATGATCCTTTCTATTCTATCACGATTCTCCCCGTTTAAGCACTGAAAAATCGCGGAATGCTCGCTGTCCACCGGGAGAAGCGGGGTTTTCGTTTCCTTCGCGCGGCGCATTACCAGTTCGCCGCCGGTCACCAGCGACTCCTTGTTGGCCAGCGCCAGCGTGTTGTGCGCTTCCAGCGCCGCGAGGGTCGATTCCAGGCCCGCAATGCCGACCACCGCGTTGAGCACCGCATCGGCAGGCTCCGCAGCCAAAGCGGCCACAGCCTGCGGCCCCGCCGATACCTCAATATCCGTATCGGCAAGGGCGGTCTTCAGAGCGCCGTAGCAATCGGGGTCCCCGACTGCAACGCGGCGAGGGCAAAATTCCCTCGCCTGTCTCTCCAGCAGCGCCGTATTGCGGTGGGCCGCAAGCCCCTCGACGGCGCCGTTCAAATGTCGGATCACATCCAGCGTTTGGGTGCCGATCGAGCCGGTCGAACCCAGAACGGTGATTTTTCTGTTCAAGCAATCATTTCCTTTGTCAGAGCGTCGATACCAGCGGAAGATATAAAAACAGGTTGTAAACGAACGGAATCACCAGCAGCACACTGTCAAAACGGTCAAGCACTCCGCCATGTCCCGGCATGATGTGTCCGAAATCCTTGATTCCGAACTGACGCTTCATCACCGAGGCCGAGAGGTCGCCGATGATACTGACCACCGAAATCAACGGCGAGCAGGCGAGCAGCAGCGGCAGGTTGATCGAAAAAGCCGCTCCCACCTTGGCACAGTAGAAGCTGTATCCAAACGCCACAAGCCCCTGCGAAACCAGCGCCGCCAGGATGCCGCCGAGAGCGCCCTCCACCGTTTTCTTGGGGCTGATCTCCGGCGCGAGCTTATGGCGTCCGAACGCAAGACCGAAAAAATAGGCTCCCGTATCGCTCATCCATGCGCCGACCAGTGTCACCAGCACGGCATAAAAACCGATCCGCAGGCCGAAAAAATCCCGCAGATAGACAAAACAGGTCGTGGAAAAGGCGATCAGGATGGTAAAGCAGAAGATGAAGCCCATCCGCTCCGCCTTCACATCCCGGTGATGGCGCAGCAGGGCGCAGAGCAGAACGAAAGCAAAAAGAAAGCAGACGGCAGGCAGCGCCCGCTCGAGCATCCAGGTTTTGAAAAACGGAATGGTGGCTCCGAAGCCCATCGCGAGATAGGAGATCGAGGTGTGGCGCTCTCCCGCAGCGGTAAACAGCTCGTGGAGAGCGAGCACGATGATAGCCGCCACAACGGCGTTTAGAACGATCGTCTCAAAGAGCGAGAACACGGCAAAAAGGATAACCAGGCCAAACAGGGCCGAAATGATGCGCTGCTTCATCAAATCCCTCCAAAACGCCGGTGACGTCGCCGGTACTCCTCGATGGCAGCGTCCAAGTCTGCGGGAGTAAAGTCGGGCCAGAGGATGTCCATAAAGACAAATTCGGCGTAGGCACACTGCCAAAGCAAAAAGTTCGAAATCCGTTTTTCTCCG
>Ga0129309_1000602_pt1 | contig 25802 bp, 58 predicted proteins | sample L1105metagenome_FD_94439 | JGI IMG/M metagenome (GOLD analysis project Ga0129309, IMG submission 94439) | Ring-tailed lemur group fecal microbial communities from Wisconsin, USA - L1105 metagenome | ecosystem: Host-associated > Mammals > Digestive system > Large intestine > Fecal | place: USA...
CAAAGCAGATATCGCTAGAATATAGAGGAGGAAAACATCAATGTTGAAATGGATCATTACAAAAAGAAAAGAGTATTTCCGGCGGAAAATTAGCAGAACAAACAAGCTGGTTAATTGGTAGATTAAGAAAAGGACGGTGGAAATTATGAGAAAATTAACTATTGCTGAGAAAAGAGAAAAAGAACTTAGGTTTGCAATTGAAAAATATGGATTTACATATGATGATGGCAAGCATTTAATGAACAGATTTTACAGACTTAATGCAGACCTTGACAGGTTATTATATTTAGAAAATGATGAAAGAACCTGTAATAGAAGAAGTACAAAAGAGCTTTCCGATAGTACAGACAGGAGAAGTAAAAAGTTAAGTGCGGATTTTGAAAAATATGGTTTGTGTTTAGATTATTTTGGACATCTTGCTACGATCTGCGAAAAAGGGAACACAAGAACAGCCATTGAAGCATTTTATTACGAATAGAAAGAGGGTTGTAGTGTGGGAAATACAGTTAAATTACAAGGCATTCACGGAACGAAAAAAGGCACACCAACAAAAAATTTAAAAGTTGGTGATGTCCTTATATGGAACTATGGCTATAAATCGGAAGTAGTGGAAATTCTACCATCTAAAACAGGAAAGACAATAACTTTCATGTTAAAAAGTATTGAATCTGGGAATATTTCACAAAGAAAAATGGGTGCGAATAGACTGGTTGTAGTAGAAAAAAGACCGGAAGAAGAATCAATAAACGAAGTAGAAAAGGCAATCATAAACCGAAAAGAAACCTATAACGGCATTTACTCTGATATAGGTATAGCCTTGGATAAATTCAGCACAGAAGAACTTGCTAAATTTTACCTTGAAAAATTTGGTGATGGTGGATTGCGCTATTTGTTAGAACAGCAGATTATAGCAGGTGAAATAAATAAGCTAAGAACAAGATAAAGAACAGAAAGTAGCATAGGGGGAACAAATAAATGATAAACGGAAATCTTGCATACAAATATGACAACGCCGTGTTTAACGTGGCTCTGTATGAGGCCCAACATGGAAAAATAGAAACAATAGAGCATCCGGAAAAGGTATGGTTACACGAAATTAGGCAGCGTAGAACAGCGGAAGAACAGAAACCGGAAAAAACGGCACAAGCCGAAAAGTGTAAAAAACTGCGCTATCAGAAAAAACTTGGAATTGTAAGCCTGATCATGTGTGCGGCCTGTGTTCTGATCGGAACGCAAGTACAGGAAATGTGCGCGGTAGCAATCCCGTTTCTGGTCGGAGGAATAGGATTGATGCGGACAAATGATGTTATTGTATGATATAATAAATCGTGTATTTTATTGGAACTTGACAGGATAGAACATTTGTTCTATTATTTATAATTAAAATGTGGAGGAAAACAGAATGATTGATACGAGAGAATATATTGATGAAGAAGAATTTAATAGAAGAGTTGACGAATTGGCTCTTTTATATGAAACAGATGGATACAGTCAGACGGAAGCAAAAATTATGGCAAAAAGTGACATCATGGAGGAATTCAAAACACAATGAAACTACTGTTTTGAGGAGGAAATAATATGGTAGCATATCAAGATCAGATAGATGACCAGTTGTTGGAATTACAAAAGGCTTGTAACAAATGCAAAGCGACTGAACCGCTTGCAGATTGGGTATTGTTTGCAGTAAGCAGGTATATTTCTACTGGAAGAGCAACAAGGCAATTTGAAAGTGATTTTGTACACTATCCTATTGTTGGATTAGAAACGCTTATTAAAAAATGTCTTAATGGTGATAAAAGCGATGACGGAATCATTAACACGGTAAAGCTGATTATATCTAAGAGCCATTGTTAGCACCATTTAAGCCCTTAAAATAGCGCATATGGTAAAAACTATCATGTGCGATTTTTTAAAGCCTTAAAACGGCAAATAAACGCGCTCAGGAGGTATAAAGAATGAATAACTACATTCAGATTGTAGATAATGGTTATACTATAAAAATCAATTTGGAAAATTTACTCTATGAGGATATACCGGATTTGTTAGATCAGATAAAAGTTAATAATTATAGTTGGTGGAACTTTTGGACGCATGATAAATTGTGGTATTGTGACGGAAACAAGTTTTTAACTTGTGTAGCAGTCAATCGTAATGATAATGCAAAAGTAGTGATTTTTGAATCCGTATAGAGAAGTAATAAGCAAGTAACAAGCAAAAAATGTTACTTGCTTTTTTAGTGAAGAAATGGAGGTTTTATAATGGAAATTAGAGATATTGATTTCGGTATTTTAGAGTCAGTCAGAAAGAAATGTATTACTTTCGCAAAAGACGGAAACACGGTTGTAAAACCATATAAAACACTTTACAACGTGGAACAGATAACACACAATGCAGAACATCACAATTTATATTTTGAAGTCGTAAAGGGTAAAGAATCTTGGGAAGAAGATAGTTATTGCTTATGGGATGATTTAGGAAAAATATGTATTAAAGTTGATCGGGTTCCTAGATACTGGAATTTAAAAGACTTTACAGAAGCATTACACGAATATAAATATTTTGGTGTAGATGGATTCTTTAAACGCTTGAAAGTATCTGGAGAAAATGGCTGTTATATTAATAAAGCAGATATTGAAATATGTGCTATTTTAGGAGAAATTGAACTTGCAAAACATTATATGAAGTATAGAGAAGAGCTGATCAGAAAGCAGGAAGAGAACAGGCAAGCGGAAATTGAGGAACGTGAAGTAAAAGAAAGAGAAGAGGTAGAAAAGCATAAAGCAGAAATACAAAAGACTATTACAAAAGCGGAAAATACTATCAGAACGCATGGAACGCTTTGCAATAAAGAGTTTGAGGGAAAGACAATAGTTTTATACCTTTTGAAAAAATACGGTGTTAATGTTCCGATCAAGACGCAAGGATGGGTAAACAATGCGCTTGCTAAAGTATGGTTCAGGGATGGGGAAATTACATATTCATATTATAAGAGAAGTAAAGATAGCACAGTATTTTGGAAATATCTGAAAGAATTGGAAGAAAAAATTTTGCAGAGCGTATAGAAGGGAGATTGTAGAGCATGAAAGCAAAGAAATTTGAATTATTTATGGGATGTCTTGGAAATGGAATTACGGTTTGTAATAAGGCTGCATATGAACACGGAGATTATAAAACGGTAGCACATATTGGAAACAATGGGAAAATTAAATGGTATGTAACTGTTGATTATACGCCAGAAGAAGACAAGAAGCGCATAGAACGCGCTGCACAGGAGCAAAGAGAAAGGTATTTAGCTTGGTGGAATAGACTTTCCGTGTTCCAGAAATATGAAAAATTACTAGATATGATTCCGCATTCTGTGTATATGGAATTGGTGAAAGACAAGATAAGTACTATAGAACATAAAGTTGAAAGATTGGAAAAGGAGTATATTTAATATGGGTGATTTTAGACAAGAAATTTTATCAGTAATTAATAAATGGAAGAAGGACGGTGAGACGCTTGCAAATTACACATTTCGTCATGGTTGGTTAAAGGCGGATATTCTGAAATTAAAACGTTGCATAAAAGAAAATAATTTACAGAATGTAGCTGTAACTGATTTTGGAATTTATGGTCTACAGAATGGAAATATACCATTTTGTATAGGCAGAGGCAATTTAGGGATAGCGGATAATTTTCAGTAGGAGGTTGCGACTTATGGAAAAATTTAATATTGGCGATAAAGTAAGGATTATAGATTTTATAGGGAATACAAAACGCAAAGGGGAAGTGACAGAAATAACAAAAGCAGGGAATGTCAGAGTGTCTTGTTGGAAAGGTTTGTTTTGTCCAGATGGAACAGAGAGAAGAATGACTTTATTTTATACGGATAGAGTTAGAATCAATAAATTGTGAAGCGGCAATGAAAGAATCGTTTCTTGGACAAAAACACAATTGAAAAAATATAGCAGATAGGCTATAATATATTCTATCTGCTATATGAAAGAAGGTGATTAAAATAGGAATGACAGAAAAAATAAAAATTCTTATGATAAAAAGGGGAATTACTCAAAGAGAACTAGCGGAAAAATTAGAAGTGGCACAACCTACACTTTCAAAAAAATTCAAATTAGATGATTGGAGGGAATCTGATCTAATACATATTGCTGAAGTATGTGGATGTAAGTTTGAAGGTAGTTTCATAATTAATGATGAAAGAATATAAAATAGCTTTATGGAAAATAAAAATAGCCATAAAGCTATTTTTATACTTGACAATATAGCTTAAAGGCTATATAATATAACTGCAAAGCAAAACAAAAAACGTTTTACAGAGTACCGAAAGAACTCTTATAAACCTCTTTCGGGTTGATGGCGAGGCGAGTGCAGTATTGCGAATGATAAGCGGTCAACAGGATTTTGTAGAATATTATAATGCAGCCTGATTTATTCAGAGTGCTTCAAGCCACTAATGCAGAGAATAATATTTTACAAAGAAAGGATTGGTTTATTAATTGATAACAAATCGCAAGAAAGGCAATAATTATATTGTAGATAAAGAAAACAATATAGCAAAGATTGAGCTTCGAAGAAGAAATGAAGATAATATGTGGGTAGTAATTGACTTGGAGGATTTAGAAAAGGTAATTAGTTTTCCTTATACATGGTTTGCAAAATATAGTGCTAATGCTGGAAGTTTCTACGCTTGTGCAAGTCAATATTTATCAGAAATTAAACATAGTAGAACAGTATTGATGCATCAATTTATTATGGGAGTATATAAATCAGCTAGGGAATTTAATGTTGATCACAAAAATCACAATACATTAGATAATAGAAAAGAAAATTTGAGAATAACAAATGTACCTGATAATGGGAAAAATAGAGAAAATAAAAACAAAAATAATAAATCAGGATATAGAAATGTGTCTTGGAATGAAAGTTCTCAAAAATGGGTTGTGCAATTACAAATCAACGGAAAAAATACGATTATTGGTAAATTTCCAAAAGATAAACTCAAAGAAGCTGGGAAATTTGCAGAACTAAAAAGGAAAGAAATTTATGGTGAATATGCAGGTTCAGGATAATTGCATCAAATAACTTTATAACCAGTACAGAAGGCATTAGCGGAAATCGTTAGTGTCTTTTTTAATGGCTATAGACACGGAATAAACGAAGAAATAAAGAGTAGAAAGGATGATTAAAAAGATATGAATAAACGAAAAATTTTAATAACAGATGGAATGAGCGATTACAGGGGTATTATCATCACAGACGCGCCAAGGCGTGAAATCATAAAATGGGCTAAAAATTACAACAAAGAGATAGAAAACGGAGAAAATACATGGCTTGATCCATTAGCGGAAAAATTCTACGTTGAGGTACTGTATGATTCCGAATTAGACAGGTACAAAGATGTTGATGATATCGGGTACGATGAGGGATATGACTTGGCACAATATATTCAAGTATAGAACTCCAAGTAGAAAGGGTTCTCATGGCAAATTTAACACGCTTATTTAAAACAGATCAGAAGGTAAAATGTAATTTGGACGGTAAAATTTATAGCGGAACCGTAAAAGAAACATGCGCAGACCATATAATCGTTGATATTCCGGAAGTGAATGATCATTGTTATTTTGAGGATGGACTTAATATGGATTGCGTATATCCGGAGATGAATAGTGGAGTAAAGAGTAGAAAGGATGATTAAAATTATGCGAAAAGTTACATTTTTAATCAATTATTTAGAATGGATGCGGAAATATTACAATCTGACAGATGAACAATACAATGATATATTCAAAAATCAAGAATCCTTTAAGTGTATTTTCACACTTATTGGCAAAGGGAAAATTGTTGATAAATATGAAATGACAGACTATGACAGAAATAAAATTTGCATGGATGATTTAAACGGGTATCAGAAGGGCGTGGTATTAAATGATTGCTACGCTTATTTTACCGGCGGAAAATATCATAGTGATATAAAGGAGCCTTGCGGAGTTGTAGACATTAAGGAAGAGGAAATTTATAGAATTGGAAAGTATAGTAGACACAGTGATGGAAAATTTCACCTTGTAGAAGAAGAAGCTACAGATAGCCCATATTGGGAAGTAATTAATGGCATTATCTATTATGTTTTTTGGACTGGAAAATACGGAGTGGATTATGAAGAAAGCCTTTGCAAAGTGTCTATGGGTGAAGAAGAAGCAATAAGAAATAATTGCGGTTGCTATTATAAGATTTTGGAATAAGTATTGAATCAATGGTTTTATAAGCAGAATTTAAGGAGTGGAACTATATTGATGATTAGGAGGGTGATCGGAATGTTAAAAATATCAGAATGGAACATAGTTGTAAAATATGGAAACGAAGTTTGTAATAAATTAAAAGAATGTGGTTATAATGCAAGAATTAAACCATACACAATGTATGACGGAAGAAAAGGTTTATATGTCCAGTTGTTAGATTATACTGGAATTTTATATAAGCAATATGCAACAGGGATTTGCAATAGCGTAGAAGGTTTTAAGAAGTCTTTGGACGTGCAAGCTAAAAGGATTAAATCAGAGTGTTAGAGAGAATTAAAAAACACAATAGCAATGATAAAATAATGATTTTAAGGAGGATTTGGATATGATGGAATATATTTTAGGAAGGCTTATTTCTTACAATGTTAAATATGAAAAAGTAACAAATAAATCATTAAGGGTATATGGAAATTTCAAGGGTTTTTCAGTAGTCAGAGAAGCTTACGATGGATGGGTGGAGGTTGATGGAAAACTTATAGATTATGAAGATTTTGAGAATTGGATATTTTCTATTAAAATTTAACCATGAAAACACAATTTCAACCTTAAAATACCTGGAGGGAATGATATGAGTAATAATTACATATGGGAATATGGTGATAATGGAATACAGACTTATTATGAAACCAAAATAGGAAAAGATTATCTTTGTATTTATGCCAACAAAGAAAGCAGTAATCCTAAAATGTATATGGCAATGTATATTAAAAATGGGAGTAGTGTAAATGTCTGGGATAAACAATATAATGACAGAATGAGAAAGAAAGGATATTGTACACCAGATGGGACACCTACAAATTGCAGGCTTTTAGGAAATGAAGATATAGAATATATGAAAAAGAAACTGATTTATTGTTATGAACATGATAAATCAGAGGTAACACCATAAAAGCAAGATTTCAAGACGGAAAGGAAGTTAATTATATGAAGATAGAAGAAGCAAAAAGAAATGCAAATTGGTGTAAACATCAAGCAGAAATGTTAGAAGCACTGTTTGGATATAACGACCAAGAAATGATTCAGTTAAATAAATCACGAGCTATCGCAGCGATTGATACATCGTTAGAAGCATTACAGAAGATAAGAGAAGCATTGACAATGTATGATGTAGATTAACCATACAATCAGGATTTCAACCGGGAGTGGAGGAATGAACATGGATAAAATTTATAAAGCAGTAGAACAGATTTGCGAAGGTTGTGGAAAACATTTTTATCTTGAATATTGTTCTGATGGAACTTATTCATATGTTGGAGAAGTTTGTGAATGTGACGCAGAATTTCATCCAGTAGACGGAGAACTATCTATTTCTGAATGGATGGAAACTTTGTAAGGATAATCTATATGGCAATAAACTCGGAATTTCAAGTTGATATGGGAGGTAATAGATATGGAAATTAAACTTAATATGAAAATATTAACCATATTATATATGGTGTACCATTACAAGAGTTATAGAAATTGTATGGCAGAATTATATCCAGAACAGAAGATTAATTGGTATGAAGATACAAAGAAATTTTATATGGGCTTAGAGTTGCCAGAAGGATTAAAGAAAAACACTATAGATTTTGAAAGGGTTATGCACTTTCATCCGGAATCTAAACCATATAGCGAATGGATAAACACAAATGAGGATGAGCTGGATAAGTTTATATGGAAAAAATGTAATTAGATGAAATGATAATTTTAAGTATATGGAAGAGGAGTGGATAGATAAGATGCAGGTAGATTTGAGTTATTCATTTAAAACAGCAGATGAAGCATTTGGACATATGATGAAAGATAATAGAACCATTGAGTTACATAATATAAGTTCAAAAGGTTTATGTAACGAAATTAAAAAGTTTTATCAGATGGTAGAAGAATATAATCAAACAGTAGAAAGTGAAGAATTACAAATTTTACCAAGTTACCCTTATAAATATAGAGGGATTAAAGGTTGTCTTGGCGTTGAGTGTGCAGAAATATCATGCGGAACTTTTAAGGATAATGCAGACAAAATTTCATTATTTACAGGCTGGAATTATACAGTTTTAAAAAATCCTTCATTAAGGAAACCACTTTCTGAAAAGGCTTTAGTTAGTTTAGCTATGTTGGGAAGTATAGTTTAGATACAATGAAACTCGTATTTCATAAGTTGAGGAGGAAAAATGATGGTAGTAGAAGCAAAATTTACAACAGCAGGAATGACAAAAGGAAAGAGATATGATGTAATTGAAGAAAAGAAAACTATTAATGGATATAAGATTGTACTTGACAATGGGAAAATAGCCGTAAGGCATAAATGTGGTTTTAAAATTGTTGAGCCATTGGAAGAGGAATGATTATGAATATACCACTTATAAAAATAATGCCTAAAGAGTGTCCTTGGTGTCATGATATTCCTATTGTAGCAAAAGATCCTTTATGGAATGGAAGTCATGGTTATTATGGTAACTATGAATATTATGTTGCTTGTAGAAATGGAAATTGTAAAATCAATCCAAGGACAAAATCGTATAATGATATTTACGATATGAAAGAGGAAAAATGTATTAATAATGCAATAGAAGACTGGAACAATAGATAAAACTATTTCAAGACAAGATTGGAGGTAAAATTATGGATAATATTTTTAGATTGGAAGTAGATACTGGTTCAGGTGGATATGGTTTTACTGATTCGTTTGATGAACTTTTGTCAGATGTTGAAAATGAATATGGAGAAGAAACAGGGGAAAGAGGTAAGGGAATGGGCATTGCAATCTAAAGAAGGTGATAAATTTCATAAAAATGGAATGTTTATTACTAATTTAGGTCAATAAAATTCGCATTTAGTCCGCTTTATTGGACATGCGGCGTGTTATAATAAAAGAAAAACGGAGGAAATTTTTATGGATTACTTTTTGGGGCAGGTTGTAGCGGTGGTATTAATTGTTGGATTCCTTGGGGTTGTAATCGGAACGTTTTTAGATTTGTAATATAATCAAATATTTTAGTAGTGTCGTGGCTGCCGGATTCGCTTTGGCAGCCATTATTTTTACAGAAAGAAAGGAATAAGAAATGAAAGAAATGCCGAAAAGAACGATTGAAAAATATATAGACAATAAAGAGGTTAAGTGTGTAAGAGTGAAATATAATGATCAATATCGCACAGAAGTAATTATGTCGGAAGAAGAATTTGTGAAACAATATGGAAAAGTTGATTGAGTTATTATATAATAGTCTAAATAATGCAAATTTGGGGGATATCAAATGAATACAAACATCTATGGTACAAATGGATATTCGGCGCAAGTAACAGGTGGTAATTCTGATAATAAAATACATTGGGGCTTTGCAGTAAAAGAAGAACATGGAGATTGTTTTACAATCACACTTGCAAATGAGATTCTGGATTTTGCTAATCAGGCATATAAAAAAGGGATTCCAGAAGGATACTATAAAGAAGCATATAATCCGAATGTTGACTTTACTTATATCAGATATGATATGACAGATTATCGTGATAATGGAGAAACAATGATGCCTGTTAGTAAACGCAAGATTGGCATATATGACAAACGGAAAAATTTGCTGAGAATATATGTTGACGGAGAGCCGGTATATGAAAACAGGGATGGGAAGATATGCCGTGACACTGTTGCAATGATGGATAGTGACCCTACTTGGAATGGAAATTTATAAAATATTTTGTACGATTGGAGGTTATCTTATGGAAAATAAAAAAACAAATAATTTATTGACAGCAGCAGATATGGAGATCATGGATTTACTTTGGCAAAGTGAACGTCCTGTGTCTTGTACAGATCTTTTAGCAAGCGGAAAAATTGAGGGTTGGACTTCGGGATACCTTCACAATGTGTTTCGCTCGATGCTAAAAAAAGGAGCCATTCGTGTAAACGGCATGGTGCAGAATAATACGCAGTATGCAAGAACGTTTGAGCCAGCTATAACACGAGCGGAGTACGCAGCGAAACTTGCACTGTCGGCAGGAATAAATAAAGATGAGATAATACTGGTTGAAAAGGCGTTGATGAATTTATTAGATATTAAGTAGTACGATAGTTCTTGTGATCACAAAAAGAAGTGGAAAGCTTGGAGAATTGGTTAAACTTTGATTGGTATCTTAGTGATGCTTCCGAAATTTTAGCTGTAACTGAGAAGGAATTATGACAATAAAGATGAACGATTATTGTAATGGGATTGCTTATGCGTCCGGATATTTTGCAAAAGAAAATGGTAAACAATATTTGTTTGTTAGAAATTTAGATCCGTGGTATGCGAAGGTAATAGAATATGAATCTGGATATAAAACATATGAATCAAAATATAATGTTAAAAGAGATGGAAGAAATCAGTGGAGTATAAAAGCGAGAAATATAAATAGGATTCCAGAACTATCTGAAATTCAAAATATCAATGATTTTTGCAGAGCTTATATAGAGATACATGGAATATTTGACCTTGCAATAGCAAAAAAGAGAAATGGAGATCATTTTAAAAAACCAAGATTAAGAATATATGGGACAGAAAAAGTAATATCATTTATAAATGATAGTCTTCCGGCAACTAAAAAGAAGATTCAATACATAAATAATATTGTTGATTCAGCATACGTTGGAAAAACGTGTGTAATATACTATCAGTCTAAAAAAGAGATATTAAACATATTAGAATGGATAGATGGAAATCCAAAAAATGAATGTGTTTGGAATAAATGGAAAGATATAATGGATACAAAAGGATTTTTTATGCTGTAATTGGAGGAAGATAATATGGATAAAGAAATTTTTGAGATTATGATAAATGATTGGATGTCCGATAATGCAGAAACAGCCGAACATCTGAAAATATCGGAACCATACTTTGATAACGAGCTTGGTTGGGTTGCTGATGCCGAAGATGACAGGGCGGAATACACATTAACAGACGATGGACATGGAAATATAGTGCTTAACTATATGGTGGCGAAATGATTGATTCATGCTAAAAATAATCAATGTAGGAATGGGTGAATTAAAATGGAATTAAATCTTATTACAAATGAATTTATAAAAATTGATAGATTCATTCCATATGTTATAGATGATTTTGAATGGAACATGGGAGAAAAAATTACAATGGATGATATTTCATCTGCTATTAAAAAAGGACAATCAGAAGAAGTACAAATGTATAATCCTAGGGTTCCGATGTCTAATGAATGGCATATTGGAAGAGTAATACATTTTATAAATCATCCAGAAGAAATTAAATATATTAAAATAGAAAATGCGAACAATGAGTATTTTGTTTATCCGCACCCTGTTTTACTTGAAGGATATCACAGGTTTATGGCGGCGTATTGGTTGCATTTACAAGGAAAGCTTGAAGAAGTATATTGCATATATGATGGACGAAGAGATGTTTTGGATTTTCTAAAAGGAGAAGGACGAAAACCGTCTAAATTAGTGAGAAAAAAAGAAACAAAGGATATTTGTAATTATTGTATTGAAAATGATAATAAGGAATATTATTATGAAATCACTACCGGAAAATTAGTGTTTGGAAACGATATTAAAAAAGCGAAGAAACTAACGGAAACGGTGGCAAAAGATATGACAGAGATGTTTAAGCGGATGTATCCTGAAAGTGAATATAAAATTGTTAAGGAAAAAATTAACTATTAAATGCAGCCGTTGAAGAGTCTATTGGAAATATGGTTGGATGATTGATTTGGAGGAAAATCATGAGAGAAGTAATGGAATATGAGTTAGAGACAAAGAAAAAACATTTGTCGAAACTTCAGGATTATTTTCGTACAGATATAAAAGATATAAATTCACCAAAATATGAGGATAATGCAATAAATGCTCTATTGGAAATGAAAAAAGTTAAAACTGAAATTGAACAATTAGAATATTATTTGCAGTTGAAATAATAGATTTATGGAGAAATAACATTATGAATGGAAAAGAAATTGAAAAACTTTATCATGAAAACAGGCTGACAGATATAGATCATGTAATTAAATGTGTAAATGAAAAATGGTTTAATGATTTAAAAGATACTGACAAAGTATATGTATATTTAAAATCATTTCCTAAAGATGAAATTCTTACTGGAAAGTATTATCAAAATTGCGGGCAAATATATGGTGATCAAAGAGATGAATGGCTTTCTAAAATTGATAGAAAAGATTGGAAGATAGAAAAAATAGATGGCAGTGAAGTTTGGGAAGTTTGCATTATGACTCTTAAAGAATTAAAAGATTTACTATTAAGAGAGAAAGGTATGCAAATTATATTAGAAGAGAAATATCCAGGAATTATTTTTTAAAGGTGATTGAATATAGGTTTCATTTGGGAAGGAGATTATATTATGGAAGAATTTAAAGCATTTGATGGTGGAGAGCCATTTGTAAAACCAGAAAAACCTTTTATGTTAGTATATGAAGATAAAGAAAGAGCATTAAGCATATCATGGTTAGAAACCGAAGATGATTTATTAGAAGTTGTCGAAGAAATAAAAGGATATGGATGTCGGATAATTGATGCTATAGAAATTGGAAGTTATCGCGATGTGGAAAGTGTGAAAATTGATGAGTAGAGTAAATAAAACAATCAGAAGTCTTCAAAAGGTATGGGATAAGTTTGATAAAGCATATGAAAATTTGGAAGCAGCTTTTGAGATACTTGAAAATATGGTGGATTTACCAGAAGAATTACAGAATGAGGTGGATAGATTTGATTTATCTGCTGTATGCAGTTTGAAGCAGCAAGTAGAAACGCTGATGGAAGAAAAATAGACTTAAAATCTAAGTTCTATTGGAGGTAACTATGGAAGGAAATATTTATGATGGATGTGGTATTATACATCCTATATTTATGAAGAGTTGTTTAATAACTGCTTTGAAAGAATCTGCATTTTGCGTAGTGGAAGAATCAGAAAATAATATTGATTGCACAAAAAATAGATATGGAAATAGAACTATGGAAGCCTGTAAAAATTATGATTTTGATAGAATTAAATTATCGGAATTAAATGGAACAGTAACTGAAGTGCATGTCAAGTATTATGGGAAAAATATTTGGTTGCTTTTAGAACAATAAGTTGGAGGATATATTATGCTTTTATTAAAAGGTCAAGCTGGAAAATCAGTTATAGTAGAACGACTTTCACATTATACAAATACAGTTGTATATGGGTATGTTGATGATATTCCATATAATATTGATGGAATGATATATGTTTTAACAAAAGATGTGTCAATTCAGATATTCTCCAAAGATTTAGAAGAGGATATATTGAAACGAGGAATTATAGACATGGTAATAATTTATACAAACTTGTCAGAGGAAGAAATTGTTCCAATTAAAAATGTTATTGAAAAACTTGAAAAAGTAAATGCATTTAGATTTGGAATCATAACTTGTAAATAGCCATAAAATTAGATATTAAAGGAGGAACGGATATGGCAAAGAAAGGTTATAGCAGACAGGGATTATTTGGAACGGTACACTACGATAGTGATGGTAAAAAGGTTGGTGAAAGCCGTTAAGGATTATTTGGAATGAACCACTATGATTCAAACGGAAACAAAGTGGGAGAAAGTCGTCAGGGCTTGTTTGGTGTAAATCATTATGATACGAACGGAAATAAAGTGGGAGAAAGCAAACAAGGATTATTTGAGGGGTGGAAACATTATGACTTAAACGGGAAGAAAACCGGACATAGTAATCCCAGTCTATTTGGGAAAGATCATTACGATGATTAAGTGAAAAATATATAATAGGACAAACACAAGGCATTTGGAGAATAAATATCCAGATGCTTTTTTCTTGCAAAGAAACGGAGGATAACATTATGGATTTTTACTTGTTGGATGTAAAGAGTACAGTAATTATAAATGGAAAGGATGTTGCGTTTGACTATATCAATACATATTTTGAACCTAATGAAGCTGTTAAGGAAGCAAAACTGCTCTCAGAGGATGAAAATGTATTAGGAGTGTCAGTACATCATTGGATTTTAAAAGAAGATGGTACACAGGAGCATGCAGAAGATGAACACGGATATGGTGTACTTTATAGGTTTTTGAATAGAAATCACAGAGAAATGAGGTGAGATTGAGTATGACAGAAAGATTTTTGATTAGTTTGATAGTGAAAAATGGGCATCCGCATTACAAGGTACATGATAAAGTAACTGGTCAGATAGTGCATTGTGATGAGGATGAACTGAACGAAACAATATGGGAAATGTTAGGAGTGTGATTGAGTATGGCAAAAGATAGAGAAATACCCTGCTTATATTATGTATGTGCTGGCTTATGTAAAAAAGGAAGAAAAGCGGATCATGCACATTACTGCCAGAAGTGTGATAAATATAAGCCAAGATGTAGAGAGCGGCATATAAACAGGAAAAAAGAAAAACTGGAAAAGATTAAAAGGTGTGAAAGATATTAAGTATAAGAAAGCAGACAAGAAAAATCCGAATATGGGATTTGATAATAAGATCTGTACAAATCCTAAGTATTGGTGTAGGTTGCATGAAGTCTGGCTATCGGAAAAAGATGTGAAATTAAAGGGCTGTAAAGAGAAGAAGACCTTTGACATGATTGGAACGTATCGATGTTTATGCTTGCAGGATAAAGATTTTGAGTAAATAAGGAGAGGTATTTTATGTGTTATAAAGCAGAAGTTCAGAATAGGAACGAAGAAAAATTAAATAAAATGCTTGATGAATATAATGTTCCAGAGTTTATTCGTGACTATTTTGTTCAAATTAGTAGTAGAGCTGCTAGGATAAATTATTGGGTTACAATTAAGGACATGTTATTATGGCTATTGAATAACAAATATATTAATAAGGATAATATAGAAGATGTCACACCTGAAGATATTGCTAATATTCGTAAGCCTAAGATGATATCTTATTTGAATTATCTTAAATCTGACAAAGAGATAAAATTAACTACCCTTCAGACAAAGAAAAATCAGCTTGGTAGTTTTTGGGAGTATTTAAAGGAAGAGGAATGTGTAAAAAGTAATATTATTCATGCTATTAAGTCTGAAGAATTTAAACCAGCAAAAACAAATAGATTAAAGGCTGCAAAATATCCATTGCACGAAGATATAGAAAAAATGATTGATAAGATTAACTGGAAAAAGGATGAGTTTGTACGTGAAAGAAATATGACAGTATTCCGTGTGCTTCGTGGAACAGGTCTTCGTGAATCAGAACTTGCCGGATTGGATTTTGGCGATGTTTATTTGAATGAACAACATCCTTATATCCTAGTAATAAGCAAAGGAACTTATGATTATACAGATGATGGAAAAGATATTGTATATCTTACAAAGGACGCAACAGAAGCATTAAGATCATGGTTTGAATACAGAAAAAAATGTGGTGTGAAGCCTGTGGATCAGGATGCTGTGTTCATTAACAAGAATGGTAAACGATTCTCGGAAGATAACATCAAGTCGATGTTTAAGAATTATTCTGACGGGAAATTAACTCCGCATATGATGCGGCATGAGTATATTACGGTGATTACAAGAGAAAGTGGAGACATTACTTTTGCACAGGAGCAAGCTAGGCATAAGAGCAGTGCTGTTACTATGAATAGTTATGATTCTGGTGCAAGCAGAAGTCTATCTGTATTGGAAAATTTGTAGATGTATAACATAGAAACGTATGATATAATGGGAGGTAGAAATTAGTATGTTAAGAGCAATAGAGTTTAAAGACAAGAAATTTAAAACAAAAGATGATTATAATTTGTTTAGTCCAATAACAGAAAATACAATTATTCTGTGTAACAATTATAAACTGATGGATTCTTTGGCAAAAGAAATTTTGAATACTGTTAATGGTAAAGCCGAATACAATGACTATGATTGTGATGATGAGGATGTTGGAGCCGCAAAACTGTGGCTGAGTTTTGGAGTGCAAAGGGTAATTGATATTAATGGACAGAGAATTACACTTGCATTAGAACCTGCAATTATTTATAAGGCGAATGATATTAAAGATATTTGGTTCTTTAGCTATCGGGGAACTAATGAAATTGAAACTTTGCCACCTTATGAAGAGCTTATTTATCCAATGTGCATTTTTAAAGGAAGTCATAAAGTTTGGAACGATGGTAAAGACGAGGTGTACAAGGTTATTTGTAATGGCAGATATGGTACATATGATGGTAAATGGGTTGATATTAGAGGAGATCATTGGGATGAAGAAACACATAATTGTGTATCGGAATATAATTTGCATTTGAAAGATTGATTTTATGGAAGGAGTAAATATTATGACAAAATACAAAGTAGGTGCGTTGGTAAGTGGAATGATTTATGAGGAAATTGAAGCAGAAAGTGAAGAACAAGCAAAAGAAATTATGCTCGAAAAATATGGAGATAAAAGTATTCCTCTATGTTCAAAGTGTGCCAGTATGGTTGGTGGATTGGCTGTTAGCGAAGATATTGATATGTATGAAACAGAAGAAATAGGCTTGAATGTCTGATTTTAAGTGTTTTATTCTATTTTTGGGGTATAAAAATGAAAGATAATCATATGAATGATATAATTACTTTAAAGAGTTATATTTATTTGGATGAGTTTGAGATTAATAGTTTATATAATCAATTATATCCTGATATTCTTCAGGAAACTGTTACATATGAAACTAAGAAAAATAACAATTTAAATGGTTCTATAAATGGCACTGCTTTAGGAATGATAGAAGCAGAAGGGATAGTTGGACATTCATCTGATACTTTATACTCAAGTGAGATTCAGACAAAAGTGACGATTGAATATAAAGCGAATGTTATTATAAAGCATGTATGTAATAATAGATTGAATTCCCTGTTTGATATCATTGCAGAATCTTGTCGTTCTCATTCAATGTTACGAGGGCGTATTATAGTAGGATATGCCAGTTTTTTGCTGACAACTATATATGATTCAGATGATAATCTTATTGAATTGCGTAGTATAAAAAATAATTTTGAGAAGAAAGACACTACATTCATTTTGGAAAGTGGAGATAGAAAAAGTATAAGAGAATTGAAATTAGTGGAGGAGACGGATTGTTATGAAGACTATTTTCAGTCAAAAGAGTATGGAATTGAGATGCATTTAGGTGGTAATAAAATTCGAAGAGAAATCAGACATTTAACAAAAAATATAAAAGAAGGAAAAGTATTTTATTTTTCTGTTTTAGGACAAATTTCTTATGCTGGTGCAAATCAGTATTTAGTTAAACCATTCGCTATATGGTAATTTGTTATGAAATCCGGTTTTCATAGAGAGAGGAGAGAGTAATATATGAGATTAAATATTGAAGAAATGCGAAAAGAACCGCTTGTTAAACAAAGGCTTGCTTATAACGGAGAGACAGGAAACAGAATTGACGTAGAAGTATATTTAAGTCCTTTAAGAGCTATATATAAAGTTGGTAAAGAAGGAAATGAGACGGCAAATCTTTTTGATAATTTAGGAGCTGCTATTAATAAATTTAATTATCTTGAGGGAGATGTTAAAGAGTTTGAAAAATTGGAGAAACACCATTGTAAATTATGTGGCTCTTATATCGAAGAAGATAATTTGAGTGTATGTAATAAATGTGCATCGGAGTATCAATTTTAGGAGTTGAAATGTTGCTTTTAAGTGGAGGAAAATTATTTTTATGATAAAGAAGTATGAAGTTGAGCAGATGATTAAAGACAAGTTATTAGAACTGGATGGAGTCATAGATGATAAACCTAATGAGGATCAAACACACGATTTATATTTTGTAGAAATAGAAGATAATAATGAGGGGATCATTGTTGATTTTATTACAAATCATGGTGCAGATGAAAAGAATCAGGAACATAATAAATATAAAATTAGTGTTGACTATTTGTAAATAAAATGCTGTATTTATTCAAATGAATTATAAGGAAAGGATATGAATTAGTGAAAGGAAGAAGTATTTATTTTACAGAAAAAGAAATAGAAATGATTTTAGAATATTTGGGGGGATGCGATTGGAATTTTAGGAGAAGCAGAAGATACTTGTGAGCAAACAGATATTGATATGGATAATGGATTGGGTTCTGCAATGAGGAAACTTTATAAAGGCAGGAACGGTGAAAAAAATTATTCTAAATATAAAACAAAAAGAACAAGAAGACAATAGAGTTGTTCAGTTGAAAGGCTGGTTTTAAAGCCCTAAAAGGAGGAAAATATGAAATCGTGTGGATGTGATTTTTGTAATGATTTAAGAAATATTGAGCCAGCAAGTTATATTGATGGCGGAGATGAAGAATTTAAAAAGTGGATTAATAAGGCTAGAGAAGAAAAGAAATTTATTTTAGATTTAGGGGATAAATTTGCTATTGTTGATAAGTGCCCTAAATGTGGATATGAATTTACAGAAGAAGATTACGATAGCTATTATATTTAAACAATGAATGTTCAGTTTTAAGGAATAATTATAAAAAACAATGGAATATTTTGATTTATTAATATAATGGAGGATGTTGTTTGGATGTCAGAGATTGATGAAATACATGATATATTAACAGATTTGTTGTGTTCTATGATGAAATATATACCATATGAAAAGCCAGATATTGGAGATTGGTGTTATGAAATGACATCTAATAAGGATCAAAATAGAGATTGTCGGATAGGAATTCTAAAGGCAGTGTTAGGAGAAGAAGAGTATCTAACAGTCACCGTGGGTGGAAAAGAAATACATTGGCATAATGCAGGGATGAAGAAAATTCCTTCTGATTGGATGCGGATAAAGAATAACAATTTTGAGTGAATGTTAAGATTTGTATTATAACAATGACATAAAAGTGAAATTTCAAAGGAGGATTTGTGGAAATGTTGGAAATATATCAGGAATATAAGTTTAAAAAGGGTGGATCTGAGTTTCATATTGTAGAAGGAGAGAAATTGAAAGTTATGACAGATGAAGGTGTATTTGAAGGAACTCTTATAAGTGTTGGTGCTTTTGGTGAAGATTTTCATTTAGATATTGGTGATGAATCTGTGAAAATTCATTGTAATCGGGTTATTGATATAATACCAGTTTAGATATGAAATAACTATTTAATTGTATAAAAAGGACTGAAATAAACAGCCCTCTTATTAAATGTTATTTTGTTTCATTTATATCTTTAGAAATCGTATCTATTAAAACGTCGTCTAAAATTGCACCTTTAAAGTTTGCATTGCTTAAATTTGCATATGCAAGATTGGCTTTTGATAAATCAGCGCCAGAAAAGTCTGCACCAGATAAATCAGCGTTTCTAAAATCTTTAGAAGAATAAGATGTATCAATATTATTAATAAAATTGTTTTTGAACTCTTCTGCTTTAATGACATCTGGAGCTTCTTCATTAAGAGTATATAGTATTTTTAACCATAATGACATCAATTGATCTTTTTCATAATCTTGAAATACGAGTGCAGCATTGTTAGTTGGTTGGATAAATAACTTAATTTCTGTAGGATTTTTTACATTGCTATATTCAAAGAGAGCATAAACAGAAATATATCCATTGTTTATACAAGTGTAATACGATAATTCTGTATGAGAATTCATATAATCGTCTGCATCAGCTTGGGAAAGGAAGTCATAATTGTCAATTGGCATAAAATATTGTTTAGGAGCATCAGCATTGTCATAACTATGCCATTTTAGGATTCCATTACTTGTTTGTAATAAAAGTTTTTCGACAAATTTGTCATTAATAATATTTTTGTATCCTGTTAGTTCATCTAAAGAAATACCAAAATGGTCTGCTATGTCAATAATTTTACTAAGCGATGGATCTGATTTATTCCAACGGCTTATTAATCCTTGACTCATACCAAGGGCTTCTTCTAGCTTTGTTATCGTAATGTTACGTTCTTTGCATATTGATTTTATTGAATTAACAATTTGCTCATTATTCATATACGAACCTCGCTTCATAAAAAAGATTTTTGTTCATAATACGTATTGACATTGGAAAAGACTGGGTATATAATAATGCCATATTCAAAACATGAATTTGTTTTATTATATATGATTTGAGTTCGTATGTCAATGAATTACTAAAGACGATTCTCCACCGACCAAAGTTTAGAACCGTCTTTTGCGAAAACTTGGAATAATCCAAATTTATTTATATGTTATCGTATTTTCTGGACTATTTCAAGTCAATTTTCCAAAGAATTGTACCTTGACAATTTAATATTGGGTGTCGCTTGTATAATTTTGTAGAAATAAGTATTGGAACTTTGATCAGAATTTATTCACGGAAAGGAAATAGTAGAATGAGAATTAAAGAAAATAAAAATGATAATATTATCACTGACAGAAACGTTAGAGATAAATGTATAGGACATTATGAAGTATTAGAGCAGGTAAAGCAGTTATTATTGATACCTAATACTGATTGGGCTACACAGAAGCAGGTCGCTGCTTATTATGTTGTTGGAGAAAAGGCGGTTGAAACAATATGCTCTCGGCATAAAGATGAATTAGATTCAGATGGGGTAGCTCTCAAAAGTTATAAGGAATTTCTAAACATTCAGAATGAAGGAATAGAAACTGTAGTTGGCAAAACTATATTTATGATGAATAATGGTGAAACTTTGGTAGTTCCAAATAGGGGACTAAAAGTATTCCCACGTAGAGCTATACTGCGAATAGGAATGCTACTTCGAGATTCGGAAGTTGCGAAGGAGATCCGGACACAGTTGCTTAATATAGAGGAGAAGACTTCTGACGAAACTAAGACACAGGATATTGATGAAGAACAGAGCCTCATGTTATCAGTTGGTATGGCGGTTGCCAGTGGTGATGCAACGGCAGTTGCGATAGCATCTGCTAAATTGGTAGAATTTAAGAATCGTCACATAAAGCAATTGGAAAATGATAACAAGGCTTTATCAGAAGGTATCCTTGAATGGAAAGACCGGAATAAACTTAATGCTGGTATTAGAAAACTTGCTTCTGTTACAGGGATACATTTCAGTAAGATGTGGAATGAACTGTACAAGAATCTTCAGTATAAATACGGTATTTGTGTAAAACAGAGAGGCAAAACTCCTTATATACAATGGATTGACGAATCGGAGTGGAATGATGTAATGAAGACATTTTGCGCTATGTGCGAAGCTTATGGGCAATCTCCAACAGAAATGCTGCAACAAACAACGCCAGTTGGTAATCTAAAGAAAGCAAATTAGAAATACATAAGAGTCCCGATTATGGGACAGTAAAGGCGGTACTATTTAGGAGTATCGCCTTTATCTTTCGTATATTTAGAAAGTTCTGATGCATAGGCAAGCAATCGTTTTATTTGTGGATCATCTGACATAAGAATGTCATTTGGTGTGCAGTCAAGGACTTTACATAAGCGTTCTAAAGTATCAAAAGATATTCTTGTTGTCGTTCCATCATAAAGGGCGCAAGCAGCAGGGTATCCAATTTGCATTAATTTTGAAAATTGATTCCTATTTAAATTTTTTTCTGCTAATTTTTGCTGAATATTTATTTTTAACATATTAGTACCTCTCATTTTTTTGAAATATACGGTTTATATTATATACTTTAACATATATTCTTGAGAAAATAAATATATTTTAAAGAATATGCTCTTGACAATATAATGTAAAGAGTATATAATACGTAGTATAAAAGCTTAAGGTACATAAACACAGAAAGGAGGGTGCGTTACATGAAGCAGTGCTTAAAAAGATACGATGTTGTTCTTGTTGATTTTGGTACAAATACAATTGATTCAGAACAGGGCGGGATAAGACCGGCTGTTATTATACAAAATGACACAGGTAACTTTTTTAGCAATACGACTATTGTATTGCCATTTAGCAGCAACATAAGCAAAAACCCAAACCAACCAACGCATACTCTTATAAAAAAAGGGAGAGGAACTGGTTTGGGGCGTGATTCCATTGTGTTAGGAGAATGCATAAGACAGGTTTCTGAAAGAAGAATTAAGAAATTTATGGGTACAGTTACCTGTAAAAATGATAGGAGAGAGATAAAACGTGTTTATGATGCTAATTTTGGAGAAGAATAAAACAGGAGGCAGTAATTTATGATTTTGGTAGAAATGTCAATCGAAGAAGCGAAGAGAAAATGTAAAAAAAATGCTACTGTATTTGTGGCTGAACAGGATCTTGAAAGAGATGATTGCAACACTGAATTTGTATCTGTAAAAAGAACTGAGTATAACCGTATGTTTGACAATGTAAAAACTGCCGCTAGTCTATGTGATGAGTTTATGAATCAATTGAGATTGTTTACGGAAAAACAAAATATACCAGAAATTGAGCCAAGAGGGACTCAAAAAATTGTACTGATAAAAAACTTGTGAAAATTGGAAAGATAAAATCAGAACAAACGTTCGAAAAAGTATTGACAAAACAGAACATACGATCTATAATTGTTAGTGTCAAATGAAATAAGTTGACAATAAAGAAAAAGCCTACAGCTTCACAGGTGCGCCAACACCTCCACAGTAGACTTTTTCAAATACATATAAAAAGCGCAGAACGCTCACCTTTAGTTTACATATTTTATTAAAAATAGTCAAGTAATTTCAAGCGATTCTGCAAATTTTCAAACAGAGAATAATTGAATATAGAAAAATATAGGGTATTCGCCAAAAGGTAAAGGCACAGCATTTTGATTGCTGCATCTACAGGTTCAAATCCTGTATACCCTGTTTGCCATTGGTTGTGGCAATGAAGAGGATGGAGTGGCCACTCCATCCCCTTCACCTCCTGTTTTCAACATAGGATGTTCAATTTAACCAAGATATATATCAGAACTACACAAATAGAACTGAATAGTATCGGGTTACATTTTACAATTGCTTTATGTACTTGTTTAAAAAACGAAATACCAAAAGCACCTAGCAAGAATAGGAGAAAGTCAGAATCCGCTACCACCTTAATAATCTTCATCTTCTCTTTCCTCCAAAATGGATATTTATGGGACTTACATCAGGTGAGACTGAATGCCCTTAAAAAGAGAATATAAGGTGGTAATAAATTCTGAATAAGGAGTGTAGAAGAAGATAGTTAAGGTGGTAGCTTATCTAACTAAAACGAATAAACTTTGATCGTTAAAGTTAATTTTTTTAAGCATGATCTCTCCTCCTTTGAGCATATTTGCTTACCTCCTTAATGCAGTTTCCTGCACGATATAAGTATAAAATACTGTGCGGAATATTTCAATTACAATTTTGCGGATGTGTCGGAATGGCAGACGATGCGGATTTAAAATCCGTTGCTATATAGCGTGAGGGTCCGAATCCCTTCATCCGCACTATGAATCATGAAAATCCGAAGGCCAAGGATCATAATGATTCAGAAAAGTATACTTTGCTAGGCATTTAGTTGGCACAAAAGTAAGACTGATTAAATATCTGGCGAATACTTGCAAGTAAAAATAAGCAGTATAATTATTGCGAAATGTTGACTTGATTACTGGCATTCTGGAAAGACAGAAAATATGTGTGTAAGCATAGATACATATAGGCTTTAGACCCTTAATGAATACTTTGCTCTTATCTATGCAGTTGGCAACTACTAAGTGTTGCAAAATAGCGGAGGTACAGCGGATCATAACCGTTTCCATATGGCTCCGCAATCAGGAGCGTTAGCTGAGGTGGTTACAGCAGACGGTTCATAACCGTAAGATCACAGGTTCGAATCCTGTACGCTCCATTAAATAAAATAAGAGAGGTGAGAAAAGATGGATTGCTTAATTACAAATGGACGCAATTATATAAGACTCAATGAAAATGGTTCGCCCGTAACTTGTGCGAAAGATGCAGCACAAAGATTTTCAGAGAGTAAGGCAAAAAATATTTTGGAATCTTTGCCGAAAAGTATGCAGAAGTTTAATTTCAAAGTGAAGTTGATACCGGAAATAACGCCTAAATTTGATGATTCAATCATTCAGATTAAAAAGAAACCAGATTTAGATGCTGAATCAAAAAAGATTTTGTCTGAGTTGGATGATTTCTACTATGATTACAGAGAAGAAAAATCATCCGATAAAGATAATCCATTTACATATTATGGAAGAACTTATATCGAGGATAATATTTCTGATGTTGGAGAAGAGTTTAAAGCAATGGTAATTTTTCTATCGCAGATGAATAAGTACATACAAAATATGCGTTATATGATTCGTGAGTATGATTTGCAGATTTTAGACATAAGGCATTTTATAAGAAATCATAAAACAAAACTTGGTACGGTACATATGGCAAAGCTTGCTTATCTTCAACAGGAGTTGGAAAGAAAACGTGCAGAATGTAAGAGGAATATGAATTACTGTTTGGTTTTTAATAACCATTTGGACAGGCTAACAAATGAAAAGTACATAAACATTATTGAAGAGATTAGTGAATCAGAATATCGGTATAGAAGATTGGATGAAGAAACAATTAATAAAGCGATAGGAAGGTGTGAGAAAAAGTAATGTTATGTAAGGTGTGTAATATTTTAATGAGACCTGGAACGTCGTATGAGAGGGAGAGCGGGGAAATTACATCAAGGCGTTTCAATGAATGTCCTAAATGTCATTTCCGGAAGTATAACAGTGACAGAAATATTCAGGAACAGAAAGAATTGTCAACGTGGGAGAAAAGTGTAAAAGGCAAACAACGAGCGTAGCAGATTAATCAGATGGGTGGTGTTGTCAGATGGATTGGACGAATGGAGTTAATTCTGAAATAGTAGAAGTGGTACAAGATTTATATGCAAACAATGAAAAAAAATTACATCAAATGTGCCATAAGGAACTATCTAAATTTGGTGGGATATCTCAAATGGATTACGATGATTTTTATTCAAGGGTTGGATGGGAGATTTCTCTTATAGTAAATGCGGCAAAAAGAGGAAAACTAAAATATGATTATTCTGGCGAAAAAACTTTTAAAGAGTATCTTTCTGGTGTAATTAGACAGGCAATCTGGAAAGAACTGACTAAAAAGAATCGAAAGAAAAGGTGCCATGTTGAAGAAGTAGAAGTACAAGATGAAAACGGCAATATCACTAAAGAAAAAAAGTATTTGACAACGTTATCTTTAGATGCTCCTGTCGGAGATGATGAAAATATGACCATTGAAAATACACTGCAATCTGATTTTGATATTTTTTCTGCTATATCAGTAGATGTAGGGAATGATTATAGTGGAAGTATGAAAGAATACTTTGAAAACTTAACTGTGATGCAACAGAAAGTGGCAATGTTGATCATGGATGGATATGCTGCAAATGAAATAAAAATAACTTTGAAATTAACTGACAAAGAGTATGCAGAGATTTTAAAGGCTATGAAATCCTATGATAAAAAAAGAATTTTGTATAAAGATGTGGAGGATAACAATATGGACACGATAATCACGATGGAAGATGTAGCAGAGCGATATAAAAACACAAGTTATAGTATTGATTCAATTAGTAAGCAATTAAGAAAGAAACGAATCAGGGATGATCATATCTTGCA
>Ga0129309_1000607_pt1 | contig 25747 bp, 23 predicted proteins | sample L1105metagenome_FD_94439 | JGI IMG/M metagenome (GOLD analysis project Ga0129309, IMG submission 94439) | Ring-tailed lemur group fecal microbial communities from Wisconsin, USA - L1105 metagenome | ecosystem: Host-associated > Mammals > Digestive system > Large intestine > Fecal | place: USA...
AAAGAAGTAAGACCCCTTGAAGACGACGAGGTAGATAGGGCAGAGGTGGAAGTGCGGTAACGTATGGAGCTGACTGCTACTAATAGGTCGAGGGCTTGACCAAAAAGCTTGGTCACACGATTCGAAAATGTCAACATGTATGTAGTTTTGAAAGTGCAATACTTTCATAATGGCCCAGTGGCTCAGTTGGTTAGAGCGCCGCCCTGTCACGGCGGAGGTCGAGAGTTCGAGTCTCTTCTGGGTCGCTTGCTTCATCAAATATGATGCAGCGACAAACAATTTTATATTATGGGGTCTTAGCTCAGCTGGGAGAGCATCTGCCTTACAAGCAGAGGGTCATAGGTTCGAGCCCTATAGGCCCCATAGAAATCAAGGGTGGATTCCCGAGTGGCCAAAGGGGGCAGACTGTAAATCTGTTGGCACCGCCTTCGAAGGTTCGAATCCTTCTCCACCCACTCAATCTTCTTATTGGAAGATTAAGAGCTTATGACAAAGGCTCCTGGTAAGCCGATGTGGCTCAATTGGCAGAGCAGCTGATTTGTAATCAGCAGGTTATCGGTTCGAGTCCGATCATCGGCTTTACAATTCAATATTACCGCGGGGTGGAGCAGTCTGGAAGCTCGTCGGGCTCATAACCCGAAGGTCACAGGTTCAAATCCTGTTCCCGCTATTTATGCCCAGATAGCTCAGTTGGTAGAGCAGAGGACTGAAAATCCTCGTGTCGCTGGTTCGATTCCGGCTCTGGGCATTTCTTTTCGGAAAAGAGAAGAAACAATTTACAATTTTATATGGGGTATTAGCTCAGTCGGTAGAGCACTTGACTTTTAATCAAGTTGTCCGGGGTTCGAATCCCCGATGCCTCATTGAAAATCTTCAAGTAAGTGTACTTGAAGATTTTTTTTGTTATAAATAATTTGACAAAAAGATTTTTTATAATAAACTAAATTTATCTTATTGTATTAGTTAGGTATAAATCCATGAAAAAAATTTTGGAAATTGATCAGTATTGGGAGCTTTTAAATCAATATCAGGAAAAAATCCCAGATATGGTGTATAATCATATGATGCTTCCAGGTGAAGCTGCATCCCATATAGAGGCGGGTAAATTATATTACGAAGAGCAAAAGAAGGGGATTGTTTTTTCTGTAAAAGAAAAAGATTTCTGTAAGTTGTATTTTTATATTTCGGAAGGTGCGGAGATCCATTTGCCAGAAGAGGACAGACCACAGCTTATAGAATGTATTTATCGAGAGGATAAAGAAGATATTCATATACAGAAGTTGAGGAAAAAAACAGAAGAGTCAGGGTTTTATCCATATGTAAAAAATAAAAGAATCCGGGCTGAAATACAGGAACAAGATCTGATACCATTAGATAAGAAAAATATTCATCAGAATCTTTTGTGGAAATATGCTTCTGAAGAGGAGATACCTGCAATTTATAAACTTTGGGAAGTTATGGACATGCAGTTACTTTCCGAGACGTTTTTCAAACAGCACGAATCTGGGGAAGCTTTCTTATTGGCTGTACTTCTCCGCGTAAGCCGATACTGGTCATTACAGATAAAACCATTACAACTCCGGAACTATTTTTTGCAGTTCTTTACAGTGGATGTTTTTATGTGCCGATTGATTTGGAACTTCCGAAATACCGTTTGAAGCTGATACTGGATACAGTTCAGGCGGATATTATGATAACAGCGGAAGAACATCGTCAGGAGGCCGAGACGTTGGAATTTTCCGGAAAGATTATTTCCACTGCAGATATGGAAGGGACACAGGAAGACACAGAAAAATTGGATGCTGTCCGCAGACAGGTGATGGATGTTGATCCGGCATATGTGATCTTTACCTCTGGCTCTACAGGAATACCGAAAGGCGTGGTAGAATCCCACAGACAGCTGATTGATTATATTGAAGCATTTTCTGAAACGTTTGCCATTAATGAAGAAGATATTTTTGGGAATCAATCTCCACTGGACTATGTAGCAGCATTGAGAGATCTGTATCTTCCTTTAAAAACAGGAGCATCTACAGTATTGATACCAAAAAAATATTTTTCCATGCCTGTTCGTTTGTTTCAGTATCTGAATGAAAATAAAGTCACAACGATATGCTGGGTAACCGGTGCATTGACGTTGTGTTCTGAATTAGGAGTTTTTGAAGAAATACATCCTGAATTTATAAATAAGGTGTTTTTTACCGGCTCTGTTATGCCTTGCAAACATCTTAGGGTATGGCAAGAGAATCTTCCATCAGCTGTTTTTGTTAATCATTATGGTCCAACAGAAATTACTGCAAGCTGTACCTGGTATATGGTAGATCATTTGGTTTCTGAGGAAGAAGAACTGCCTATCGGCCAGCCATTTTGCAATACCCGGATTCTTCTTATTACAGAAGATGGAAGAGAAGCGGCAGAAGGAGAAACTGGAGAAATTTATGTACAGGGTACTTCACTGGCTTTGGGATATTATAGAAATCCAGAAAAAACAAGGGAAGTTTTTGTAAAGTATGGGGCACAGGGTGGAACTGGGAGAAATCCAGGCTGCGGCTGTTCTCATGCCGGAGATTTATGAGGCAGTGTGTTTGTATAAAAAAGAGAAGCAGCAGATCTGGCTGTTTTATACAGGAGAAGAAACTTCCTCAAGGGATATTTCCAGATTTTTAAAAGAGCGTCTTCCAAACTTTATGATACCAAGGAAATTCATCTATTTAGAAGAGATGCCTTTAAACTTTAATGGAAAGATCAATATGAATGAATTAAGGGAAAAGATGAAGTAGGGATATGTGGAAAGAAAAAAAGAACAGATGGATTCCAATTCGATGCCTGATCGTTATGGCTGTTTTTGTGATCCTGCTTACCATTCTTGGAAAATTATTTACGCCATATTATATACAGGACACAGATCAAAACAGAACCTTTTATAAAACGGAAAAAAATACTGTTGATGTGTTGATCGCAGGAAGCAGTACTCTTTTGGTAGGTCTGTCTCCGCTGGAACTGTGGGAGAACTATGGAATTGTTTCGCATACGCGTGCAAGTACGATCCAGGCGCCTCCGATTACATGGTTGAATATCAAAGAAGCCTACCGCTACCAGAAACCAGAGGTGGTAGTCATGGGTGTTACATGCCTTTTTATTGACTATGATTATGATAAATATGAGCCGTATCTCCGCAGAGGACTTGACTTTAAGAAGCTTTCGGCTGATAAACTAAAAGCGGTTTATGAAGTGGTAAAACGCAGTGATTCTCAGCATATGGCGGACTATATTTTTCCTTTGCTCCGTTATCATGACCGGTGGAAAGAACTTCAGTGGACAGATATTTATAATCTGCAGTACCGCCATGATTTCATGCATGGTCAGTATCCTATTTATCGGACAGAAAAAATTGAGGCGAGAGATCGTGTGGACGAGACGGTAAAACCGGAAAAAGAAAATGAGGATTCCTGGTCATTTTATAAAGAAATCATTGAATACTGCAGAGCTCAGGGGTCTGAGGTGATTGTAGTAAATATGCCGGATGATCGCTGGACATACGGACGTTATCTGACTGCAAAAGAACTGACAGAGAGCTGTGGAGCTGCGTACATTGATTTTAATACAGAGGAACTGCTGAATGAAACAGAAATTGACTGGGACAGAGACTTTTATGACCCCCGTCATTTGAATCCTGTGGGAGCGCAGAAGACCACTCGTTATCTGGGAGAATATTTGATAGAAAATTATCCGGAGCTTCCACGGAATCAGTGTTCTAGTAAAACCGCAGATATTTTTAACAGGGATCTACTTGAGTATAAAAATGAATTTAATGAATTTGAAAAGCAGTTGATTTCTGAAAATTAAAAAACAGTTCTAAGAGTACTCCTTTCATGCATAGAGTTATAGTACCTGAAATACTGTGGGAAATGCGCAGCCCCAGTGGGACAGGCATGAAAACAAGGAGGGCTGTTATGAAGAGTTTAAAAGAATTTTTTCACATGATAGTTGCTGCTGTAATCTGTTTTGGAATGAAAATTGTTTCCTCAGGAGAATGCTGTGTTGTAAAAGCGCTGACAGGAACAGGGGGAACTGTCTGTGGGACTGCGCCGGATAAAGGTAAAAAAGAGGTTTTTGAAAAAAGCAGAAATCGTTTGTTTTTGAAAAATGCATACGATAGAAGTCAGGGACCAGGGGACAGACTATGGATTCGTGAGAAGAAAAGATCTCCTTCCGGAAAGAAAGTTCCGGAGGAGGCGGATAAAATTTTGTTCTATTTAGTCCCTGAATGAGAGATTGATGATGCAGTATGATGATAGGTTTGCTCCTGTCCAGTTCTTTAGTGCGCTGGACAGGAGTTTTTTGCTTAAAGATGTTTTGCGGGCACGGTCAGGATCTCTGCGCCCTGTCAGATAGAATCGGTTGTGTATCAGAAGGACTTCATCATCCGGTATGTGGATTTTATAAAAAGTATGAGGATAAAACAGCAGAAAACGACATATATTAAGACAAAGTACATAGTGAAAGAAGCTTTATGAAAAAGAGAGAAGCATTTTGGTATGCAGGACCTTTTATTTTGTTTTTTATTCCATATTTACTGACCATAGCGGTCAATGGGATTGAAGCAGCAGTTCTGAATCGAGCTCCGGATCCGGAGGAATATCTGCCGATACTTCTTTCCCGTCAGATAGCTCAGGATTATGAAGAGGAAGCAATCAAGGCTCAGGCAGTGATCACCAGGACAAATTTTTTTCGCAGACTTAAAGAGGGAAATCCTGCAGAAATCCTGCAAATGGAAGAAATACAGCCGGAAAGCCTTTATTTTTTGTGGAAGACTTCGGACAATGTGTATCAAAAAGCCGTTCAGGAAACGGAAGGTCAGATACTTACTGCGGAAGGAGAAATGAAGCTGGTTCCTTATCATGAGATCAGCGGAGGGCAGACCAGGGATGGAACAGAAGCTTTTCACAGTGAAGAATATGCTTATTTGAAATCCGTGGACAGCAGTATAGATAAAGATTCTGCTTTTTATTTAAACAGTACATATATAGCAGAGCAGCAGATGCCGGAAGAGCTGACGATCAGGGAAAGGGAGAAAAGCGGCTATGTATCAAGCCTGACTGCGAATGGAGAGTTTTTGGAAGGAGAAAGTTTTTCGCGCGGGATGGGAATGACGTCCTCAAATTTTACGATTCAGAAGGTTGGAAGGGAGTTTCGTTTTTTATCCAGAGGGAAAGGGCATGGATTGGGGTATTCCCAAAATGGAGGAAATGAAATGGCGAAAAAAGGAAGTACCTGGAAAGAAATACTGGAAGTTTATTTTCCTGCCATGGAGCTTGCATTTTATGAGGGATGATTCAAAAAATCCCGGGAAAGAAAGGATCTAATGAATAGACTTACATATTCTGGACACCCTATAAATACAGAAATGATCATAAGTAGAGGTGAAAGGAATATGACAAAAAACAAAATCGCAAAGTATATTGCAAACACAGCACTTCTGGCTGTTATTGCGGCAGCCGGAATAGGAGCCTATCAGCTTGGTACATCAAGACCGGAGCAGGAGATTCAGGATCCTGTGGAAATGGAAACGGAAGAAGAATTTATGGTAGATGCAGGAACGGATCAGGTAGAAGCAGATATGGAAAATACAATAGAAAACAATTCTGCACAAAGAGAAGAGGAAGTAATCGAGAAACCGGAGGAAGAAACGGATTCTGCAGAAAATACACAGGAACAAACAGCGCCATATCAGGAAGCGCAGGAAAACACAGGAGCCGAACAGGATGAGGAAGAAAATACAGAAACGGCAGCAGGGGCTGTTTCCGCTCCTTCTTTGAGCTTCTCGGAGGAAACACAGATGGAGTGGCCGGTAAATGGGAATATCCTGTTGGATTATAATATGGATCAGACGATATATTTTCCCACTCTGGATCAGTATAAACTGAATCCTGCCATTGCAGTTCAGGCTGTGGAGGGGGCTCCGGTACTTGCATCTGTGCCGGGAACCGTGTATTCTATCGAGGAAAACGCGCAGACCGGAACTACGGTTACCATGGAGCTTGGAAGCGGTTATCAGGCTGTTTACGGGCAGCTGAAGGATCTGGCAGTGGAAGAAGGACAGACCGTGGAAAAGGGCGATGTGATCGGTTATATTGCAGCTCCTACCAAGTATTACAGCGAGGAGGGAAGCAACCTTTACTTTGCTATGAAAAAAGACGGAGAGCCTGTGGATCCCATTGCCTATCTTCCGGAATAAATCAGGAACAGATGATTCACAAAAAATAGAAAACAACGTATAATAAAAGCAGGTGGGAATAAAAATCCGCAGTCGGCAGTTCTCCTACCTGCTTTTTCTGTGATCCCATAAAATTTCTTTTTGTGGAAATATTATTCGGGAATCAGTGATACACCATCAAAATCCGGCTGCTTGATCATAGATGTAAGGAAAAGTAACAGGGGATGGCTGCTGCAGAGAATGGCAGTTGTCCTTTACATAAAAGGAGCAGAAGATGAATTATACCTATATGGTCCGATGTGGAGACGGAAGTCTTTATACCGGGTGGACAAACTGTCTTGAAAAGCGTCTGAAGGCACATAATGAGGGGAAGAGCGGAGCGAAATATACCAAGGCAAAGCGACCGGTAACACTTGCCTATTATGAAGGGTTTGCCACGAAAGAAGAGGCTATGAAAAGAGAATGTCAGATCAAAAAGCTGACCCGGAAACAGAAGGACAGATTAATGGAATTCTGAAAACAAAACTCCCCTTATCCTTCAGAAATAAATGGCTGAGGGATAAGAGGAGGTCTTTTTATAAAGGCATGTTTGAGATAAAGAAATACATGACGATAAAGTGGCAGGCACTTCCAAGCATAATGAATACATGAAAGATCTCATGGGAACCGAAGCTTTTATGTTTTGAGTTAAAGATAGGAAGCTTCAGTCCATAGATGATCCCACCGATGGTATAGATAATGCCGCCTGCCAGAAGCCAGTTGAATCCGGCTCTGGGAAGAGAGTGGAAGATGGGGACAAAGGCAAGTACACACAGCCAGCCCATTCCGATATACAGCACTGAAGAAAGCCACTTGGGACAGTTGATCCAGAAGCCTTTCAACAGGATGCCGGCTATGGCGATCGTCCATACAAGTCCGCAGAGGATATAACCGACTCTGTTATGAAGGGCGATGAGGCATACCGGAGTATAGCTTCCCGCTATCATGATAAAGATCATCATATGGTCTATTTTACGCAGCCTCCGGTTTACTTTTTCTGTTGAATCTACAGAATGATAAATGGTACTGGCTGTATATAAAAGAATCATCGTCAGGATAAATACTGCAAGTGCAGTAATATGAAGCGTATCTTCTGCACGGGCAGCTTTTATAAGAAGGGGAGCAGCTCCGGCACAGGCCAGAAGTACGGCAATACCATGAGTGATCGCGCTCCATGGGTCTTTCAGTTTCAGTTTCATTAGAATCGCCTCCTGAATTTAGTCTGAACATAGATGTTAATATTATGTAGTAATCAATACTACATATAAAGTATATGACAACTATATATCAAAAATTCATGGTTGTAAAGGGATTTTACAAATTTTTAATAAATATTTTGATAATCAAAGCTTTTGGTGCTTTGATATGTACAGGCCAAAATCCCGATACATACGATTTAGGGAAGAAGATTGTCAATATCCAGGAGAAAGACTGGTAAACAGAGGAACGATTTGGTAAGATAGACATAGATGACAAGGGAGGCTCCTTTATGAATATTAACGAGATTGCCAAACTGGCCGGTGTTTCCAGAACAACGGTATCCAGATATTTAAATGACGGATATGTAAGTGAAGAAAAAAAAGAAAAAATCCGGAAGGTGATTCAGGAGACCGGGTATCAGCCTTCTGCACAGGCGCAGATGCTCCGGACAAAAAAAACAAAACTGGTGGGAGTGGTTCTTCCAAAGATTAATTCAGATACCATCAGTCGTGAGGTGGCAGGCATCAGTGACGTACTGACCAAAAAAGGATATCAGATCATACTGGCAAATACCAATAATGATATTGAGGAGGAATTGAAGTCTCTTTCTCTTTTTCGGGATAATCAGGTGGATGGAGTGGTATTTATTGCGACAATGTTTACCAGAAAGCATAAGCAGATGCTGAAGGAATATAAGGTTCCGATCGTGATCCTGGGACAGAAGCTGGATGGATATCCCTGTGTATACCAGGACGATCATCAGGCAGCCTATATGATTGCGGATAAGCTTCTGGAGCATGGAAAAAAGCCTGCCTACATCGGAGTCACAGAAAAGGATGAAGCGGTTGGAACAAGGCGCAGAAAAGGGTTTGAGGATGCTTTGAAAAAGCACAGGCTGTCCGTAGCTCCGGAAATGATGGAAACAGGAAATTTTACCATGGAATCCGGATATGAATGTGCGGAAAGAATTTTTGAAAGAGATCCGAATGTAGATTCGCTGATGTGCGCTACAGATACCATGGCGGTAGGCGCTATGACATATATGAAAGAAAAAGGGCTGCGGATACCGGAGGATGTGCAGGTAGTGGGCATCGGAGACGGAACACCGGGAAAGATTATCGATCCCAAGCTGACAACCGTACATTTTTTTTATAAAACAAGCGGTATGGAGGCGGCTTCCATGCTTGTAGATCTGATGGAATCAGAAAGCGGCATAAAAAAAGAAATAAAAATGGGATGTGAAATCGTTCTCAGAAAATCCCACAGAAATTCTCAGTGAGAAAAGACCGGGGGAAACCAGAAAACAGGATCTGGCTTCTTCCGGTTTCTTTTATTAAAAGAAAACTTTGTCTAATGTGTACAAAATCAGGGAAAGATATTTATTACATTTTCCGTCTTTACAATTGAAAAACACAGGAATATAATAAAAACAAGATATGAGAACGATTCCATATAGAAAAGCGGTAAAAATAAATAAAAGTAAAGAAACAAAGAAGAATATTATATGGAAACGATAACACAATAAAAGGGAAAAGAAAAGGAGGAAGCTATGGACTACAAAAAAACAGCCCAGCAGATTTACGATCATGTAGGTAAAAAAGACAACATTATTTCTGCAGCACACTGTGCCACACGTCTTCGTCTTGTGATCGCAGACAACAATAAGGCAGACAAGGATGCGGTAGAAAATATTGACGGAGTAAAGGGTGTATTTTTCGCCCAGGGGCAGATGCAGATCATCCTGGGAACAGGAGTCGTGAATAAGGTTTATGATGAATTTATCAGGATTGCCGGTATTTCCGAGAGCAGCAAGGAGGAACTGAAACAGGTAGCGGCATCAAAGGCAAATCCATTCCAGAGACTGATCAAGACACTTGGAGATATTTTTGTTCCGATCATTCCGGCGATTGTTGCCAGCGGTTTCCTTATGGGTATCATGGAAGCGCTGAATTTCATGGTAAACAATGGATTTCTGGATATTAATACAAGTGGATCTATTTATACGTTTGCGCAGATCTTCAGCAACACTGCCTACACGTTCCTGCCAATTCTCATTGCCTACAGTGCCGGTAAGGTTTTTGGAGCCAATCCGTATCTGGCAGCCGTGATCGGTATGATCATGATCCATCCAAATCTTCAGAATGCATGGACAGTTGCAACAGAAGGGGTACAGGCTACCCAGAAGGTATGGTTCGGGCTTTATTCCATTGATATGGTAGGCTATCAGGGACATGTGATCCCGGTGGTGATCGCCGTATGGGTACTGGCGCAGATCGAGAAACGGCTTCATAAAGTAGTTCCTGCAATGCTGGATCTTTTTGTGACACCTCTTGTCAGTGTTTTCGTAACAGGCTATTTAACACTTTCCATTATCGGGCCGGTATTTGTTACAATTGAAAACGGAATTCTGGACGGCGTACAGTGGCTGATCGCTCTGCCTTTCGGTATTGGAAGCTTTATCATGGGTGCTTTTTATGCACCAACCGTAGTAGCAGGTGTTCATCATATGTACACCATTATCGATCTGGGACAGATTGCCAAGTTTGGAATGACCTTCTGGCTTCCTCTGGCATCTGCGGCAAACCTGGCACAGGGCGGTGCAGCGCTTGCGGTTGCTCTTAAAACAAAAGATCAGAAGATCAAATCCATGGCAGTTCCTTCCGCATTAAGCGCCTGCATGGGTATTACCGAGCCGGCAATTTTCGGTGTCAATCTCAGATTTGGGAAACCTTTTATTACTGCATGTATCGGCGGCGCCTGCGGCGCACTGGCAGCTTCCATTACCGGACTTGGCGCTACAGGAACCGGTGTGACAGGTATCTTTGGTATTCTGCTCTGCCTGAATCAGCCGGTTGCTTATCTTCTTATGATGGCAGTTTCCCTGGGCGTGTCATTTGCACTTACCTGGGTGTTTGGATATAAAGATGAACAAAAAATTCAGAAAAAAGAAACAACAGAAGAAATTATAAAATCAGACAGTGAATCGGAATCCCCTCTTCTTTACAGCCCTCTGGAAGGCACAGCAATTCCTATGGATCAGGTAAAGGATGAAACCTTTGCAGCAGAAGTCCTCGGAAAAGGAGTTGCTGTGATTCCGGAAAAGGGTCAGGTAAAAGCGCCCTGTAATGCAGTGGTAGAAACTGTTTTTGATACAAAACATGCCATTGGACTGAAAGCAGACAACGGTGCGGAGCTTCTGATCCACATTGGAGTCAATACCGTAGAGCTTGGCGGGAAATATTATGAAACCCATGTAAGTGAAGGAGATCATGTAAAAGCAGGCCAGCTTCTGATCACCTTTGACATGGACAGGATCAAGGCGGAAGGCTATGATGTGACCACACCTCTGATCGTAACGAATACAGACGAATATCGGGATATAAAAGTCCTGAAAACAGGTAAAACAGATTACAGAGATCATGTACTGGAGCTGATAAAAGAATGAGTGTACTGACAAAGGTTCTTGCAGAAGAAATCAGAAAAATTGAAGAAACAAAATTTGCAGAAGCGGATATTTTCCCCCACCGGCTGACCCATCACCTGATGCCTCCGGCCGGCTGGCTGAATGATCCCAACGGATTGTGTTATTATAAGGGAAAGTATCATGTGTTCTTTCAGTATTCTCCTTTTGAGGTAAAGGGAGGACTGAAATTCTGGGGACATTATTCCAGTGAGGATCTTGTCAGCTGGATATATGAGGGAGTTTCCCTTTATCCGGACAGCCCTATGGACTGTCACGGTGTTTATTCCGGTTCTGCTCTGGCCGGGGACGATGCCATGCACCTTTTTTATACCGGAAACGTAAAGCTGGACGGAGATTATGATTATATTAATAACGGTCGTATTACAAGTACCCTCCATGTGGAGAGTACAGACGGGATTCATTTCGGTGTAAAAGAGGAAGTGATCCCTGCGGCTCAGTATCCGGAAGATTATACCTGCCATATCCGGGATCCAAAGGTATGGAAAGAACAGAACCAATATCATATGGTGCTGGGAGGAAGGAAGAAAAACGATCAGGGGGCGGTGCTGTTTTATCGCTCCCGGGATCTGAAAAAATGGGAATTTGACGGAGAACTGACTACAGAAAAGCCGTTTGGATATATGTGGGAATGTCCGGATGTGTTTAAGATGGGCGGAGAAACCATTCTCTCCGTGTCTCCTCAGGGTGTCAGGAGGGAAGAGTACCGTCATCAGAATATATATCTTTCCGGCTATTTTGTGATGAAAGAGGGAAAAGTCCGGGAAAAAGATTTTTGTGAATGGGATATGGGATTTGATTTTTATGCCCCTCAGACGTTCCTGGATCAGAAAGGCAGAAGGATCCTTATTGGATGGATGGGAATGCCGGATGCAGACGAGGAATATCAGAACTGCACTCTGGAAGAAGGCTGGCAGCACTGTCTGACGGTTCCCAGAGAACTGAAATACCAGAACGGAAAAATATACCAGTATCCTGTGGAAGAGCTTATGAATCTTCGCCGCTGGGAAAAGAAACTGTCTCAGGAGGACAGAGAAGTGGAGACAGAAGGAGCTTTTGATCTGGAACTCCAGCTGGAAAAAGGACCTGCGAAGGTGGTTCTCACAGATGTCTTTACACTGGAGCACAGGGACGGGATTCTGACGCTTACGATGGACGGGGAGGCCGGAGCAGGCCGCAGGAACCGAAATGCCTGTGTGGAACAGGTGAAAGATATCCGGATCCTTGCGGACACCTCGGCAGTGGAAATTTATGTGAATCAGGGAGAAGTGGTTTTCTCCTCCAGATTTTACGGTAAGACCCGGGCGCATACGCTGAAGGTGGAAGCAGAGAAATTCCGTGGAGGTCTCTGGAAACTGGAAAAAATGAAGGTAGCAAAAGCATAAATTCTTGTCATCGGCAATATGCTGTGATATAGTAATAACAGTGTCAGCGGTGTCAGATCCGGCGCCGTGTGACACAGGAATATTTAAGAAAATCAGAAAGGAGCGCAGTACGGATGAAGTGGAAAACATGTAATCTTCAGCTTGAAAATGGATGCATTTTTTACGCTTACAGGGATAGTGCGCTCTTTTTTAGGAACTGCTGATCCGATTCATGCAGATTCTGAAATTTTATAAAGACGTTTACTATCTCTTATTCATGTATTTATTTTTACAGAATAGGAGATTTTTTTATGTATAAAAAACAAATAAGAAAGCTGTATCTGGCAGCTGTTTTTGAATCCTTTGCGCTGGGAAATGCGGCCTGGGTGGCGCTTTTGGCCCAGAGAGGATATTCCATCGGGCAGATTGGAATATTAGAAGCAATTTTTCATGTGGTAAGCTTAAGCGGTGAGATCCCGTCAGGCGTTATGGCAGATGTTCTTGGAAGGAAAAAGGTTATGGTACTGAGCAGGATCATGTCCCTGCTGTCTGCGCTGGTGATGATTTTTTCCCGATCCTTCCAGAGTATTGCCATTGCAGTAGGGATCAGTGCTCTAAGTTACAACCTGGCATCGGGAACAAGAGAGGCTCTGGCTTATGAAAGTCTGAAAGCTTATGGGAAGGAAACAGAATATAATCGTTTTTCCGCTACAGAAATGATGATCTACCGGATCGGGACAGCCTGTTCCACACTTCTGGCAGGATTTTCTCTTATGCTGGGCTACCGGAAAGCCTACAGTCTGGATGTGGTCTTTGGTATTTTTGGAGTGATGACAGTTTTGGGATTGTCCGAAATGACACAGCCGGCTGTTTCCGGTAAAGATGGTATCGGAATACGCTGCAAAGCCTGTGTAACAGAAAGTATTCTGTTTTTAAAGAAGAATCCAAAGGTTATGGGATTGATTCTGGTAAATTCTCTTGTGGGAGCGGTTTCCACGCTGCTTTTGTTTTTCCTTCAGGCAAAGCTTCCGGAAATCGGACTGAATCCGTCACTTCTTGGGCCGGCGCTGTTTTTTATGCAGCTGGGCGCTGCTCTTGGAGCAAAGCTGGTACAGTACTGCTCCCGTCTCAGGTTCCGGGGAATCGTGATATTCAGCATTTCCGGCATTGCAGCAGCGCTTGGATCCCTGCTTCTGGGAAACCCGTATATAGTGATCGCAGGCGGGTTTATGGCTGCATTTTTTGATGATTTTATGGAGGTAAGGGCAGATATTATTTTAAATGAAAAAATACCTTCCCGGCAGAGATCCACACTGATCTCTGTAAGCTCTTTCAGTTTTTCGGTGATCATGATCTTTCTTTCACCTTTTATGGGATGGATTTTTGACAGGATCTAAGCAGGGAATAAAAGCATTTTTTATGTGAATCAGGTATAAAATTCCTCCATTTACAGATACTATTTCCAGAATCGGAAAGTACAGTAAATGGAGGAATTTTTATATGAAAGCTACAGGAATCGTGCGGAGGATCGACGACCTGGGAAGGGTGGTCATCCCGAAAGAAATACGGCGGACGTTACGGATCAAGGAAGGAACTCCTCTGGAGATTTTTACAGACAGAGAGGGGGAGATCATTTTAAAAAAATATTCTCCAATTGGAGAACTGAGTATATTTGCAAAAGAATATGTGGAAGCTCTTGCACAGACAACCGGTTTTCTTGCCTGTATCACGGATCATGATCAGGTGGTTGCGGCAGCCGGTCATGGAAGCAGGGAAATAGCGGGAAAAGAGATCAGCAAAGAACTGGAGGAGAGTATCACGGCCAGAGAAGCCAGATGCTTCCGCCCTGGAGAAAAAGCAAGGATCCCTGTCATTTCAAACCAGAAAGAAATGGAGGGCGCTGAAATCCTGCAGCCGATTATCTGTGCAGGAGATGCCATAGGAGCAGTGATTCTGATAGGAAAAAATGAAAAGGATGTATTTGGGGATACGGAAAAGATGCTGGTGCAGACGGCAGCAGGGTTTTTAGGGAGACAGATGGAGCAGTAGTAAAAAGGCATAGAAAAACCACCCTCACAACTTTGACCAGTTTGGGTGGCATTTTCTATGTCAGCATTTCTCGGCGATTTCGTAGATCAGCTTCTCGGTATCCTCCCATCCCAGACAGGGATCGGTAATGGAGCATCCCGGGATCATGTGGTCGCTGATGTCCTGACGGCCTTCCAGAAGATAGCTTTCGATCATAACACCTTTTACAAGCTTTTTCAGATCGGAATTGTAATTGCGGCTGTGAAGGACTTCACTGACGATACGGATCTGTTCTTTATATTGTTTTCCGGAATTGGAATGGTTTACGTCAACAATGACAGCAGGATTTTTCAGTTCCCACTTCTGATATAACTCTGCCAGACGTACCAGCTCCTCATAATGGTAGTTGGGCTGGGTCTGACCGAATTTGTTTACCCCTCCGCGGAGAATGGTGTGTGCAAGTTCGTTTCCGCCGGTTTCCACATCAAAGCCTCTGTAAATGAAATGATGGGAGTGCTGAGCGGCAGTAACGGAATTTAACATTACAGAAAGATCGCCGCTGGTAGGATTTTTCATGCCTACAGGAATATCCATTCCGCTGGCTGTCAGGCGGTGCTGCTGGTTTTCTACAGAGCGCGCTCCGATGGCCTCATAGGAAAGAACATCATCCAGATAGCTGCGATTTTCCGGATAAAGCATTTCATCTGCGGTAGAAAGACCTGTTTCCGAAAGTACGCGGATGTGCATTTTCCGGATGGCGATGATTCCGGCAAGGAGATCAGGCGCTTTGTCCGGCTCCGGCTGGTGGAGCATGCCCTTGTAGCCATCACCGGTGGTACGGGGTTTATTTGTGTAAACTCTTGGGATGATCATAAGCTTGTCAGAAACCTGATCGTTTACTTTTTTCAGCCGGTTTACATATTCACATACGGTTTCTTCGTTATCCGCAGAGCAGGGTCCGACGAGAACAACAAATTTATCAGACTCCCCGGTAAAGATCCGGCGGATCTCCTCATCTCTCCGGGCTTTGATTTCTTTCAGCTCATTGCTTAAAGGATACTGGGCTTTGAGAGTATCCGGCAAAGGAAGCTGGTGATTGATCTTCATTGACATAATGTATTTCCTCCGTAAGTAAAATAAAGCATTTTCAAGTGTTCATAGTATATCACTTTAAACTGAGAAAGTCCACAGAATTTTCCATCATATGGTATTCTTCCAGTGTCAGTCCGGTAAGGGTAAGATAAGAGGCAAGAGGCCTGGTCACATAACGGATATGCCAGGGTTCCCATGGGAATCCGGTAATGTGTGTTTTGTTTTCCGGATAACGGATGATAAAACCATAGAGAGGCGCATGTTTTTTCAGCCAGAGTCCCTCTTTTGTTTCGGCAAAGGCTTCCGTCAGCTCCATATGCACGGCAGGGCAGGAAAGATCAAGGGCAAGTCCGCTCTGGTGCTCGCTGGTTCCCGGAGACGCAACATAATTATTTCCTGTATAGAGTTCTTTCTGCCGGATGTAAGAACGGTATCCGGAGATACAGTAAAGGCTCAGGCCCTCCATTCGGCTCCTTGCGATCAGCTCCAATGCCGCGCGGGCTGTTTTTTCTTCCAGAAGACGTTTCTGGTCTCCGGGAATGGCATCAAAGGGCAATCCGATATCTATCAGATGCTCCGGTATAAAATCCGCAGGAAGCGGGTGCTTTTTATTAATAAGGATCGTGTAGTCTTTGTCCATAAAAATCCCCCCTCACCTTTTATGATATGAAAGGCGGCAGGGGGATATGACTTTTAATCAAGAGCCTTTTCGCTCATTTCTTCCAGCAGGTTCTTCTTCAGGTCGTAAAGCTTCTGGGAAAGATCCACATAAACCTTCTGAGGATTGATGAGACGGCGGGATTCATCCCAGAGGGTATTCTGTTCCTTCTGGCAGTAATCACGGATATCCACAACATCAGGAGAGGTGTAAACACGTTTTCCTTCCTGGATCACAGGAATCAGAAGTTCGCGTATTTCATAGGTGCCTCCCAGAACTTTGGTTTTTTTCCAGGTATCTACCGGGTCAAAGATGATCATGGTCTCTTCCGGATCAAAAACTTCGTCAGCCAGACAGATCAGGTCTGCCTTGATTTTTCCGGTGGTTTTGCTGTAGATACGGTAAACGGTTTTATTTCCCGGATTGGTGACTTTCTCGGTGTTTTCAGACAGCTTGATCTTAGGAATAAAGTTATTGCTGTCCGCATCCTTAACTGCAGCCAGTTTATATACACCGCCAAAGGCCGGGTTGTCCTTGCTGGTGATCAGATTGGTTCCCACACCCCAGGAATTGATCTTGGCATCCTGGGTTTTCAGGCTGTCGATCAGATATTCGTCCAGATCGCTGGATGCTGCGATGGTGGCATCATCAAAACCGGCAGCTGCCAGCATTTTGTAAGCTTCCTTGGACAGATAAGCCAGGTCGCCGCTGTCGATACGGATGCCGTATTTTGTCAGTTTGATTCCCTCTTCACGCATTTCCTCAAATACGCGGATGGCATTGGGCACACCGGATTTCAGTACGTCATAGGTATCCACAAGAAGCGTACAGGAGTCCGGATACATTTTGGCATAGGTTTTAAAAGCGGTGTATTCATCCGGGAAGCTCATGATCCAGCTGTGCGCATGAGTACCGAGAACCGGAACATGGAACATTTGGCCGGTAAGTACGTTAGAGGTTCCCACACAGCCAGCGATCACTGCCGCACGGGCTCCGTAAATGCCGGCGTCCGGTCCCTGGGCGCGGCGAAGGCCGAATTCCATCACTCCGTCTCCGCGGGCTGCGTAGCAGACTCTGGCAGCCTTGGTGGCAATGAGACTCTGGTGATTGATGATATTCAAAATCGCAGTTTCTACAAGCTGGGCTTCCATGATAGGAGCAATTACCTTGACGAGGGGTTCCCGGGGAAAGACAACCGTTCCCTCCGGAATGGCATAAATATCGCCGGTAAAGTGGAAGGTGCTCAGATATTCCAGAAAATCCTCCTGAAAAATATTCAGGCTTCTCAGATATTCCACATCTTCTTCCGTAAAACGGAGATTTTCGATATATTCGATCATCTGTTCCAGACCTGCCGCAATGGCAAAGCTTCCTCCGCATGGATTGGTGCGGTAAAACATATCAAAGATAACGGTCTGGTTTGTCGGGTTTTTAAAATAACCCTGCATCATGGTCAGTTCATAGAGATCAGTGAGCAGAGTAAGATTATTTGCTCTCATATAATGTCTCCTTTATTTATAAATACTTGATACAATTATTCTATTTGCTGTTATATTATATGAAGAATTATAGTATAAAAAAGAGTTTGTTTCAATAAATCTTTCTAAAATACTGCTGAGAGATGGTTTTCAGATAGGAAAAAACAAAGATACAGCTATGATATTTTCGGTTTCGAAGAAAAAGTAAAAAAAAAATAAAAAAATTTGAAAAAAGGGCTTGCATTTTTCTGGAGACTATTATATAATACCACTTGTCGCAAGCGAAAAGCGAAAAAATAAAGGGCTATCGCCAAACGGTAAGGCAACGGACTCTGACTCCGTCATTTCAAGGTTCGAATCCTTGTAGCCCTGCTTAAGAGCACTTCAGAAGAAGTGCTCTTTTTGTTTGCTCATGTTCAAAAATTCTTCCATAGCGCGGCTTAAGTATCGGCCTTTTTTCCAGTAAAAGCAGATATTACGGCAATTATCCTTTAAAGGAAGTTTATAGTAGACAACGTTAGGATGGGGACTGACTTTAGAGATCATGATATCTCCGATAAAGGAAATCCCCATTCCGGAGCAGGTAACGTTATAGGAAGTCATCTGCTGATCCATTTCAAAAACTACTATGGGTTCAAAATGATTTTCACGGCAGATATCCATTGCTCTTTTTCCGGTATCATTTTCCTGCTTCAGCATAATAAAAGGTTCTTTTCGGAATTGGGAGAAAGGAACGGAGGGAAAATCCGGCGCCAGAAATCGACCGGTTTGGATATCCGGGACAGAAAGCTGGAAATTTTCCAGCTTTTTGTTTATAGAAAAGGACCTGGGTACGGCAAGGATCAGATGCTCTTCCTGATAAAGTCGGCTGTCAAAGATTTCCGGATCCAGATTTGTATTGTCCAAAACCATATCAATAATCCCCCGTTGGAGCATTTTTGTCAGCTTAACGGTGGATTCTTCGACCAGACGGATCTGGATGTGTGGATAACAGGACGCAAATTCTGCAATCATAGGAGGAAGGAACCAGGAGGAAAAAAGATTGCTTCCTCCAAGAACAAGGCTTCCGGTTTTCAGCCCGCCCCAGTCATTGATAAAATCAGAAAAGTCGCGTTCAATGTTCATAATGCGCTCCACACATTGTATATACTGTTTTCCACATTCTGTCAGACTTAATGGCTTGGTGCTACGGTCAAAAATGGGATAGCCGATCCGGTTTTCCACCCGTCTGACATTGGCGCTGAGAGACGGCTGAGAAATAAACAGGTTTGCGGCAGCTCTGGAAAAGCTTTTTTCTTTATAAACTTCATAAACATATTCCATTCCCTGAAACATAGGATCCTCCTTTTAAATTATAATTTTAAAATTATAATAATTATAAAAATATATGTATTTGATTATATTGTACCATGTCATTATAATGAGGGCAATGAAGAGATGCTGAGAGATTCGGACATTCCTGTGAACGGTATGGACAAGCGCTTTCAGACATCTTAAGAGCTATCGTGAACAGCAGTTTTTGACACAGTATATTGGGGCAAAAAAATATCACATAAAACAGGATACAGAAAAGGGAGAAGGAAAATGGGAGAAGTACAGAAGAAACAGGATTTTCGTGTAGAGAAGGATTCAATCGGAACAAAGGATGTTCCACAAAACGTTTATTATGGAGTGCAGTCCCTTCGCGCGGCAGAGAATTTTCATATTACAGGGCTGAACATGCATCCGGAGATTATCAACAGCCTTGCCTATATTAAAAAGGCGGCAGCCATCACCAACTGTGAAGTAGGAATTCTTGACAAAAAGAAAGCAAAGGCCATTGTTCAGGCATGTGATGAGATCCTGGAGGGCAAGCTTCACGGAGATTTTATTGTAGATCCCATTCAGGGAGGCGCGGGAACTTCTTTGAATATGAATGCAAATGAGGTAATTGCCAACCGTGCCATTGAGATTCTGGGAGGAGAAAAAGGAGATTATTCCATCATCAATCCGAACGATGACGTAAACTGCGGACAGTCTACCAATGACGTGATTCCCACAGCCGGAAAGATGACGTCTCTTCGTCTTCTCAAAAATCTGAAAAAAGAACTCCTTCGCTTACACAAAGCTCTTTGTGAAAAGGCAAAGGAATTTGACCATGTGATAAAAATGGGACGTACACAGATGCAGGATGCCGTTCCGATTCGTCTGGGTCAGGAATTTAATGCATATTCAGTTGCCATTATGCGTGATATCCACAGAATGGACCGGGCAATGGAAGAGATGTGCACTCTGAATATGGGAGGAACTGCTGTCGGAACAGGAATCAATGCGGATGAGGCATATCTTCGCCGGATCGTACCGAATCTTGTAGAAGTTTCTGATATGGAATTTGTACAGGCATATGACCTGATCGATGCCACACAGAATCTGGATTCCTTTGTATCTGTTTCCGGTGCGGTGAAAGCCTGTGCAGTGACACTTTCCAAGATCGCCAATGATCTGCGGCTTATGTCTTCCGGTCCGAGAGCCGGATTTGGAGAGATTAATCTTCCGGCAAAACAGAATGGTTCTTCCATTATGCCGGGAAAGGTAAACCCGGTTATTCCGGAGGTTGTAAATCAGGTGGCTTTTAACATCATTGGAAATGATGTGACGATCACCATGGCGGCAGAAGCCGGTCAGCTGGAACTGAATGCCTTTGAACCGATTGTATTTTACTGCATGTTCCAGTCCATTGATACACTGGCTTATGCGGTGCAGACCTTTGTTGACAATTGTGTGACAGGAATCACAGCAAATGAGACCCGCTGCCGTTACCTTGTGGAAAACAGCGTAGGCATCATTACAGCCATCTGTCCGCATGTGGGATATCAGAAGGCAGCAGATATTGCGAAAAAAGCCATTAAAACAGGAGAATCTGTAAGAAATCTTATCCTTCAGGAGGGAATCCTTACGGAAGAACAGATGGATCATATCCTGGATCCGGTAAATATGACAGAACCGGGAATTTCGGGAAAAGAGCTGCTGATGGCAGGAGACAAATAAAAATCAGAAAGAAAACAGCAGAGATATACAGAACTGTATACATAATTCCCCTGGCAGGTACCGATTCAGATATCTGCCGGGGGATTTTTTTCTTGCGGCATAAAAAATGAAAAGTTATAATAAAGGCAGATATGAGAAGAAAAGAGGAATGGAAATGTCATATAGCTTCAGCGGAAGAGTCCGCTACAGTGAAACAGGAGAAAACGGATTGCTTACCTTGCCGGGGATTTTAAATTATTTTCAGGACTGCAGTACATTTCATTCGGAATCCGTAGGGAATGGAATGAAGGTACTGAAAGAAAAAAATAAATTCTGGGTATTGTCTGCCTGGCAGGTGGTGGTAAACAGATATCCGGCATTGGGAGAAGAAGTGGTTACATCTACATGGCCTTATAGTTTCCGGGGATTTATGGGGCAGCGTAATTTCACCATGGATACAAAAGAGGGAGAAAGGCTGGCCTATGCCAATACCTTCTGGACTTTTATCGATGGAAAAAACGGTTTTCCCTGCAAGCTTCAGCCGGAGGACACAGAAGGCTATGAACTGGAAGAAAAACTGGATATGGAGTATGCTTCCCGCAAGATCGTGATACCGGACGGATTTTTGCCGGAAGAATCGTTTACGATCCAGAAGCATCACCTGGATACCAATCATCATGTAAACAACTGCCAGTATATACAGATGGCAATGGACTATCTTCCGGCAGATTTCAAACTCCGCCAGATGAGGGCGGAATATAAACAGCAGGCAAGACTTTCAGATGTGATCTGCCCGGAAATATCTGTGGACAGGGATAAGGTCGTAGTCAGTCTGAATGATATGCAGGGGGAGCCCTATGCGGTGGTGGAGTTTACAAATTAAAATACAAGAATAAAACAGTAGGAGGTATTATCAAATGGGGAAATCTTATCAGAAACAATGGACGGGTGTATTTGGGGATCCGGTAGATGATAATCCGACAGTGGTTATGGAGCAGGCTGCTTTTGATGCGGCAGGAATTCCTATGGAGTATCTTACTATACAGGTAAAAAAAGGGCAGCTTGAAGCTGCAATGCAGGGAATGCGCGCAATGAATTTTACAGGTATTAATATTACGATGCCTCATAAAGGAGAAGTTCTGAAATATTTAGACGAAATATCAGAAAGTGCTCGTACCATGGGAGCGGTTAATACTGTTTATTGGAAGAATGGAAAACTTGTTGGAGAGAATACAGACGGCAAAGGTTTTTTAAAAAGTTTACAGGATGAAAAAGTTCCAATAGAAGGAAAAAAAGCGGTAATTCTGGGTGCAGGAGGTGCGGCAAGAGCCATAGCTGTGGAATTGGCAGGTGCAGGCATTCAGACGATCGTGGTCATTAATGGAAATGAACAGCATGGGAAAACGCTTGTGGATATTATTAATGAAAAAACTGGTGCAGAGGGAGTTTTTGTACACTGGAAGGGAGAAGTTCATATTCCGGAAGATACAGATATTCTTGTGAATGCGACGCCGATAGGATTTGTAGATGACAAGAAACCGGCAATTGTTTACGAGGATCTGAAAGAAGGAATGGTTGTTTGTGATGTGATACCAAATAAAGCATGGACAGGATTTCTTCTGGAGGCAAGAGACAGAGGTCTTAAGACCTTTAATGGACTTCAAATGCTGATCAATCAGGGAGCAATTGCATATGAACTATGGACAGGTGAGAAGGCACCGGTTTCTGTAATGCGTGAAGCAATGGAAAGGGAGTATGGAGTAAAGCTCCCCTGAACAGAAAGTTTGGAAAATTTTTGAAGTGTTTATCGTTTTTCTGGAGATTTGCTATTGTACCACATTAAAGAATTTCGTATAATCAAAATAAAAGTTAACGCTCTCATACAATTATGGGAGTGTAAAAAAATGCGAAAGAGGGAGCTGCTGGGGATACAGCAGATATAGAAAAAGGTGAAACCATGAGCGGTATTAAAGATGTGGCAAAAAGAGCAGGAGTTTCGATTTCCACGGTTTCCAATGTATTAAACAAATCAAAATATGTTAGTCCGGAACTGGTAAAAAGGGTAGAACAGGCAGTAAAAGAGCTGTCTTATGAAGCGAATCCCATTGCTCGAAGTATGAAAAATAATAAAACAGGGACAATTGGCGTGATCACAGAGGATATGTGCGGTGTTTTTTATCCTTATGTTGTGAGAGGAATTAATTCAGTGGCTGTGGAAAAGGGGTACCAGATTGTGGTATGTGATGCACAGGGAACATATGGAGATTGTCACGCCATCAAAAGAGAAAAAGAATTGTTCAGTCGTCTGATTGCAAACAGGGTAGATGGTATTATTTTTGCATCAACAGTATCCATTGAAAACAAAGAAAAATATATTTGCCAAATAAAAAAACTGGCGAATAAATATAAAAAAATTCCATTGGTAAGTATAGAGAGAGATTTTACCGATGTGGGCATTGATTCCGTTTATTTTGACGGCTATACAAATGCAAGGACAGCAGTACGTCATCTTATAGACTGCGGATGTAAAAAGATCTGTCACATTGCAGGAACAAAAGAAATGGAAATTGTCAGGGAACGAGTGAAAGGATACAAAAGTTGTATGAAGAAAAATCATCTGTTTCTTGATGAAGAGAAGATGATTGTTCATGGAGATTATAGTCACCAGAGCGGATATACAGCCATGAAACAGCTTATGATGCAGGTGCCGGATCTGGATGGTATTTTTTGCGGTAATGATCAGATGGCCATTGGTGTGCTGAAGTTTCTGAAAGAAAATGGAAAACGTGTTCCGGAAGATGTGAAAGTTATCGGATATGACGATGTTTTTATTGCCAGTGTAGTGGAACCTGCTTTATCGTCTATTCATGTAAGAAAACGTCATGCAGGCATAGAATCAGCCAGAATGTTGTTTCGGAGAATTGAAAATCCTGATGAAGAAAATATAAAACCAATAGGCATAAAAATGGATGCGAAGCTTGTTGTACGTCAGTCTACAGTGAGCAGCGCATCAGAAGACTGGAATTTGGTAGACTGGTAAAAGAGGGGCAGATGCCCCTCTTTTTTTCTTATCAGGAAAGCGTTACTTAGAAAAAAGTAAACAGTATATGAAAATTGTGCAGGTTAAACAAAAACACATCAGAAAAACGTTTGAATATGCACAAAAAACGATTTTTTAAGAAAATATAATTGACAAAAACGTTTTTCTAGATTATGATGTAATCACCTTGAACAACAAAATTTTGAAATCTTAAATCCATATAGTATAAATGCACAAAAAAGAAATATGGATTTATTTTTTTAAAGCACAGAAAAACGTTTTACTAGAAAACGGAGAAAGAGAGGGAGACAGATGGAAGAGAAAAAGAGACTCTCGGAACAGGCGATGGAACAGGGCAGTGGAATTCTGAGGCTGGCACCCACATGGGTTCCGCGTTCTTTCTGCAGACCGGGCAAACGTATTAAACTTCATCCCGATGATTATTTTATCCTTGGACAGAGAGGCGGAATTGACGAAAGATGGTTTTCCTCAACAACATGGGCCGAGAACGGACCGGGAACACCAGAAGACGAGGGACTGAGTTACGTAGTTGTAGATGAAGAAGGAAAAGAAAAGGTTCTGCTGAGAGATGTGGTTGAACTTCTTGGATCAGAGGTGATTGGAGAAACTCTCTGGAATAAATACCATCGCTGGGCAATGTTTTCTAAATTTTTTGATAATGCAGGTCCGCTTCCTCACCATATTCATCACAGAACGGAACATGCAGCCCGGGTAGGAGCGTCTGGAAAACCGGAAATGTATTTCTTCCCCTCTCAGATGAATAATCACGGCGGAGAATTTCCATTTACATTTTTTGGATTTAATCCGGAAACGACAAAGGAAGAGGTCTTAGAAGCGCTGAAAAAATTTACCAAAGGCGATAATCAGATTCTTTCCCTGGCAATGGCGTATAAGCTGGATCTTGATACTGGATGGGATGTTCCTCCAGGAGTGATGCATGCACCTGGAAGTCTCTGTACATATGAACCTCAGTTTGCTTCCGATGTCTATGCAATGTATCAGTCAGTTTTAATGAACGGACAGATCGTAGGGGAAGATCTTCTCTGGAAAAATACTCCGGAAGAAGAAATTGGAAATTATGAATATCTTTTAGATGTAATTGATTGGGAGCGAAATGTAGATCCTGATTTCCATAAAAATCGCTTTATGAAGCCAATTCCGGTAAGACCGTTGGAAGATATGATGGCAGACGGTTATATTGAGGAATGGATCTGTTATAAATGTGAAACTGTTTCAGCAAAGCGTCTTACGATTCTTCCGGGACGCAGCGTGACCATTAAAGACAATGCACCATACGGTCTGATCTGTCTGGAAGGACATGGAAACTTTGGAAAATGGCAGATCGAATCACCGGCACTGATCCATTATGGTCAGCTGACACATGACGAATATTTCGTTACTGAACATGCAGCAAAAGAGGGTGTGGTGATCACCAACCCATCTCTTACTGACCCGATCGTGATCCTGAAACATTTTTCAGAGAATCCTGATCTGGTAATCAAATAAAAGAATTTAAAGGAGGAGAAAAACTTGGCAGGTAAATATGTACTGGAAGCCACAGGAATCGCAAAATCTTTCTCCGGAGTAACCGTCCTGGATGGGGCAGAGCTTTGTATTGAACCAGGTGAGCTTCATGCTCTTATGGGAGAGAACGGAGCAGGAAAATCTACCCTTATGAAGATCATTATGGGAATTTACACAAAAGATGCAGGAAAAGTAGTACTGGATGGAAAAGAAGTTGAATTCAAATCTGCCAGAGATGCTCTTGATGCAGGAATTTCCATGATCCATCAGGAATTGAGTCCAATCCCGGAAATGACTGTTGCTGAGAATGTATTTCTCGGCAGAGAACAGAAAAAGTTTAAAGGCTTACCGTTTGTAGATAAGAAGGAACTGAATGGAAAAACCCAGGAACTTCTGAAGGAATATGATCTGGATCAGTTTATCAGTCCAACTATGAAAATGAAGGATCTGAATATTGCACAGATTCAGATGATGGAAATTGAACAAAATCGCTGCGCGATGGCCTGCCAAGGCTGTGTGTAGCTTTTTCTTTTTTTAAAAGGCAGTAGTAAATGAGCCCTAAATAAGGTATTGTTAATTTACCACAATCAAACAAGCCT
>Ga0129309_1000610_pt1 | contig 25732 bp, 26 predicted proteins | sample L1105metagenome_FD_94439 | JGI IMG/M metagenome (GOLD analysis project Ga0129309, IMG submission 94439) | Ring-tailed lemur group fecal microbial communities from Wisconsin, USA - L1105 metagenome | ecosystem: Host-associated > Mammals > Digestive system > Large intestine > Fecal | place: USA...
CGGACAGAGGAATTTTACCGCTTCTACCGGGACAAAATGCTGTGCCTGGATGCCCAGCCCAACGCCGCCCACAAGAAGCTGGCGGAGCTGGCGGCGGCGGGCAGGCTGCGCTCGGTGGTCACCCAGAACATTGACGGCCTGCACCAGCTGGCCGGGTCCAAACGGGTGTGGGAACTCCACGGCTCGGTCCACCGCAACTACTGCATGCGGTGCAAAAAGTCCTACCCGGTGGAGTTCATCCGGGACAGCGCCGGGGTGCCACGCTGCGACTGCGGGGGCGTCATCAAGCCCGACGTGGTGCTGTACGAGGAGTCCCTGAACAGCCGGGTGCTGGAAGGGGCCCTGGAGGATATCCAGAACGCCGATATGCTTATCATCGGGGGGACTTCTTTGGCGGTCTATCCCGCCGCCGGCTTGGTCAACTACTACCGGGGCCGCCGTCTGATCCTCATCAACAAGAGTCCTACGCCCTACGACTCCCACGCCAATCTCATCCTGGCCGGACCCATTGGGGAAATCCTGGGGCAGATCGTGGTGCACTAAAGTGGAATTTGCCGCTTTCAAAGCCTCCCCCTTTGGGGGAGGTGGCCCCGGAGGGGCCGGAAGGGGGCTCTGGCGATCAGGCCCCCTCAGTCTCGCTTCGCTCGACAGCTCCCCCGTAGGGGGAGCCTTAGAAAGAAAAATTCCAGTTGATTCATAAGAAGGTGGCAGACATGATACCATGGGACCAAAGGGCGCTGACAGTACTGGAACGGCTGGAGGCGGCGGGCCACCGGGCGGTGCTGGTGGGGGGCTGTGTCCGGGACAGCCTGCTGTCCATTCCGCCCCACGACTACGACGCGGCCACCTCCGCCCTGCCGCCGGAGATTGAGGCCGCCTGCTCCGGTCTGCGCTGCATCGAGACGGGGCTGAAACACGGCACCATCACCGTCCTGTCCGAGGGACTGCCAGTAGAAGTGACTACCTTCCGGAAGGAGGGGACCTACTCCGACCACCGCCACCCCGACCGGGTGGAGTTCACCACCGAACTGTCGGAGGATTTGGCCCGGCGGGATTTTACCATCAATGCCATGGCCTGGGAAAAGGGCGGGCTGGTGGATCGGTTCGGGGGGCGGGAGGACCTGGAAAACCGCCTCATCCGCTGCGTGGGCGATCCAGACCGTCGGTTCGAGGAGGACGCTCTCCGGCTCCTTCGTGGTCTGCGGCTGGCCGCCCAGCTGGACTTCGAAATCGAACCGGACACCGCCGCCGCCATCCGCCGCCGCGTCCCCGACCTGGGGCATGTGGCCTGGGAGCGCATCGCCGCCGAGTTCCTGCGGCTGATCTGTTCCCCCGGGGCAGAGCACATTTTGCTGGACTACCCCGAGGCGGTGGTCCAGGTGATTCCCGAGCTGGCCCCGGCGGTGGGCTTCGATCAGCGCAATTTCCATCATATCTATGACGTGTACACCCACAGCGTCAAGGCCATGGCCCACGTGCCGCCTGAACCCGTCCTGCGGCTGGCCGCCCTGCTCCACGACGCGGGCAAGCCAGCCACCTTCTCTCTGGACGAGAAGGGGGTGGGGCATTTCTACGGCCATCCCAAGGTGAGCGCGGCCTTGGCCGCCCAAGCGGTGGTCCGCCTGCGGCTGGATAAGGCCACCCAGGAGCGGGTCACGGCCCTGGTGGCCCGCCACGATTTGCCGGTGGAGCCTACGGAAAAGTGGGTGGGCCGGTGGCTGGCAAGACTGGGGGAGAAGAACTTCTTCGACCTGCTGGCCCTGAAACAGGCCGACGGCCTGGCCGCCGCCGACCCCCAGGATAAACGGGGCGCGGCCCGGGCAGAGGCGGAGCGGCTGGCCCGGAAGATGCTGGAGCGCTCCCCCTGCCTGACCCTGAAGGACCTGGCCGTCAATGGCCGGGACGCCATGGATGCCGGCCTGTCGGGGCCTGCCATTGGCAAGACGCTGAATTGTCTGCTGGAGCAGGTGGCCGGAGGCGAGTTGCCCAACGAGCGGGCGGTACTGCTGGAGCGGCTTTGGAAAAATTAGAACTCAAGAATGAACAAACGCCCCGCTGATTTTGGTCAGCGGGACGTATTTTTAGATTATTTCTTCTATCACTCCGTGCAGGCGCACGATAAGCTGGATTTTATTCTTTCGTTATAATAAGATATCCTTCCTGAACTGCGGCGAAACTTGCTATAATGCAGATCGAAACTGCAAGAACCCCGGTCAGGTTGACATCCACAATAAATATAGCCAGTGGGAAAGCAAAAAGCATAACACCGGTTGCCTTGTTTAACGTTGTATGGAGGACTGTGACCCTTTTATGATAGATGAAACCTGAAATAAGATTCATCACCTTGATGAGAGCAATTACCATCACCCATGTCCATATCCACTTGTTAAGAGAAATCAATGGAATAATCTGTTTCATACAAACCAATACAAAAATCAGGTCTGCAACACTATCCAGTTTCGCACCGAACTTACTGTCGGAACAAGTTCTTCGGGCAATTGTTCCGTCTACCATATCACTTAAACCGCAGAACATATAAAGCGCCCAGAATATATCAGACGATGGAGAGAAAAATAAGATGATAATGGATACTATGATTCTGCCAGATGTGAGAATGTTTGCGATATTCTTCAACCGTGTTCCTCCACAAATTCTGATTGTTCAATCAATTACTTTTTCTCAAAATACTCCCGGGTCAGCTTGACCACCACGTTGGACAGCAGCAGCAGGGCAATCAGGTTGGGAATGGCCATCATGCCGTTGAGGGTGTCGGCGATGTCCCACATCAGGGCGCCGGAGCCGATGGAGCCCACGAAGCACATGAGAACGTAAGCGATCTTATAGACAAACCGGACCGCCTTATTCTCGCCGGTGAGGTAGCCCCAGCAGCGCTCGCCGTAGTAGCTCCAGCCCAGAATCGTGGACAGGGAGAAGAACAGCAGGCTGATCTGGATGACGGTGCCGCCGATGGTGCCGGGCAGGATGGCGTTGAAGGCCGCGGCGGCGGCAGCTCCGTTGGAGCCGAAGGAGGCGGTGCCTCCGGCGGTGGTGTACACCCCGGACAGGATGACGGCCAGAGCAGTGATGGTGCAGATGATGATGGTGTCGATGAACACTTCAAACACGCCCCACATGGCTTGCTCCACGGGCTCCTCGGCAGAGGAGGCGGCGTGGGCGATGGGGGCGGAGCCCAGACCGGCCTCGTTGGAGAACACGCCCCGGGCGAAGCCCTGGCGCATCGCCACCATAATGGCGTAGCCGAACACGCCGCCGCCCACGGATTCCAGGGAGAAGGCGCTCCGGAAGATGGCGGCGAAGGCGGCGGGGATCTCGGTGATCCGCAGGATGATCACGGCCAGACCGGCCAGAATGTAGAAGATTGCCATGAAGGGGACCAGGTAGGAAGCCACCTGGCCGATGCGCTTGACGCCGCCCAGAACCACAACAGCCACCACCACGGCCAGGAGGATACCGCTGACGGTGGGGTCCAGACCGAACAGCCCCTTCAGAGCACCGGCGATTTCACTGGACTGGGCGATGTTGCCGATGCCGAAGGAGGCGATGCCGGCCAGCAGGGCAAACAGAATGGCCAGGAACTTCCAGCGGCGGCCCAGCCCGTTTTCAATGTAGTACATGGGGCCGCCCTTATGGGTGCCATCCTCGTCGGTGACCCGGTATTTCAGGGCCAGGGCGATCTCAGCGTACTTGGTGCACATGCCGAAGAAGGCGGAAATCCACATCCAGAACACCGCCCCGGGGCCGCCCACGAAGATGGCGCCGGTGACGCCGGCGATATTGCCGGTGCCTACGGTACCAGCCAGGGCGGTGGTCACCGCCTGGAAGGGGGAAAGATTGTTGCCGTGGTCCTTGTCCGACTTGCGGAACAGGGAGCCCACGGTGCTTTTCATGATATAGCCGAACTTACGGACCTGAATCCAGCCTGTCCGGGCGGTCAGGAAAATTCCCGTGCCCACCAGCAGGACCAGCATGACGGGGCCCCACACAAAGGCGTTGATCGTGCTGTTGATTGAGTTGATGAGTTCTAACATGTACAACATTCCTCTCCCAAAACGTCATTTCGCGGCGAAAAAACAGCGGGGGAGCACAGCTGAAGAGCTGTGCTCCCCCGGAAAAGACTGTCACGCCCTCGGTCTCCCATAGCCGGGGGCGGCGGACTGCTTTTCGATTGAGAGGTGGGCGGCCCTCGCCGCCTGCGCGCGATCAGCTCCTGTGTTCCCTGTGGTATCGGTCTTGGGGCCTTGGGGCCGCGACCGGTTCTGCTGTTGAAGGACCGGCTGGTGCCGCGATGCTCCGGGCCCTCAAATATTTGCTTGTTGGAGACGATTATATATGGAACATGAAAGAAACGCAAGAGCAAACTTTCAAAATTTGGCGCAAAGAAGAAAACATACCATCTTGATTTACAGCAGAATGATGGTCACGCCGTTGTTGTGGCGCTCCAGGTCCCGGTCCCGGCGCAGGTCGTCACAGCGGCGGAATGCCTCCAAAGTGGGGGTATGGAAGATGGAAAACTCCTCCCCGGGGATAAAACCTGAAATCTCGCCCCGGGATTGCAGGCGGGCCAGATAGGACCGGGCCTCCGTTCGGATGCGGCCGCCCGTCCCGGAGGAGCCGTAGCCGTGGATGATCTTTAGGGCCGTGTACCCCAGACTGCGGCTGCGCTGGAGCTCGAAGGTCAGCTGCTTGATGGCCTGATCCGCCCGAGGCATTCCACGCTCCAGGTTCACTTCCCGCAGCTTACTGGACAAGGCCGCCGTCCTCCAGGTCACGGAAGGCCTTGCTCAGCCGCCAGATGATATACAGGTCGCTGAGTCCGTCGAAGATCAGAGCCAGGCCGATGAGGATGATCAGGGCGGCGAAGGTGCCGAAGGGGTTGAGCAGCACCAGAACGCCCAAGCCGATGGTTAGAATGGCCAGAAGCAGGTCCAGCCACCAGCGGTTCATTCCCTTGCCCGCCATGGACAGCACACCCTGGAGGTCCACGATGCCGTGGAACAGCAGAATGGCCCCGAAGATATACTGAATCAGCAGGACCACCGAGGCGGGGCTGGTCATCAGCCACAGGCCCAGGGCGCATAAAATCACGCCGGGCAGCATAAAGAAGACGGGGTAGCCGTCTTTTCGGCGGCGGAACCAGCCCAGAAGGTAGATGAGGCCGGTAAGGATGATGGCCGCACCCAGCAGCATACACAGAAAATTGACCGATCGGTCGGGCCAGGCCATCAACAGGCCGCCCAGCACAATGGTGACAGCCGCCGCTGCGACGCTGCTGCGCCGCTGTTCGTAGAGAATACTTTTCATTATGGCACCTTCTTTTCTTGGTTGGAATAAATTGTGGTTCCCGCCTTGATGGTCTCCAACACCTGGATTTCCCGGATGGCCGCTGGGTCCACGGCCAAGGGGTCGTCGGATAAAATCACCAGATCGGCCCGCTTACCGGGGACCAGGGAGCCCTTTTGATTTTCCTCAAAGTATTGGTGGGCGGCGTTTACGGTGACTGCTTTCAGCGCTACCAGGGTGGAAACACGCTGTTCCGGACCCAGGAGCCGACCGGCCTTTGTCCGGCGGTTGACGGCGCACCAGACTGTCTCCAGCATGTCGGGCTGAATGACGGGGGCGTCCTGGTGGAAGGTGAAGGGGAGGTCAAGCGCCAGGGCAGACCCGGCTGGGCTGATCTCGGCGGCCCGGCTGGGCCCGAAGTTTTCCACATGGACCTCTCCCCAGTGGTATACATGGGCGACAAAGAAGGAGGGGATGACGCCCAGGGCCTTCACCTGTTCCAGCTGGTCCAGCCCCAGCAGCTGGGCGTGGATCATCACCGGCCGGTCCAGCTTTCTGCCTGCGGCGGCGGCCTTTTCCAGAGCGGATAAAAACTGTTTCGCCGCCGCGTCCCCATTGCAGTGAGCCAGCAGCTGCAACCCGTGGTCCGCCGCCAGACAGACCCGCTCATAGACCTGGTCGTCGGTGAGGGTGGGATAGCCCCGGTAATCCGGCTCATCCACATAGGGCTGCCGCATCCAGGCGGTGCGGCCCTGAGGGGAGCCGTCCAGGAAAATTTTATATCCGCCCAGTTTAAAATTTCTGTGATATTTTGCTCTGTAATCGGAGAAAACCTCTGCCACGGCCGGGTCTCCGCCGTCGGCGTACCCAACTACGTCCAGCTTCAACCGGTCCTGGCGGATCAGCTCTTGGTACAGGGGGACCAGGGGGGCGGACAGCATCCCCTCCTGGACGGTAGCGATGCCGTGGGCGGCGTACCGGTCCTGGGCGTCAGAAAAAGCGGCCAGCAGCTGGGCCGGGTCCTCCATGGGGGCCTGGCTCAACAGGGAGAAAAAGGCGTTCTCCTCCATATAGCCTGTCAGCCGTCCGGCCCCGTCCCGGGCCATAGAGCCTCCCGCGGGACAGGTTGTGTCCTCCGTCACGCCCAGCCGTTCCAGCGCCAGGGAGTTGAACACTCCCATGTGGCCGGAGGCGTGCTGGATGACCACCGGGTGGTCCGGACAGGTTCGGTCCAGGGCCCAGCGGTCCGGGGGCGCGCCCTCGGCCAGAGTGTTCTGGTCGTAGCCCTTTCCCTTTACCCAGGCGCCCTGGGGGATCTTACGCTCCCGGATAAAATCGGCCATCCGCTGGCAGACCCCGCGGCCGTCGGCGCAGTCCTCCAACGGGGCCTGGAGAAGGCCGTTGGCCGTAGCCGCCAGGTGGCTGTGGGCGTCCAGAAAAGCGGGGAGCAAGGCCCGGCCCGCCAGGTCCACCCGCCGGGCGTCTGGCCCGGCCGCGCATTCCGCCTCCTCCAGGCTGCCTACGTAACGGATGAAGGCTCCCTCCGTGACCAGAGCCTGGGCATACAGCGGCTCGGTCATGGTCAGGATGGGCCCGCCAAAATAAAGGATGTCAGACATGGAATCCTCCTTTGTACCCCGACCGGGTGTCCGCCGGACGAAGACGGTCGTCACAAGATCCAGTTGTTCTCCTAGTATGGCTGCTGGGGCTGATTTCATCGGAAATCGTTTGGATAGGGGCGGAATTTTTCAGAATCCTATTTATTTATTAATTGTATCACACCCATCCGCTTTCCACAAGTAAAGTCCATGATTTTCTCCGGTTCCGCCCGGATTCTCCACTTTTTCGGGTGCAAGTCTCGGGTGTGCTTCCATCAAATTTGGAAGCGGCAATGCTGGTTTGACAAAATCTTGCAAAATAATTTGCATGTCGGCTTGCTTTTTAGGTCAGAACATTGTATAATCTCATTATATCGCGCACAAGTGTTTTCGCTATATGGACATTTTGGGCGAAAGCGCTTGAGATTTGGAATCGAAAAGGAGAATTTGAGATGAAAAAGTTTCTTGCTCTTGCCCTGTCCGCTGCGATGACGCTGACCGTTCTGGCTGGCTGCGGTGGGAACACCAACTCCAACAGCTCCGCCGGCAGCGCCTCCAACGCCGCCTCCGGCGATAAGGTGGTCAAGATCGGTGTGTTCGAGCCCGCCTCCGGCGACTCCGCTTCCGGCGGCAAAAAGGAGACCCTGGGCATGCAGTTCGCCAACTCTGAGACCAATACCGTTGAGGTGGGCGGCGAAACCTACAAGGTGGAGCTGGTCTACGCCGACAACGGCTCCGACGCCTCCAAGGCTCCCACCGCCGCCTCTCAGCTGGTCAGCCAGGACGTGGTCATGGTGCTGGGCTCCTACGGCTCCGGTGTGTCTATGGCCGCCGGCCCCATCTTCGGCGACGCCGGTCTGGCCGCCATGGGCGTGACCTGCACCAACCCCAACGTCACCGCCGGCAACGACTACTACTACCGCATCTGCTTCCTGGACCCCTTCCAGGGCACCGTGCTGGCCAACTTTGCCATGGATAAGTTCCAGGCCAAGACCGCCTATCTGCTGGGCGAGCAGGGCAACGAGTACGACCAGGGCCTGATCACTTTCTTTAAACAGGCCTTCGAGGCTGCCGGCGGCAAGGTCGTCACCGACTCCTTCCCCAAGAACAACTCCGACTTCACTTCTTATCTGAATAAGGCCAAGAACGAGGGCGCCGACGTCATCTTCACGCCCGTGTCCATCGCCTATGCCACTCAGATCATCAGCCAGGCCTCTTCTCTGGGGCTGGAGATCCCCTTCCTGGGCTCCGATACCCTGGACGATAACATGGTCCTGGATGCCGCCAAGGGCACCGACGTCCAGCTGTATGTCTCCACCTTCTATCAGGAGGGCGGCTCCCCTGAGTTCGACCAGGGCATCAAGGACTATATCAACAACAACGCTGAGGCGAAGACTGCCAACGGCGGCAACGACACCATCGCGGCCGTCACCGCTATGGGCTATGACTCCTACTATGTGGCACTGGAGGCCATCAAGGCCGCCGGCAGCGTGGACCCCGCCGCCGTTAAGGCCGCCCTGGGCGGTGTGACCTATACCGGCGTGTCCGGAGCCATTGCCTTTGACGAGGTGGGCGACGCCATCCGCGACACCGCCTACATCAAGGTGTCCGACAACGCCAACGGCGCTTGGGCGCTGGAGACCGTCCAGACCGCTAAGTAAACAGATCCCGGTCAACCGATCATAAAGAACGATCCGCTTGGCGGGGGAGAACGTCCCCCGCCAAGCGGCCTGTCTGTATACAATACGATCCCCCGCGGGGCTGCCTCGAAAGAGACTCAGCGGCCTTTTTCGAGACAGCCTTGAATCCCCAATCAAAAGGGAGGAAGAATCTGTGGAATTTGCAATCTCAATCCTGCTTTCCGGTATCTCCGTGGGCGGACAGTACGCCCTGATCGCCATTGGCTATACCTTGGTATACGGCATCCTGCGCCTGATCAACTTCGCTCACGGCGGCGTGTTTATGGTGGCCGGTCTGATGCTGATTTATCTCAGCGCCAGCCTGCCGCTGTATGTGGCTCTGCCCCTGGTGCTGGTACTCACCGTGGTCTTGGGCTTCCTCATCGAGCGCGTGGCCTACAAGCCTCTGCGCACCGCCCCCCGCATGTCGGTGATGATCTCCGCCATCGGAGTCAGCTACCTGCTCCAGAACACCGCCACCTACGTCACTGGCGGCCAGCCCATGAACTACCCCACCCTGCCCTTCCTGTCGGAGTCCATTCCCATCGCCGGAACCCTCACCAAGTGGGTCACGATTATCACGCCCTTCCTGGTGCTGGTGCTGGTGGTGGCCCTGACCCAGCTCATCAACCATACCAAGACCGGTATGGCCATGCGGGCTGTGGCCAAGGACTTTGAGACCAGCCAGCTCATGGGCATCAAGATCAACAACGTCATCTCCATGACCTTCATCGTGGGCTCCTTCCTGGCCGCGGTGGGCTCCATGCTCTACTTCACCAATTACCCCTACATCACTCCCACCGCCGGCGCCATGCCCGGTCTGAAAGCCTTCGTGGCGGCGGTGTTCGGCGGCATCGGCTCCATCCCCGGAGCCGTCATCGGCGCCTTCCTCATCGGCATCTGCGAGAATATCGTCAAGGCCCTGCCCTTCGACGGGGCCACCACCTTCGTGGACGCCTTCACCTTCGCGCTGCTTATCATCATTCTGGCGGTCAAGCCCACCGGCCTGTTCGGTGAGAAGGCCACCGACAAGGTCTAAGGAGGTGCCCGCAATGATGCAAGAGAAAAGAAGCAAAAAGGGCGCTCTGGCGGGCCTGCTGATCGCGGCCGTACTGCTGGTCCTGGTGGTGGTGCTGGAAAACGCCTTTCCCAAGGTGCTGCCTCCCACCCACATCCTGTTCACCGTGCTGAAAAAGGGTGCGGTCTACTCCTTAGCCGCGGTGTCCCTGAATCTGCTCAACGGCTTTACCGGTCTGTTTTCCCTGGGCCAGGCGGGCTTCATGCTGCTGGGCGCCTATACCTACGCCATTCTCACCGTCCCCACCGGCGTGCGGGACACGGTGTATTACTTATACGGCGGCTCCGCCATTAAATTCTCCCTCCAGGAGGTCTTCGGGGCCGTGTTCGGCAGCTCCGGCGTGGGCGGCGCGGTCAGCCTGGTGCTGGGTGTGCTGCTGGCCCTGATCCTGGCCGGCTGCGTGGCCGCCTTCTTTGCCTGGCTCATCGGCCTGCCCGTGCTGCGGCTGAAAAGCGACTACCTGGCCATTGCCACCCTGGGCTTCGCGGAGATCCTCCGGGCCATCTTCCAGTGGCAGGCCCTGGGCCCCATCACCAATGGCGCCAACATGATCAAGAGCTTCCCCACCTTCTCTGCCTTCAACATCAAGTCCGGCGGCAAGGTGGTGCTGTACCTGTCCACCTTCGTCCCCTTCCTGGTGGCCATTCTGTGTATTGCCATCATTATCCTGCTCATCAACTCCTCTTATGGACGGGCCTTCAAGGCCATCCGGGAGGATGAGATCGCCGCCGAGGCCATGGGCATCAACCTGGCTCGGCACAAGATGCTGTCCTTCTGTATCTCCGCCTTCTTCGCCGGCGTGGCTGGGGCTCTGTTCGCTATGTTTGCCAACAACGCCCAGGCCATGGTGTATACCTCCGCCATGACCTATGAGATCCTGCTCATCGTGGTCATCGGCGGCATCGGTTCCATCACCGGCAGCGTCATCGCCACCTTCCTGTACGTGGCCTGCTCCGAGTGGTGGCTGCGGTTCCTGGACAACGGTGTGACCCTGAATTCCCAGAGCAAGATGGCATTCAACCTGGGCTTCGCTCTGGTGGTGGTGCTCCTGGCCGCTCTGATCCTGATGTACCAGCGCCGCAAAGCCCGCCGGACTGAGAGCCAGAACCGCTCCTTTGCCAGCGTGGCTGTGATACTGGCGGCCTCCGCGCTGCTGCTGTGGGACATCTGGTTTGCCATCAGTCCCCAGATGCAGCTGCCGCTCCTGCGCAACGGATTCCGCATGGTGGTCTTCTCCATCGTTATCATGATCGTGGTCCTGTTCTTCCGCCGCGGGCTCATGGGCGACAGGGAACTGACCGACCTCTTTAAGAGACAGAATAAGAAGGAGGCGGTAAAATGAGTCAGCAGAACAATGTCCTCCATGTGGAGAACGTCACCATGCAGTTCGGCGGCGTGGTGGCCGTCAACAACCTGTCCCTGGATGTGAACCAGGGGGAGATCGTGGCGCTCATCGGCCCCAACGGCGCCGGTAAGACCACCGCCTTCAACTGCATCACCGGCGTGTACGAGCCCACCAACGGTAAGGTGGATTTCCTGGGTCAGCCCATCATCTGCAACCACCCTCAGGGCAAAATGGTCAAGGAGTACGCTGGAGAGAATGCCGGTATGTACAGCAGAGTCCTCAACCCCACCCCCGACAAGATCACTCAGCTGGGTATCGCCCGGACCTTCCAGAACATCCGTCTGTTCTCCGCGCTGACGGTCTTTGAAAACGTCCTCATCGCCAAGCACATGCGGGCCAAGCAGAATTTCCTGTCCGCCACCTTCCGCCTGAACCACGCCGAAGAGAAACGAATGCGGGAGGAGGCCGCCGCCCTTCTGGAGGAGCAGGGCCTGCTCCATCTGAGAAACGAGGTGGCGGGCTCCCTGCCCTACGGTCTCCAGCGCCGCCTGGAGATCGCCCGGGCCCTGGCTACCGAGCCCAAGCTCCTTCTCCTGGACGAGCCGGCCGCCGGTATGAACCCCCAGGAGACCCAGGAACTCACCGATTTTATCAAGCAGATCCGCGGCGAATATGACCTGTCCATCTTCATGATCGAGCACCATATGGACCTGGTCATGCAGATCTCCGACCGCATCTATGTCCTGGACTTCGGCAAGCTCATCGCCCAGGGCACTCCGGCGGAGGTCCAGAACAATCCTCGGGTCATCGAGGCGTATTTGGGGGTGGCAGACGATGCTGAAGATTGATGATTTAAAAGTGAGCTACGGCGGCATCGAGGCCGTCAAGGGCATCACCTTTGAGGTGCCGGAACGGCAGATTGTCACCCTGATCGGCGCCAACGGCGCGGGTAAGTCAACCACTCTGCGTGCCATCGCCGGCTTGGTGAAGCCCGCCCACGGGCGCATCCACCTCCAGGGCGAGGACATCACCGGTCTGTCTCCCGACCGCATCGTGTCCAAAGGCATCACCCTGGTGCCCGAGGGACGCCATGTGTTCCCCGACCTGACGGTGCTGGAGAATTTGAAGATCGGCGCCTACCTCCGCAAGGACGACCTGGAGGACGACCTGAAGTGGGTCTACGACCTGTTCCCCCGCCTGAAAGAACGCTCCTGGCAGGCGGCGGGCACTCTGTCCGGCGGCGAGCAGCAGATGCTGGCGGTGGGCCGTGCCCTGATGTCCCGTCCCAAGATCATCATGATGGATGAGCCCTCCCTGGGGCTGGCTCCCCTGGTGGTCAAGGGTATCTTCGAGATCATCAAGGAGATCAATAAGCAGGGCGTCACCGTTCTGCTCATCGAGCAGAACGCCAACATGGCCCTCCACACCGCCGACCTGGGTTATGTGCTGGAGACCGGTAAGATCACCCTCACCGGCCCCGGCCGTGAGCTGCTGAAAAACGAGGATGTCAAAAAGGCCTATCTGGGCAGCTAAGACTGGTTCCAAAACGATAAAAGCGCCCCGCACAATACAAACCGTATTGTGCGGGGCATTTGTTTTGTGGGTCAGCCAATATAACAGGTGGTGAAAGGGACCACCTCCCCGTCGGCGTTGTAGGCCGTCAGGTAGGCGTGCTTCTCCGACTTGGGCATGTGGGTGAAGATGACCGCCCAGGGTTGGTCCGGGTCCACCAGATAGACGGTGCCGGGGATGGTGCTGTCCTCGATGGTCTGCTCCACCCGGACCACACCCGATCCGGTGAGGGAGAAGACCAGGGAGGAGTCCTCCGCCTGATAGCTGTAAAGACTGAACAGATTGTCCTGCGCCGGACGGCTGGCGCCGTGGCGGAAGTGGTAGCCAAAGTCCAGGCCGGGGCGGTTGACGTAGACGTTGAACCGGACCCGGCCCTCGCCCTTGTCGAAGAGGAGAAAACCGATGTCCTCGTTGACCACCTGGGTCAGAAGCTCGCCTTCCGCCGCGCCGTTGCGGCGGCTGTCCTCCTCCAGTAGGCTGGCCGGTACGCCGAAGTTGGCGCCGTACAGGGGGACGGAGACCAGCACCAGGAGCAGCACCGCCGCCAGCCCCCAGAACAGGGCCCGGCGGCTCACCTTTCGGGAAAGGGCTTTTTTCCACCGCTTCATTTCCGCTTTTTCATTCTGCTCCGGGGGCAGGCTCACATTCCGGGTCAGCTGTTCCAGCTCTCTGCGGCAGCCTTCACACCCGTTCAGATGCTCTTCCACCAGCGCCCGGCTCTCCGGGCTGGCCACCTGATCGGCGTAGAGGGGCAGCAGATCCCGAATCACGCCGCAGCTCACGTTTTCTTTCATTTCGACCCCTCCAGTTCCTGAATGATCTTCTGCTTGGCCCGGTAAAAGGTCACCCGGGCCCAGCTCTCCGTTTTGCCGAAGATGCCGGCGATGTCCCGGAAGGGCAGCTCGCCGAACACCCGCAGATTGAATACTTCCTTGTATGGCTCCTCCATCTGGTGGAGGCAGCGGTGGATGGCCATGGCCTGCTCCCGGTCCTCCAGAGCATCGGTGAGAGACACGCCGCTGTGTTCCGGCAGCTCCTGGGGCAGCTCCACCTCCTTTTTCTTCCGCAGGTGGGAGAGATAAGTATTCCGGGCGATGGCGTACAGCCAGGCCCGGAGATCGGTGCCCTCCCGGAATTGGCCGATGGATCGCAGGGCCTTGAAGAAAGTCTCCTGGGTCAGCTCCTCCGCCAGAGCCGGGTCCTTGGAGAGTCCCAGGAGATACCGCTGGATCTCCCGAAAGTAGTCCAGATAGATTTTCTCAAAATCCAAGCGGTGTCCCTCCCTTCGTCCTTCTGTGATTATAACGCGGAAGCGGCGGACTCGTTACAAAAGTCCGCCGCTGAAATAATAAATTTTTCTGCTTATCGCCCCAGCAGGGACAGATTTGGATCGGTGGCAAAGTTGGAAAAGGAGTAGAGTACCACTACCGAGTCGATGTCGTGTTCCTCCACATAGCTCTGGATGCTGGTCAGATTGTACCGCAGGTCAAAGAGGTGGACCTGGGAGAACCGCTCGGTGAGGAAGGGGGCCAGGGAGTCAGAGTAGGAGTCCCGGATGACCAGCACCTTGGGGGCGTCGGAGTGTTCCGTCTCAATGACGCACAGAGGCTGATTCCCACCCAAAAAGTAGGAGTATTGATCCTTCTTGTTCAGAAAGCTGTTCACGTACAGGGAACCTTCCTCGGGCTCGCCGGTGAAGTAGGAGGTTACCTTGACCCCGTCGCCGGGGATATAAGTGTCGATCTGGTCGGGCTGGACCCAGCGGACTCCGGAGGAGGAGAAAATGGTGCCGTAGAACTGGTCGGACACGGTAGTTTTGGCGTAGTCATCCAGTTCCAGAGGCTCCAGCCCCATGGACTCCAGCAGGACGTTGGCCCCGTAGAAGGCTCCCAGGCTGGTCCAGTGGTGGTCGGTGCGGTAGTAGATGGCCTCGCCCTTGTGGGCGTCCAGAGCCCCGTGCAGATCCACAGTGTTGGCTCCGGTGTTGAAGTACAGCCCGTCGATGATGGCTTTTTCATCGGCCGTGGGAGCGCCCTCGGGCAGCTTATCCCCCCAGATGGAGGCGGCGGTGGGGATGAGTCCGAAGTAGACGGGAACGGACACGTTGCCCACCAGAGCGTCCACATAGCCCATTCTCTTGTCCAGATCGGCGGAGTCGGGGGTGTCCACCCGGTTGATGAGGGTGTCATCGGCGGCGAAGTAGACGCCGTTGTTCTCCTGCTTGCCGCTGAGGCGCTCGCTCCACGCCTTCAGGGCCACCCAGAAGTCCCGGCCTACCATGTGGTCAGAGACGTACTTTTCCGCGTCGGTCATGAAGGTCCCGTCTGTCACGGTTTCCAAAGACAGCTCCGGGGCCTTTTGCAGGTAGCGGTTCTCCAGGGGAGAGAACTCCTTTTTGGGCAGCAGCAGGCTGACCAGGCACACGCCGCCGATAAAGGCGCAGAACAGGGCGGTGAGGAAGATACTATATTTCTTTGTCATGCGGCATACCTCCTCAGAAACGGAAATACAGGAAGGGATTGTAGGTGCCGTCCACCAGGTAGGCGGTGGATACCACCAGCCCGGCCAGGACCAGAAGGGCGCCGCCCACCTGAGCCGCCCGTCTGGGCAGTGTGCGGTACAGCTTGACACCCAGGGGGGTGGCGGTCACGCAGGCCGCCGCCAGGATGGGCAGATAGCTGGTCAGGTAGTAGCCCAGGGCCCCGTCGGTGAGGGGGGCGCCGCCCAGGCCGAACATGACCTGGAGGTAGCCGGTGAGCTGACCGAAGTCCTCAATGGCGAAGATGGCCCAGCTGACCAGCACCAGGAACAGCACGTAGAGGTGGCGCACCAGAGCGGGGGCTTTTTCCAGCCAATCCAGCAGAAACCACTTTTCCAGCACCAGGATCAGGCCGAAGTACAGGCCCCAGATCAGGAAATTCCAGCTGGCGCCGTGCCACAGGCCGGTGGCGGCCCAGACGAGGAGCAGGTTCAGGCAGCGGCGGTAGGGCTTTACCCGGCTGCCGCCCAGGGGGATGTACAGGTACTCCTTGAACCAGGTGCCCAGGGAGATGTGCCACCGCCGCCAGAACTCGGTGATGCTCTGGGAGATGTAGGGGTAGTTGAAGTTGGGCAAAAACTCAAAACCCAGCATCCGGCCCAGGCCCACCGCCATGTCGGAGTAGCCGGAAAAGTCGAAGTAGAGCTGGAGAGAGAAGGCCAGCACCCCCAGCCAGGCCCCAGCCACCGTCAGATCAGCGACGGCCATAGCCTTGTAGCTCTCCCACAGCATTCCCACGTTGTTGGCAATGAGCACCTTTTTGGCCATACCAACCATGAAAATCTGGACGCCGGAGGCGAATTTCTCAGTGGAGCAGGTCCGCTGGTCGATCTGATCGCCCAGATCCTTGTACTTGATGATGGGGCCGGCGATGAGCTGAGGGAACAGGGTGACGAAGGTGCCGAAGTTCAGAATGGACCGCTGGGCCCGGGCGTCCCTCCGGTACACGTCGATGGTGTAGCTCATGGTCTGAAAGGTGTAGAAGGAGATGCCGATGGGCAGGTGGATGCCCAGTACCGGCATGAAGGTCAGGCCCATGGCTTGGAGGGACCCGGCCAGGAAGTCCCAGTATTTGAAGAAGAACAGCAGGGCCAGGTTGAACACCACGGAGGAGGCCACCGCCAGCCGGGCGCCCTTGTCGTTGCCCTTCTTTTGGCAGCGCTCCACCAGCAGACCGTGGGTGAAGTCGATGGCGGTGGACAGGAACATGATGACCACATAGACCCGCTCGCCCCAGTAGTAGAAGACCAGGGAGGCGGTCAGCAGCACCAGGTTGCGGAGCTTCCGGGGGACCACATAGTAGACCAGCAGGGTCAGGACCAGAAAGTAAAATAGAAAAATCGGGGTGGAAAAGACCATATGGGGTCCTCCTTATACGAGGGATTTCTTCACTAAAACGGCGGACGAGTGATCGTCCGCCGTTTTGATGATTCAGAGGGCAGGCGCACACTGTGCGCCCCTGCGGATTTACTGGCTGTTGTCACGCTGCGGCGGCTGTGCGACGGGGTATAGCTTCTCCGACTCCGGGCAGATCCGGTTTGGCCTATGGCCACCCCTGGGCTCTGCCCTGCGCTCCGGAGCTATCCCTCTGCTGCGCACGCCTCCGCGCTTCGATTAAAACAGAGCGTTAAAGTCCTTCACGATGGACTCGTAGTCCTCGTTGACGATCATCATCACGTAGTTGCCGTTGGTGACGATCTTGGAGCACTCGGTCCAGATGCGGGTGGGCTCGGGGTACCAGGCGCCGCCGTTGACCTGGTTGTCAATGCGGGTCTGCATGGCGGTCTTAACGGCGTCGATGTCCTTGCTGTCCTTGACCTGGACCAGGACGATCTCACTGGCGTTCATGCTCATCATGGTGATGTAGGCGTTGAGCTGCTCGGTGGCCACATCGGTCAGACCGGGGTAGGCGGCGTCCAGAGTGGCGTTGTCGGCCAGGGACAGGTTGCCCAGCTGATAGTTGCTGGACAGGGTCTTGTAGAACTCGGCCAGGTCCACCTTCTTCGCGGCGGGCTTTTCGGGCTCGGCGGGCTTCTCAGGCTTAACGGGATCGGTTTTCTCCTTCCAGCGGCAGCGGACGATGCACTGGGCGGTCAGATCGCCGTACTTCAGGGTGATGGTGGCGTGGCCGGGAGCCACGGCGGTGACGGTGCCGTCCTTGGCCACAGTGGCGATGTTCTCGTCGCTGGAGGTGAACTCGGCCACAGCGCCCTCAACGGCGGGCTCACAGGTGTACTTCAGCTTCCACTTGGCACCGGCGGACTTCAGGGTGAAATCGGTCTTGCTCAGAGTCAGAGTGGACTTGGCGGGAGCCTCGGGCTGCTCACTGGCGGAACCGTCGGGCTGGGAGGCGTCAGGGGCGGAAGCGTCGGGGCTGGAGGTGCTGGCGTCAACCGACTGGTCGGGGCTGGAGGTGCTGGCGCTGCCGTCCTGGCTGGAGCTGACGCTGCCGGAAGCGGAGCCAGAGGAGGCGGAGCCGGAGCTGCCGCCGCAGGAGACAAGCAGAGACAGGGACAGGGCGCAGGCCAGGGCCGCGGCGAAGATACGACGTTTCATAGATGGTAAACTCCTTTTCGGGGCTGATTTTTCAGCGTGATTTTTGGGTTCGCGCTAACTTTGACGCAGGCGCGGGAAAAAGGTTCCCGGAAATGAAAAAATTTTCCCCCTTATTCTGTCTCTCCGGAGAGCCAGGTGACCGGATTGCCGGGGTGGTCCTTCCGACCGGGGAAGAGAGGGCCGTCGGGCAGGCCCAGGGACAGGGAGGCGCAGACCCGCTCCTCGTCGGGCAGGCCCAGCAGGGCTCGGAGCTCGGGGTCATCACTCAGGTGGTAGAGCTGATTGATCCACCGGGAGGCCACGCCCAGGGAGCAGGCGGCCAGCATCATGTTCTCCATGGCGACGGAGGCGTCCTGGAGGGCGCAGGGGTTGTCCTGACGGTTGGCCACCACCACCAGAGCGGGGGCGCCGTAGCGGCAGTCCTTGCCGGCGAAGGGGGGCAGCTTTTCGCTGACCAGCCGGGAGATGGCGGCCAGAAGCTGGGGGTCGGTAATGATATAGAAGTGATTCTGCTGCCGGTCCATGCCGCTGGGGGCATAGCGTCCCGCCTCCACGATGGCGGCCAGAGTGGACCGGTCCAGGGGAGCGGGCAGATAGGTCTTGCAGCTGCGGCGATCCAGAATCAGGTTCAGAAAGTCCATATTTTTGCTCATTATAATTGGCTCCTTTCTCCGAAAGGGAGGTAATGTTGAAACGGTGCGGATACGACATCCGCCATTATACCAGCGTCTTTGAAAAAATGCCAGAGCGCCGACAAATTTTCATTGACAACAGACAGAGGGCGTGCTATATTAAAAACAACATATGAATACTTGTTCATATATTGAAAGGAGTGAGCGAGATGGAACAGCCAGAGGCCCCCTGCTGCCAGGAAGAGGTGGTCCATCCGGACCTGGTGGAGCATACCCGGAGCTTCCTGCCCCCAGATGAAACGCTGTACGACTTGGCGGAACTTTTTAAAATTTTCGGAGACAGTACCCGAATCAAGATTCTATATGCCCTGCTGGATTCGGAGCTGTGTGTCTGCGACATCGCCAAGCTGATGGAGGTGACCCAGAGCGCCGTCTCCCACCAGCTGCGCCTGCTCAAGGCCAACAAGCTGGTGAAATTCCGCCGGGAGGGCAAGGTCGTGTACTACTCCCTGGCCGACGACCACGTAATCCGTATTTTGAACCAGGGTATGGAGCATATCAAGGAGTAAATCAACACAAAATCAAAATTAAGGAGTGTTTTATCGTGAAAAAGACCTACAAGATGATAGATCTGGACTGTGCCAACTGTGCCGCCAAGATGGAGGCCGCCATCAAGAAGCTGGACGGCGTCACCGACGCTGCGGTCAGCTTCATGACGCAGAAGATCACCATTGAGGCCGACGACGCCCGCTTTGACGCCATCGTCAAGGAGGCCGTCAAGATCTGCAAAAAGGTGGAGCCCGACTGCGAGATCGTGGTCAAGTAAGAAAATGGCGATCTGTCCGTAGAATAGAAGGAGAGACCTATGACAAAAAAGCAGAAAAAAATGCTGCTGCGGATCGTAGTCAGCGCTGCGCTGTTTCTGCTCCTGGAGATCCTGGGGGTGGAGGGCTGGCTGGGTCTGGCGCTGTATCTGATCCCCTACGGCATCATCGGCTGGGATGTGCTGCGGCGGGCCGTCCACAACATCGTCAACGGCCAGGTCTTTGACGAGAATTTCCTCATGGCGGTGGCCACCGTGGGCGCCTTCGGCTGCGGCGAGTACCCCGAGGGCGTGGCGGTCATGCTGTTCTACCAGGTGGGCGAGCTGTTTCAGAACGTGGCCGTGGCCCGGAGCCGTAAGTCCATCTCCGCTCTCATGGATATCCGGCCCGACTACGCCAATGTGGAGCGGGACGGCCAGCTTTGCCAGGTGGACCCGGACGAGGTGGCCGTGGGCGACATTATTGTGATCAAGCCCGGCGAGCGGGTACCTCTGGACGGCGTCGTCACCGAGGGCTCCTCCAGCCTGGACACCGCCGCCCTCACCGGCGAGTCCATGCCCAGGGATGTGGAGGCCGGCCAGGATGTGATCAGCGGCTGCATCAACCTGAGCGGCCTGCTGCGGGTCAAGGTCAGTAAGCCCTTCGGGGAATCCACCGTGGCCAAGATTCTGGACTTGGTGGAGAACTCCGCCTCTAAAAAGGCCAAGGCGGAGCACTTTATCACCAAATTTGCCCGGTACTACACCCCCGCGGTGGTGCTGGCCGCGCTGGCCTTGGCCATTCTGCCTCCTCTGCTGGGCATGGGCCCCTTCGGCATGTGGGTCCGCCGGGCCCTCATCTTCCTGGTGGTGTCCTGCCCCTGCGCCCTGGTCATCTCCATCCCCCTCAGCTTCTTCGGGGGGATCGGCGGGGCGTCCAAGCAGGGCATCCTGGTCAAGGGCGGCAACTATTTGGAGGCCCTGGCCCATGCGGGCATCGTGGTCTTTGACAAGACAGGAACCCTGACAAAGGGCACCTTCGCGGTGTCCGAGGTGTGCCCCAAAGGCATGGAGCGGGAGGAACTGCTCACCCTGGCGGCTCTGGCCGAGCAGTGGAGCGACCATCCCATATCCAAGTCCATCCGGGCGGCGGCCCCGGCCCAGCTGGACCTCTCCAGAGCCTCTGGAGCCGAGGAAATCGCCGGCCACGGGGTCAAGGCTGTGGTGGACGGCCATACCGTCTGGGCGGGCAACGCCAAGCTGATGGAGCTGGCGGGAATTGCTTATGACGAGAGCCGCGGCCCTGTGGGCACCGTGGTCCATGTGGCCACCGACTGGGGCTACGCGGGGCGCATTGTGGTGGCCGACCAGGTGAAGGAAGGCTCCGACCAGGCCCTGCGCGACCTGAAAGCGGCGGGGGTGCGGAAGACCGTCATGCTTACCGGCGACGCCCAGGCGGTGGGCGAGGCCGTGGGCCGTCAGCTGGGCCTGGACGAGGTCCACGCCGGGCTCCTCCCCGGGGACAAGGTGGACCGGGTGGAGCAGCTACTGGCCGCCAAAAACCCCAACGAACAGCTGGTCTTTGTGGGCGACGGCATCAACGACGCCCCGGTGCTGTCCCGGGCGGATATCGGCGTGGCCATGGGAGCCATGGGCTCCGACGCCGCTATCGAGGCCGCCGACATCGTCCTCATGGACGACGATCTGGGGAAGCTGCCGGTGGCGGTGCGTATCGCCCGGAAGACCCTGAACATCGTCCACCAGAACATCGCCTTTGCCCTGGGCATCAAGTTCCTGGTGCTGGCTCTGTCCGCCGTGGGCCTGGCCAATATGTGGATGGCCGTCTTTGCCGACGTGGGCGTATCCGTCATCGCCATTTTGAACGCCAGCCGGATGCTGAAAGCGAAATAACAAAAAAACAGGGGCGGCCCGTCGGGCCACCCCTGTTCTACTTGTCCTTGCCCAGTCTGCCGAGTTCCTCAAAATCACCCAGCAGTTCAGCGGGGGAGATGTGGAAGATATCACACAGACAGGCCACCTCGTAGTCGCTGGCGAAGCGCTTGTTGTGTTCAATCAAGCTAATTGTCTGCTGGTCAATATTCACATTTCGGAGCTGCATTTGAGCGGCCAACTGTCCTTGGGATAGCTTGGCCTCTTTTCGCAGTTTCCTCAAACGGGCATGAATGATGTTTGAGTTCTGGTTGTATGTTCCTCGATTCATCATTCACACCCCCTTTTACATCTACAAGACGTATTGACTATACCGGAATTTGCGGTACAATATACGTAACGAAGACGTAAAAGGAGGAAATAGAAAAAATGGCGGACTACGAAAAAATGTATCACGTCCTGTTCAACGCGATCACAGACAGTCTGGACTGCTTCTTTGCCAAAGACCTGGAGGGTGGCGTGGCTCGCCTGATCGAGGCGCAACGGAACACCGAGGACCTGTACCTGGAAGAAACAGAAAACGGCGGCTGATGGAATTCCATCTGTTTTTCAGTTGACGGCATTTTTGATTGAATTATTCTTCTCATCGTTTATTTCTAACTGATCCAGGGGCACCACGAAGGTGATCCGGGTGCCGGCGTCGGGGTGAGAGACCACCTCGAACCAGCCGCCGTGGCGGTCCACGATCCACTTGGCGATGGAAAGCCCCAGGCCGGTCCCGCCGGTCTTCCGGTCCCTGGACCGGTCGGTGCGGTAGAACCGCTCGAAGATGTGGGGGATGTCCTCGGGGGGGATGCCCATGCCCTCGTCCTGGACAGTGACCCGGGCATACCCCTTATCCCGGGACACCCGCAGGTAGACTTTGCCCTCCTGGGGGCTGTATTTGACGGCGTTGTCCATCAGAATCCGCATCAGCTGCTTCATAAGGCCGGGGTCAGCAAGGACAGTTACCGGCTCCTCCCCCCACCGGGGCAGGAAGAGGCGGTCTGGGTGGATCATCTCCTCCTCCCGCAGCACCTCGCCGGCCAAGGCGGTCAGGTCCAGCCGCTCCATCTTCACGGGCTGAGAATCGTTGTCCCCCCGGGCCAGGAACAGCAGCTGCTCCACCAGCCGCTCCATGGACGCGGCCTCGGTGCGGATGGCGTCGATGGATTCCTGCAAGGCCTCCGGGTCCGACTTGCCCCAGCGGTCCAGCAGGGAGGCATAGCCCTGGATGACGGCGATGGGGGTGCGCAGCTCGTGGCTGGCGTCGGAGACGAAACGCATCTGGGCGCTGTACGCCTGATTCACCCGGTCCAGCATGGCGTTGATGGCCTGGGCCAGAGAGCGCAGCTCCTTCTGGGTACCGGGCAGGTCAATGCGGCTGTCCAGGTGTTTGGCGTTGATCTTGTCCAGCTCCCCGGCCAGACTCTCCAGCTCCTGCTTGGACATGTGGGGGGTGGAGTTGAGCCGGGATGCGGTAATGGCCAGATCCTGAATGGGCCGCAGCACCTTATGAATGGACCGGTTATTGCGGAACAGGTTGGACAGCAGGGACAGCCCCTGGCAGATCAGCAGGATGATGCCTGCCCAGTATAGGGTATTCCAAATGCCGGTCAGCTCAACCTGAATGGCATAGGGGGCGCCGTTGTTAGGCAGTTCCACCCTGTAAAATTGGGTCAGGTCCCACAAGCGCAGGCCCTCCGCCGTCTCCTCCCGGATGGGCAGCCAGGAAACGGCGGGCAGCTCATAGCCCTGGGGCGCCCGGTCCAGGTGGGTAATGGTGTAGTCGCTGGCCTCCATCCAGGGGATGGCCTCCTCGGTGGGCACGCCCCGGACGCTGACCAGGGCGGCCACGTCGGCGCAGCGGTTCTCGGCGTAAAAGACCAGTCCGGTGAGGACCAGCAGAGCCAGCAGCAGGTCCATCACCAGAAAGATGCCCAGCTGCCGCAGGAAGAACCCGGAGTTCAGACGGAACACCAGGGAGGAATCCCGGACCGCCGCGATGGGGTCCGCCGGCGGCGGCGATTGGAATCGGTTCTTTTTGCCCATGGCGTTTCCTCCTTTCCGGCGGGTAAGCGATTTTGCTGGGAGATCAGCCTTTCTGATCCCTCAGCCAGTTTCGGATGGTCTCCAGATTCTCATAGGCCACAAAGCTGCCGCCCCGGATCAGGAAATCCAGCTGCGCCTGCTCCTCGGGGGTGCGGCGGCTGCCCTTGGCCTGGAGGGGCTCCCGCATGGACTTGGTGGCCATGCCCACCATGCGCCGCTTGAACCAGCCCACCTTTTTCGGGGCCCAGCCGCCCTGGAGGTAAAAGATGGGGGCGTCGGGCACATAATTGGCCTTGCGCAGATTCTCCAGCACCTGTGCCCCCGGCGGGGTCATGCCCACGCCGCAGACCGCTTTGACCGTATATCGCTTCACCGCCTGGTCCACGCCGCCAATGTGGCCCGCCATCAGGGGACCCATGTACAGCACCTCGGCCTTGGGCTCCAGCTCGCTCTCCGCCTGGGACAGCTCGTAGACCTTTCTCTTCTCTGCGCGCCCCAGCATCTCCGCGTACTCCTTCGTGAACCCGGTGTTGGATTTGTAAACAATAACCATTTCACTCACTCCTCTTTGATCACATACCCCACACCCCGGACGGTATGGATCAGTTTCAGCCCGAAGGCCTCGTCGATCTTGCTTCTTAAAAACCGGATGTACACATCCACCGAGTTGGTCTCGCCTACGAAGTCGAAGCCCCAGACGCTGTCCAGCAGAGCCTCCCGTGTGAGGACCCGGCCCTTGTTCTCCAGCAGGTGGCGAAGCAGATCGAACTCCTTCTTGGTAAGCTCCACCTCCTGGTTCTTAACGGTGACCTGGTGCCGCTCCACATCCATGGACAGGTCCCCTGCGGTGAGGGTCTGGCTGTCCCGGCCGCCCTTATTGCGCAGGGCGGCCCGGATGCGGGCCAGCAGTTCCTCAATGGCGAAGGGCTTGGTGATGTAGTCGTCCGCCCCGGAGTCCAGGCCGGACACCTTGTCCATGACGCTGTCCCGGGCGGTGAGCATGATGACAGGGACCTGGCTCTCCTTCCGCAGGCGGCGCAGCACCTCCATCCCCGACAGCTGGGGAAGCATGATGTCCAGCAGCACCAGGTCGAACTTGCCGCTCAGGGCCAGCTCCAGGCCGCTGCGGCCATCAAAGGCTTTCTCCACGGCGTAACCCTCGTATTTCAGCTCCATCTCCACCATACGGGCCAATTTTTCCTCGTCCTCCACCAGCAGGATGCGTTCTCCCATATTCGTTCACCTCATGTCGGATCGTCGTCGTTCTTGTTTTTGTACTTGTCATGCTGGCTTCGCAGCTCATCCATCACCTGGCGGCCAAGGTCAGACGCGGTGTCCGCCGCGTTCTCCATCACGCTGTTGATGCTCTCCCGTTCCAGGTCAGGGCCGGAAAACCGGTACCGGAATCCAAAAAACAGGCCCAGGATCAGCAGAGGCACCGTGATCCAGAAGGCCGCCACCAGCAGAATAATAAGAATGAGTACCGGCAATGCGGTGACGGGCTGATCCTTCCGCCAAATCTCCAATTCGTTGTCCAGCAGCAGATAGCGGATGCGGCGGAAGACGCCTATTTTTTGTTTGGGCATGGACTCCTGCTGTCCCGGCTCCTGGATCAAGGTCAGGGGGGCCTCCTGCATGGGCGGCGTCTCCCCCCGGGTGGAATAGCAGGTCCCCTCGGGGCGTGGAATGGCCCCCTGCTCCTCCAAATAAATCAGGGCGTCCAGCAGATTGCCGCCGCTGTATTCCAGAGCCTCCTTGGCCCGGGCATAGCTGACGTCGGCCTTTTCCCGCAGACGCTCCACCTGCTCCAATGTGATTTCCATATACTTTGCTCCTTTCCGTGCAGAGCTTTGTCTTTTATGACAGCAGGATACCACAAATGGTTTGAAAGGGTGTTTACCCTTCATTAAAAAAATATTAAAGCCCTGGGAGGCTGTAAATTTTCGTTTATTGAATGGACCCTGCGGGCGGGACGAGCGGCAGAGAGATTTCGCCCCAGGCAATTCCTTCGATAAACTAAAATTTACCGTTTTATTTGACTCACGCCGGTAAACCGGCGGCTTGCTCATCTGATTATACTATGGTATAATTTCTTTCGCAACCACAACGGAAGGGAGAGGTCTTCATGAACCTACATACCAGGCGGCTGGTCCGCGCTGGGACAGCCATGGCCCTGTGCCTCGCGCTGCTCTGTCCTCTCCCGGTCTCCGCCGCCGACCTGTACTTTACCGCCACCAACGACAGTCTGGCCCAGCTGACCACGGACACCATGCCCCTCTGGTCCGGCGGAGTCCTCTATGTCCCCTACACGGTCTTTGATTCCCGGACAAACTCCACCGGCATTGACCTGGGCGTGAATGCCAGTTACAGCCGGTCGGACAGCACGGTGACACTGTTCACCCCCCGCAAATTTCTGGTTTTTGACCTGAACAACGGCACCTGCCGGGACGATCTCACAGGAGAAAGCTACTCTGCCCGAGCCATCATCCGCAACGGCCGGCCCTATCTCCCGGTCAAGACGGTATGCGACTTCTTTGGGCTGACCAGCTCCTACTCCGCCATCAGCCAGGGCTATCTGGTCCGTATCAAAAACGACGCGGTGGTGCTGTCCGACGCCAAATTCATCGACGCGGCCGGTGATCTGATCAA
>Ga0129309_1000614_pt1 | contig 25675 bp, 35 predicted proteins | sample L1105metagenome_FD_94439 | JGI IMG/M metagenome (GOLD analysis project Ga0129309, IMG submission 94439) | Ring-tailed lemur group fecal microbial communities from Wisconsin, USA - L1105 metagenome | ecosystem: Host-associated > Mammals > Digestive system > Large intestine > Fecal | place: USA...
CTGTTTTGTAAACTTTTCTATATCATCTTCATCACTTAAAAAAATCACATTACCACTATTCAAATATGTTTTAACTTCTTCAAAACCAAGTTTTTCAAATCCCTTTTTTAACTCTGCCATTGGAATTTTATTTTTTCCACTTATATTAATGCCACGCAAAAATGCAATATATTTTTTCACGCTCGCCCCTCCCAGTTTACCATTCGTATTATCATATATCCTGTAAAATCTCCACAGTTTTCTGATCCCGCTCTCCTCCGAAGAACTTGTCCAATACCTTCTGGAATACTTCACATTCCGGTTTTGCCAGAGCAAATAAGGTCATGGAAGATTTCAGCTTCAGATTATCCGGCCAGCCCATCACCTCAAGCGCATCATTGGATTCCACCTCCAAAAGTGCCTCAGATATTTTAATCAGATTCGTACCAAGCGTGTAATCTTCTATATATGCTTTCGCTTCATCTATATTCTTGATTGCATAATATTTTGTCTTTTCGCTATAACCCAGTCCTGCAATCTGTGGAAAAATAAACCACATCCAATGGCTGCGCTTCTGCCCTGACTTTATCTCCTGCAGGGCAGTTCGATAATAAGTATGCTGTGCGATCAAAAATCGCTCTAAAGCATTATCCATTTTTACTCCCTGCCTTCCGTCCTATTTTCCCTGCGAGAAAAATGCTGGTTGGGCCATCAGCTCCTCCGATAATAGCAACAGAAGCTGGTTCTTTCTTGCTATCCACATAGCAACACCAATAAATACGCCTGTAGAAATAATGCCGATTCCAATTAACAATAAAGTTATATATTTCTTCATAATATTCTATTCCCTACCATTCCTATTTATCTCCCGCCCTACAAACTAGAAGCTGTCACTTTCTACATATCGTATTCCCTAAAACAATAATTACCGTGACATCAACAAAAATAATGCCCAATGCAATATACACAAAATATGAAGGTAAAACATTTTGAAACAGTCCCATAGTTAATATAAGAATTGCTATAACAGACATTCCAATTCCCATTGTTCTACATAGTTTTTTTTCATCATATTTTGCCTTTTCTTCTTTTGTAGCCGTATTATATCCAGAAATAAACCAACTTCCATGTCCAGAAATCAAAATTATGGAAAGTACAGCTAATATTACAAATCCAATATAGACTATCCAGTCTGGTCCAGTTGATAAATCTGCTAATTTCATTTCTAACACCTCTGTGTAAATTTCGATTTATATTTCAAACTCATTGTCTTGGACTTTCGTTCAAGAAGCCTCCCTCGCTTTCAGCTCGGTCAATTCCGATTCGCATCTTTTAAATTTAGTTCTGTCCTTGTTACCATTCTACCACACGCCTATAAATTTTCCTACCTATTTCGCATACCGCACTTCTATTTCATAATCTCCACTGCGTCAATACTCATACGCAATATAGTAACGCACAAGAATTTAATTGACAGCAGCTTACTATTCCTCAAAAAAGAAATTTGGTATAATTAAAAAAATTTTAAATTTGCATATTGACTCTCTCGTAGCGTAATGCTTTACGCTTAAAAACGAAAGGAGGACAAATGAAAACAGTTAAAGATGTGTCGGAAATAACCGGAGTAAGCATAAGGACTCTTAGATATTACGATGAAATAGGCTTACTAAAACCGACCAAATTAACAGATTCCGGTTATCGTCTTTATGATAATAAGGCGTTAGAAAAGTTGCAGGAAATCATGTTCTTTAGAGAATTGGATATTCCATTGATTGATATAAAAAAAATCATTGAAAATCCCAATTATGATAAAGAACAGGTACTATTGGCTCAAAAGAATTTTCTTGAAAAAAACGCAATAGGTTAAATGGAATTATTGAGCTAATAACAGATGTCATGAAAGGAGTTAATACTATGAGCTTTGAAGCATTCAACAATGATGATATCCAAAAAATGTTAGACCATACTTTAGCAAATATGTCTAAAGAAGCACTCAAGGAGCAAATCGCAAAATTTGGAAGTGAAGAAAAATACAGAGAATATTTAGCGAGTGGCTTTGCAAATGAACAGGCTATGGCTGATTTAGTTAAGTGGTATGGCAGCAAGGAAAAGGCTATGGAAGCCGTCTTGCAGTCTACTGGAAAGGTTGAAGATTTTAAGCCCGAACAAGATGAAAACGAAAAAATCTACAAACAGTTCATAACTGCTAAAAAGGAAAACAATGACCAGTTAGCCAAAGAAGCAGTGGCAATGCTTGCAGAAAATTATAAGAAATTGTTTCATTTGGATAATGCAAGAAATATTCTGCTTGATTTAGCAAAGGAATATTTAGCTCATGAAAAGTTAGCAGAAGCCACAGATAATCAGCATGGAGTAGGTTCCGCCGATTATATTGCAAATGCAATTAAACTGTATTATGGCGTTTGATTTACAGCAAAGATAGCAAACTGGTCGAACCAGTCAACGGCAAGATAAACGGGCTTTGATTGCCGTTGACAGCCCCGCCTATTTTCGTAGTTGGGCAGCCAAGAGGGGGGCTTAATCTGTACATAGGAATACAAGGATTATATGTGCTGATCCAGCATCTGGAGCAGGTAGAAAAGGAACGCGGGGAGATCAAAACAGACCAGATACCATAACAACATTAAGATAACCAGGCTGTTGGAATGCAGTCTGGTTATTTTTCGTTTGGAAATAAAATAAACCCCGGAACCAGTATCTCCATACACTGTAAATCGGGGCATCCGCCTCTTTCTATATTATTGTCTCAATCTCCGTACCGTTCCTGAACTGAAACACTAGAATTCGACTTGTTTGGCAGCCTTATCCTTAACTATAGCCTCATGTGATTTCTGTTCGTCAGACCAAAGATTTGCCTCCACCTTCCTTCAGTTTCCGTCTCGCGGCGGTACCCTACTTGGTCTTGGCTATATCCTTCCCACTACTAGTAGAACGTCCACTAATTGACTAGACTGATACCTTCTTTACAGTATATGTAAATACAGTGATTTACGCATGATGATTGGTATAGGCAATAACTTTACGGTCTACTAGAGTGGATTCGGGACTTGTACCCGTTAGAACGTTCGCCCGCTGAGCGCACCAAAAAAGACAGTCCCATTTCTGAGCACTGTCTATCAAAACTTTCTTATCATATATATCTGCGAACCTTTTTCATATACAACCTGTATGCCTCTCCAAACTGTTCCATGCACCATCTTTCTTCCGAAAGAATAATCCAGTGGGAAGAAATTTGAAATACCAAAACAATCACACACAATATCCACGATTGTGTCAGGAACGCACATCCTGCAAAACAAAAGAAGTAGGATACATACATAGGATTTCGGGAAAACCGGTAAATCCCATTAGAATTCAATCCTTCCATGGAAGGTGTCGAAAAGTTGACGATTGAAATTGCACATAAGATCAAACCAAGCAAGTAACAAACTATTCCCAGATAAAACAGCCAGGAAAAATCTATTGTTACAGTGAGAAAACATAAATACACAAAGATTGCAACGTTTGTGATCTGATAGACCCAATAAGCCAGGACCTCATTTCCAATTACCGGTGCAAAATATGCTGCCCGTCCTACTGCGCCTTTGTTTAAAAGGGATAGCAAACCAAATCGTATGAGTAAAAAAGGTATTAATAATAAAAATCCATTCATTTATTTTTTCTTTCTGAGTTTTAACTCTATCTTCTTTTCATCAGCTGCTGCCCGGAACATCTTTACCACTAAAGCGCTTTGCTCCTTTTCCATCCAGTCCTCAAAACCTTCCATTTCTGATATCTGGTTTAAAATCTGTTTTATAACTGATAAATCCAAAAGATTAACCGCAACGCAAAAAAATGTTTTTTTCCTTCCATCATTAAAATGATCCAGAATATAATTTAATATTTCTACCTTTTCAGATTGCTCCGCATTGTATACGGCAATCCCCACCATCTTTGCTTTCTCCATGTCTGCTATCTGATTTCGATGCGTTACAAACGAATCAAAATCATCTATGTGCTCATATTTCTCACATGGATATTCCTCACATTGAAAGCAATATTCTACACCACCATGGTCCAGACTGCACTTTGCGATCTTACATGACTGATTTCCATTTCCCCCTCCACAACCTGGACAATAACGATTCAGGTGCATTGGACATAACCCACAATTTAAACCGCAAAGCGAAAAAAGCTGATTTTTTCTCTCAAAACCTTTCACTATGTTCTCCTTATTTCCTACCTATACAACACTTACCAGTACACCCGTTCAAATCCCAAATACCGGGTTCCCTGAAAACTTAATTTTCCACGATCCCCTTCCATGAGGGTACCGTATTCTGAACCATCCATAGAAAACTCTATCTGACCCCCGCTCTCTACTTGAAAAGTGACATAATGAGAAGAAACAACTGTCGTGTGATATCCGTGCGCCCCCGTGGAATCTCCGGCGTTTGCATGCCGATGCTGACTTACCTCTGTCCTCTTTGATACAACTACTGCATTCACATCCTGACGAAGCGAATGATTGTTCTGATTCCATTCACCTATCCCTTTTATAATGATAACTGCAAATACCACAATCACTAAAATAAAAATGATAGCAACCATGGCATCTGAACCGCCATCCATAGAAAAAAATCCCATCATAGGCATTTCCTCCCCGCTTTCCTGTGTATCCGGTATCCATTACTGGTTTTTCTTTATAAATTGGTAGGAGAATTCCACTGCCCGACAAGTAAGATTCTCGCACAAATGCGGCAGATCGTCTTCACGAACCCCCCCGGCCGCAGCTCCCGGCACCGCAAGGAATGAAATTTTTTCGTAAACTCATCCGCAAACTGGTAACAAAGAGAAACAATTTCATCATTACTTTTACGTTTCTTGGCAAAATATATGCCGATAAACATTAAGGCTCCTTCTACCAGTCCGCACTGCGCCCGGAATCCTCCGGCACCATGTAGTCCTGCTGCAGCATGAATGACCTGCACACTATATTGCACATCAAATAATCTGCCCAGACAAATCAACATGGCTGTAGCGCAGTTTACATCCTGCTCCCAATATAATGCATGTACCCATTCCTGAATTTGTTCCATTGTATCACGCTTTGTTTCTTCCACTATTTTCCTCTACTCTACTTTGAATACAGGCTCGATGATGAGACACCGCCATCTACCGGAAATGCCCCGCCTGTTATGTATGCTGCTTCATCACTTACCAGAAATGCTACCATGCTGGCAATATCTTCCGGACTCCCAATCCGCCGAAGCGGTATACGCTCCGCACATCTTATGGCTGAGGCTTCATCCGGGAAGCTTCTCTGTAAAAGTGGTGTATCTATCGGCCCCGGCAGCACGCAGTTTACCCGCACCCCATCGGTTGCATACTGCTGCGCTAAACATTTTGTGAGCATGACAAGTCCCGCCTTTGTCGTACAGTATAAGGGAGACGTAAGCTCCGGAACTATGCCCAGACAGGAAGCAATCGTAACAATACAGCCCTTTGCCTCCCTGATTTTGCCAAGGGCATTGCGTGTCATAAGATAAGTCCCCTTGATATTGATATCCACCATCTTATCGATTTCTTCATTTGTGGTATCTTCCAAATATTTTTCAAAATATACGCCGGCATTGTTTACCAGAATATCAATCCTCTGAATCTGTTCCAGGGCCTGTCTTATTTCTGCATCTTTCCGGATATCCACTTTAAAGTAATCAAATTCTTCTGGTGGTGCCTGTACATCCAGCACATATACCCGAATCCCCTGGCTTTTTAACTTCTTTGCGATGGCGAGTCCCATGCCCGAGCTTCCGCCCGTTACAACTGCTGTTCTCTGATCCATAGCTTCCTCCGCTTTTACTTAATATCCTCTGCGTCAATCACCCGGTATCCCTGTTCTAAAAGTGCCTGGGCAAACAACCCACGGCCTTCTATTAATTTTCCTAAAAAACTTCCATCATAAATCTGATTGACACCACAGGTTGGGCTTCTGGACTGTAAAATGGCAAAATTTATATCCATGCCCTTAATTTTTTCCATGGCAGTCTGCACAGCTTCACGGTACTGATTGTCCACGTCATTGCCATCGGCATCTATAATTCTTCCATCCCTCATTTCCGCACAGGCCCTGGGGGTTGAAAGCCCTGCCATCACCTCCGGACAGATTTCAATTACTTCCCTGCCCTTTAAATATTCCAAAACCTTGTGATTATAGTTATTGCCGCCATTATATTTGCAGTTCTTACCCAAAATGCAGGCACTCACCAATATTTTCATACATGTCCCGCCCTAACATTCACCGAATTCCTTTCTCGTTTTCCTTTATACTTAATACGTTTTTATGGTATTTTGACAAGAAAGCGAATATATCTCTATTCGTTATACCATTATTCTGTAACTTATTTATGACTGAATCCATGCAAGCAACAAAATCAGATAGTAATTGATTGGACTCATGCAATTCCTGCTCAACAACCTGAATATAATTTTCTTCGGTTGCAAACAATCGTATACTTACAATCCTTAAATCAGAATGCCCTCACAATGATCTATCTCATGCTGGATAATCTGGGCTGTCCAGCCATAGAACTTCTGCTTTTGCTTTCTAAAATTTTTATCCAAAAATTCCACCTCAATCCGTTGATATCTCATTGTCTTTCTCACACCGCTAAGCGATAAGCAGCCTTCCTCTGTCTCATACGGCTCTGCTTTGCGTACAATAACTGGATTTACCATTACCACGTCCCCATAGCCGTTTCCAAATACGATGATACGTTTTTTAACACCGATCATATTTGCCGCCATGCCGACACAGCCACGGCGATTTTCCTGTAAGGTATCCAGCAAATCCTGAATGACTCCCTGATCTTCAGGAGTAGCCGGCTCAGATTTCTGACTTAGAAAAAACGTGTCTTTTACGATAGGCTTTACCATTATCATCTCTCCATCTCTTATAAGTAACTGAAAAAAATCATACCATAGAACATTTAAAAACACCAGATGCCATTTTCATAAGTTTCCGTACACAGAAAATCTGATCGCGAAACTTTTCTAATGAATAAAATGGCAAAACGGCCTTTGCGTTTTATTCATACGCAAAGACCGTTTGTACATGATTTCATTTTAAAAATTATGTCGGGAATATTTTCCTGTTATCGCACTAACCTCTGCAAACAGCTCCAGCGCATCCTGAAACCCCAGTTGATACGCTACCCTGGAAACTTCTGCACTACGATTCTGCTCTGCAAAAATCGCCTGATCCACCGCCTGACGCTGATCCTTACGAAACTTCATTTTCTTCAGGCGATTCATTCTGCGGCTTATAACGTTTACAGCCTGCTGATATTTTTGATCTGTATCCAATGCCCAAAGCAGCGCATCGTTTCTTCTTACCTCAAAAAGATCCTCTAAAATACCTTTCTTCATATGTTATCCCCCTAATATTAGCACTGTTTTTTTGCAAACTGTTCCATCCAGGCATCGTCAAATTCATATCCGAATTCTTCTTTTGTCCTCCTAATCAGTTCAAGTTTCAGACTAAACAGATCATCTGCAAGACTTTCACAGCTATATGCCGTGTGCCGTAACAAAAAGCAGCTCTGCTTCAGCGCAATAATCTGGTTCAATCTCTGAAGCAATTCGTATCTGTTATCAACGAATTCATCCATATCTACAACATTATCATGGAGCCTTAAATACTCACACGCAGTATCAACCGGATAAGGAATATTTCTCCCGTCAATATTCATATCTGCTTTAATATATGGTCTCATAAATCCTCCTTTGTATTTTTCTCATTAAATCTTTGTTTCAAATTAACTGGAGATGATTATTTACGCAGCTTCCTTTTCTTCCATTCCCGGAAATTCCATAAGATCTGCCTGCAATACATCGGCCAGCATTCTCCCGGCGTAATCTCCACCCCGGACTTTAAGTTTCTTTTTACGCATTTCCTTAAACTCTTCCGCCCGCAATTCTTCACTGATTTTTGCCAATCGAGCATCTTCTAATGTCATACGCTTTCTAATTATTTTCTGCCATCGTTTTAGAAAATCAACCGCATCCGCAATATCTGCTTTCTGGCGGTCATACTCTGTACGCTTCTGCCGGACTGTTCCTCCTGGCTCCACCTCCAGCGTATAGTAGGACACATTAATATCATCCTTTTTCCTAAGAAATAAAATATAAGTTTCCTCTCGGTTGATACGGTCATAATAACGCTCATCACCTGAAGCGCAATGATGCAGATTACGGCTCTCTTTCAAAATATCAGTGAGGCTGTTTGGCACCAAAACTGCATAGGTTTTATCATCCAGGTACTCATATTTTTCTTTAATTTTACTGCATACCTGATTTACATTCGGGTACTTCGTTAAATATTCCTCCGCCTGTTCCTCAATATTGCGTTCTTCCATTAACCGCACCATTTCCTGATGTCTCTGCTTCAATTTGGATGCCCGGAAGATAATCTCATCACTGGTATCAACTCCAAGACTTTTCGCCATAGACAGATAATCTCTCCAGGTTATGATAAGCTGCCTTAAGTCCTCTCCATACATCTTGTGCTGCCTTATCAGGTAATTATATATCTGGATAACACTCATTTTGTCTGTAATAAAATCCAAAGTTTCTGGGCGGATACCCTGCCTTATAAACCATTTGATATGTTTCTCTGATATTTCTTCTCCCTGCTTTTTTTCCTCCTGAAGCCATTCCAGATATTGAATACCGCCTTTCGCCCCTCTAAGACGTTTTAACTTCTCCCCGTCAATGCCAAGCGCTTTTGCAAGTTTTCCGTTCTTTCTTATTTTTAGACTTTCGTTTGCAGAAACAAGATCGTTTACAACATTTCCAAGTCCGGCTTTTGAAAGACGCTCCAGATAAGGGGATTTTTTTAAATAATATAAATAATATTCGGGATCAAGACAAAATATCTGCTTTGCAAATTCCCTTAACCCCGTTCTTTTTAAAATCCCTTTGCTCAATACAGGCAGAGTTCTTCGGTAAACCTGTCCCTTCTGTTGATAATAATAGCTGCAACTCCATATTCCTCTATCTTTGATCCATCTGCTATTCGTTTGTTTATACACTCCATAATAGTAAACCTGACCCTGCAACTTTTCATCCAGAATCACACGACGAACTTCAAAAAAATAATTCTTAGGATTTTCATAGTCACCTTTCTCGTAACGAGCATATACTTTAAATTCACGGACAATCATTTTATCCTCAAATGATTGTAATAAGTACGCATACTCATTCGAGGTAGCGATACGCCCTGCTCTGCCAAACGCTTTAAATTTTATTTTACGCCGGCAGCACGGGCATCTTCCCTCTTTATTGTGACGCGGCTTAGATATAGGTACTATCTTTTCACATCTGGTACAATATCCGGTTTTCACCTTTTTTTGATACTGATAAAATATAAAATGTTCAGTAATTGCAGATTTTGCCACCCAATGTTCCCAATCTTTTGGCAAATCATGGACTTTCTCCATGACAGCATCCCATGGATCGGTTTCCTTTTTATGACGCCTTTTCAACTGTCTATAGCGGATTTGATCCTGATACTGGTTAATATCTGTTATATCACCATCCTTTACCTGTAAAAACTCTCTCACTCTTGCCTTATCAGCCTCACCGAAGAATATTTTTGAGGAAAATATATGCCATTTCCAATCATATCTGCCAATAGTTGCATTGCTCCACTTCTCCGTCCTGATATCATAGGTTACGAAAAACTCCGTCCCGTGTTCCATAAAGAGAATGCAAACCGGTCTTTTTGCACCCAAACGCATATTTTCTGTATAGAAAAAAGCGACTGCCATCCAATTCCCCTCAATTTTAACCGTAATATGAATATTAAACTTATACTCATATTTAACCGAGTAATATCCCTGAACCTTTTTAGGCACATCAGAAGCTGCCTTTTGCATCATTTCATCCGTTGCCTCTATATCACCTATTTCCAGCAATTTCTTTTCCACATCTTTTTTCAAGCTGCCTTCCCCTCGCTTTCTTCCGCAAATCCATAAATGTTATACCAAACATCAGGAAAATATCTTTCACCATCAATTACTAAGACTGTAACCTCAGCAATCTGACTACTGTCAGGCTCTTCCTTTAACAAAAGCAGTATTGCATTCTTTTTTCCTGCAGCAGTTGGATTTTTTCCCCGTACTACCGCATAACCATCAGTAGCTTCTGCCTGTTCATGAAAAACTTCACAACTCCATTTCCGATCTGGATATTTCACCATAAATGCGGCCCCCTCAATCAGCAGTTCCAAGAGTGAGACTTCTTTTATAATCCGCATCTTAGTACAGGATATCTGGCTGTCACCGTCCGTCTCGTCCAGATCTCCCAGCGCCTCTACCTGATAATATACGGAGTTTTTCCAATCTGAATAATGATACAGACAATCTAGGGGATTCTCCGCACAATGGAATCCATTCTTCCTGCAGTTTGCCTCCTCTGTTTCATTAATCCCATTCCTCTTAAATTTGTAGCCCCGACAGATCAGACCCTTCTGAAATCCTTTAAATGCCAACATTTAATCCATCTCCTTCTTCATTTTCTCTAAAATTTGATTTTTCATGTTCTCCTGACTTCCTTGCTCTTCCACATCCTTACTTTCATCAGTTTTGCCCTCTGTTTCGTCATCATCTATTTCCATCATATCGAATAGACTTAACTGGGCTTTCTCTGCCTTTTTCTTAGCTTCGCGCTCATCCTGACGATCTTTGCGCTCCTGCTGCTCTTTTTTCCTTTTTTTCTCTCTTTCTGCCTGTTTTTTCTCATTTTCCTCTTTCTCTGCACGCATTTTCAGGTAATCTTCCCTGGCCTTTGCTTTCTTTTCTGCCTCTTCTTTTTCATCATCCAGGGCATAATACTCATCTACCCACGCAAAAACTGTGTTCCCCTCCATGGCAATACCAACACCACTGCTTTTACGCATCCCATCTTCTCCATATTTTTCTTTTCCAAACTCATATACTTTATGGAGAATATAATCAAGACACTTCTGCAGCGTTTTGTGAGGCTTCAAAACAAGCGCCTCATATTCTTTGTCCGCACATTTCCTGCAAAGATAAAGACCAATCGTATCCGCAAAATAGGCATCGGCTAACAAACTCGTTTCCTCCGCAATCTTTTCATTTGCGTTTGCGTAGTCCTTTTCTTCCACATCAATATCCGCAAGCAGAACCCGTTTGCCGGTAAGAAAATCCTCCACCTGCTCATCCGGTATCAGCCACTCATACGCCACTTTTTTAATCCGGTCTACCTCCTGGTTTTCTTTCAAAAGGTTTGCTACCGTATTTAACTGCTCTATATTTTTTATTTCCTGTTCAATCATAGTACCCTTCCTCCATCAAAAGGGCAGTCGCCTGCCCTTTTCCTATGCTGCCTTTTCTTCCTGCTGCGCCAATTCCCTGTCATCATTCTCCAAATACTTCATAAGCACCAGCATAATCTGCTGGCACCACCGGTTTTCGTGATACTTCTTATTCACTTCAAGATAGCGGTTATGAATTGTCTCCCAATCCCGATCCGTAATCCTCTTACCCCGATATTTTTTGAATACCTCATACATATCCTTTAAAGCATCCGGTACTGACGGGAGGTTCTGTGCCGCATTTAAGTTTCCCATCATCGCTTCAAACAAGGTATTTCCGGCATACTGGATATAATAATCTTCGATACCATACGAACCCTTGCCACGATACAGGGCAAGAAAATCATTAAATACCTGCGCTACCAGTTTATAATTTGTCATGTTCTCACATCCTTTCCGAATTCTCCTTTTACAATGAGAAGGCTGCCTTTCCTTGAACTTTTCAGGCGGAAAGAGACATATCCTCTTCCCATTCCAGTTTCAACTGTCCTTCCATTTGTTTTTCTTTCTTGTCCGGACCATATAGCCACCAACGGTACACATCCTCCGGAGTCTCCCAAATGGCATCCTCCGTAATTTTACTTTTCTTTCTCTCCAGCAGCATCCGTTCAAATGCTTTCAGGTAAGCGGCATCGTATTTTGGATAACGCTCCAGCTCCATCTTCCGCTTCTTAATCGAAGCAAGCGGGCAGCCAATGCACCCCAGCCTGGAAAAACCGCAATCATAAAGAGAGCAATGAACCCCCACTTTATGATTGATAAAGTACCATACATCTTCATCCTTCCAGTCAATGATCGGATTTAATATCCGCTTCCCGCTAATTGCACAGCTCTCCAACATCCGGCGCCGTTTATCATTGTCATTATTAAGCAGGATCAGCGGGGCTTTGGGACGCACAATCTCTACTTCCCCTCTGGTTTCCTGTCTTCTTTTACTTTCCTCCCAGCGCACACCGGTAATGACAAACTTCCCTCTGCCGCCCTGTTCCTTTAAATCAGAACAGCAGTAACGAATTTTGCGGGTGGGTGGAAATCCACGCTCTCGGATCAGTTGCCACATGCTTTTTTCAGGATGGCTAATGACCACATCCGGATATTCCTTTCGGATAAATTGAACCAGTTCCGGCGGATCTACCGTTGTCAGATGATAATGTGCTTCAAACTTAACGCCGGCCATCTTTGCCAGCCCATAGATCACCTGGCTGTCTTTTCCGCCGCTAAAGGCCAGATAATACCCGTTCGGACTCATCGAAAGCGCAGTCTTTTCAAAACTCTTTAATAGCTCTGTTGCCCTTACGATCTTCGGTTCCAGAGAAAATAAACTTAATTGTTCCATTCCATCTCCATCTTTCGCATGAATTTTGCTAAAGACGGAAAAGCCATTCTTACGGTGTGTCTTTTTACGCCGCTTACCGAATCCTATTTTCAGAAGCCTCCTTCGCAATAAGCAGGCTCCCTAAGCGGCAACCTTGCTCAAAGCCAAGGTACTGTACTGGAACAATCCTAGAAACCAATCGGAAGCTGTGCATACGCAATCGGCTTGATTTCCAGAATTTTGACATTAGAAATCTTCCGATATGGTTTCCATTTGTTTAAATCTTCTACCCAGTCATGCAATAATAGTTCAATCTCAATGTCCAGATCCTCATGTTCCTTTCGACAGAACACGTATTTCTTCCCAACCCGGTGATTCTTCCGTTTCGTATCGTAGGAATACGTCACCTCATAGACAGGAATACTGACACAGGAGCCCAGCAGCTGTGCCGGGTGGAGCCGTTTAAAAAAGGCACGATAATATTCCGTTTCGGGCAAGGTTCCTCCGATTGCTATTTCCTCGAAAGAAACCATGTCCGCAAATTTATGCAGATGCATCCATTCCTCCTTCTTTTTCTTTCTTCTTAGTCTCTGCCAAAGCAATCCTGCGTTTCACTGCAGAGGGGTAACAGCCATACGCATCCGCAATGGCATCATAGGTATAACCAGCAAGCCGCAGCAGACGCATCTGTTCGCCCATCTGTTCCCTGCTCAGTTTTACCTTCCCCAACTGATCGCTTACTTTCTTTTTTAATATTCGTTTGCATACCGGATGAGTCGGACCATGCTTATACATCAGCCAGGACTCATATGCGTCCAGATTGCAAAAAATCGCAATCAACAGACAGTAATAGCCGGCATACTCGTCCATCTGTCCCATATTCCAACTCCTTACCGTTATCCGTCAAAAGTTTTCTGCCATGATTCCACCATAACGTTACCCGCGGCGATACCGCTAATTTCTCTTTTCACTCGTATCCTCCTTTCTTCCTCTTTACGGACCAACAGTTCATCAGGCGGATTTTCCCATACAAAAAGGAGCATCCCTGCTCCCATTCTTAACCGGATATCACCGTTTCTTATCCTGCCAGTCATTACTTGAAACAATAAACTCTTCTGGATTGTTCCTGCCCTCCTTATTTTTTACTTGCAAATCGTTCCCCAAAACGCAAAAAAGACACCAAAAACCCATTCCGATTTTTGATGTCTTTCTATTTTAAAAGGCGGCCGCCTTAAAATTTGCTCCCGAACCTTCCTGCCGGGACAAAATAGTTTCTGCAAGAAACGCTCTTTGCATAAAATTCAATCCATCTACAGATTAACACATAATATAGTGGCTGTCAAGTTTCAAGCAACTATATCTAGTTTTAATACTGGCTTTGTTTTAAATGCTCCATCACATCTTATTTACCTTTTCCCGTCATAATGTGCCCGCAATTCACTAAGAAGCTGCTCCATCTCTTCCTGATTTATTTCATCCTCTTCCCGTATCCCCGGATACGATTCGTGAAATATCCCGGCAATACCGCATACAAGAAAACTGACGATGAAAAGAAATAATGATATCTCCAGCATATCATACTCTATCCTGCTCTCGGGCAAAAACAGTGCTACCTCTAAAACCAACATAGCGGTGACACAAAAGACCATAGATATTCGCCAAAGTTTATAGAATATTTGTTTTTTGCTATACTTTCCTATTACCAGATCTTCCCCTTTTCTCTTATTCATCCTCTCCATTCCTTTCCGGTGCATAAAAAATGAACAACTTGATATCCCCCTCCTCATCCTGACAGCCAGAAAAATCATACCGGACGAAGTAATCCCGTATCGAATACCCCCTATATGGGCCAGACAGCGTATACAATGCCCTGGTACTAAAATCAATCAGACAGTATCCCAAGCTTCCATCCTGTGACACATCTCCGAAATCTTTCTGATCCTCATAAAACTTAACGAGCATATCCAGGCATTCCTGGCATACCTGCTTTTTTATCTGCTCAAAATCCGGCTCATCTTCCTTTGTATAATGAATTCTGATATCCGTATATCCCCTGTTTGGGTTTCCCGACACAATAAGGTTTCCATATTCCTCCCCAAAAGAAGAATATGTGGTTCTACTCCCATTTTGGTGAAATAACTCTACACCATCGTCATTATAGGCACGAATATCTGAGTCTGCTATGGACAAACTGTTTATATGAAAAATACCAATAGAGTCCCGTTTCGCATAGTAAGGCATCAGGCTTCTTTCGGTATCCCCGCAGATAAAGCATTTTTTCTGATTGACATTTGAGTATATCCTATCGTTTCGTTCCATCTGCTCTATCGTGCCTGCCGCATATTGTGCGGATAACCGGCTGCAGCCTGCCAGACAAAATAGCATGATTGCTGCAATGCAAAGAGGGTTATGCTTCATAGACTTTCTCCCAAAATGAATAAAAACAGCCATGCAGCAAAACGATGGCCGTTCTTATTCCTTTATGATCCCCTGCATATATGCCTTTACCAATTCCCTCTCCTGTTCGCTTAACTTTTTCCAGGTAGAAAGCAGGTTTCGTTGTTCTTCTGTCAGATCCGGGTACTCATCCCCTGCAGCAAAAAATTGTGCAAGTGTCATTCCAAATCCAGTACAGATTTTCTCCAACGTTGGTATGGATGGGATGCTCTTTCGATTTAACAATGTCGAAATAGACGACTGTGAGATCCCGGCCTTTTGTGATAAGCGGTATCTGCTCATATGCTTTTCTTCGCAGAGCCTCTCAATCCGATCAATAATATAGTTCTCAACTCGCAAGTAATATACACCTCATCTCCGAAAATTCTATCCCTATTTTACATGGAAAACGGATGGAATATCAGATTGTAAATCCTAACGTATATTACTTGCCCGTTGCGTAGTATATGGGTAAAAATAAAGCCTTATGCCAGCATACTGTCTCGATTGACTTGTTCCTTTACTTCCAATATCCAGACTGGAGAGTGCATTTCATTCCCCGTTCCACGTTCAATGGAGACTACTCTTCCAGTACATATTTTGAATATCTATTCTCCTCAATTATATATATTTTAAATTCATGTTGTCAATACCAATCTATATTCAAAATGCACAGTTTAGGGCAACTTATATATTACAATGCGTTTATGGAGGTGAAATCATGTTTGAAGATGAATTTTGCAAACGCCTCACCCAACTCCGCATGGAGAAAGGTGTTTCCGCACGGGATATGAGCTTGTCTCTAGGACAAAGTGAAGCATACATTAACCGAGTTGAAAACAAAAAGATGCTGCCATCGCTGACCGTATTCTTTTACATCTGTGAATATTTCAATATAACTCCTGCTCAATTCTTCGCAGACGATAATCCTCCAAGCGCTGAACTAATCGAGGCGTTAAAGAAATTGCAATCCTTAGATGATAAGAAACGGGAACATATTCTGGCAGTAATCAAAGATTTATAAAATCCCTCTGAGCACTTCTGGAAACATCCACAGAAAAATAAAAAGGTGTATTGCGCTTCTTTCCTGCAATACACCTCAAAAACATATCGCCTTTTTTAAAATCCTCTGGTGCCCCCGTTTTCACTCGGTAATTCAATCTAGCTTAATTGTGCGTTTAGCTGTATTTCTTCCATACTTAATGCTTCTGTAGTCTCTTGTATACCCTCCTGCAGTAAAAATTTGAGCACACAAATAGAATGATTTCATTTAGTCATATATCTTTGAATGATTTCTTCAGCCTCACTCTGAGACAAATTACCAAGTTTAGCCTGCTCCTCACAGAAAGGCTTTACAACAGAAAGCATTTCATCCATATCTTCATAGGGGCCAAATACTTTTTCTGTTCCATCGTTTAAGAAAATACTGCACTCATATTCCCGAGTACCTGTGGATGCCGCTATATCGGCGGGATCAAAACTGCCGCCGCAGTTCTCATCTCCACCTATGGATTTCGAGACCATGATACCATTTCTGAGGTCCTCCAACGTCTGTTTGTCTCCCATCCCTGTATTCATCATTTGCTCATAGCCTTCATAAGTCCACCACACTGCATCCGGGTAGCATTCCCGTGCCCACCGGGCCACATCGGGATAGTTTTTTTCCAACCGCAAAAGAGCTGTTTCTGTCATAGCAGCATCATCCATCACCACATTATTTTCCTCGGTCTCCTGTGAATCCTGTTTGTCAGATGTCCGTGAGGAATTCGCATATATATCGGCAGGATCAAAGCTGGTGCCACAATTTTCATCTCCATCTATGGATTTAGATACCATGATACCATTGCTGAGATCCTCCAATATCTGTTCATCCTCTCTTCTCCGTTCCTCAATCAGTTCCCGTGTCACCACAATATCTCCCGCAGACGGTGTCCATCCAATATACTCACCGATGGAGTTTTCCAATGCTTCCATCTCATCTTCCATCGTCTGCTGATATCCTTCATAAGTCCACCATACCGCATCCGGATAGCATTCCCGCACCCGCCGAGCCACGTCGGGATAGTTTTTTTCCAGCCGCAAAAGGGCTGTTTCTGTCATAGCAGAATCGGTGTTCTGCGAAACCTGCCCGTCAGATGCGCTGGCAGACGTTGCAAAAATAATTGCGGTTCCGGCAACAATAACACAAGACAAAACCAGGGAACTCGTTGTTGTTTTTCTTATCTTCATAATCGCAATGATCCTTTCTTCAATCGAGTTTTTACTGAAATTATTACACATAGGCGTAAATCTGCTTCTCATTTCTTCCATGCTAATCAGTACCCGAGCATAAGAAGATTTCATTTTTTCGCCAAACAATCGGACAACCGCTTCGTCACAGGCCAGCTCAATATCCCGATTTGCAAGCACGTACATAGCCCACACCAGCGGATTAAACCAGTGAATACAAAGCGTAAAAATCAAAATCAGCTTTACCAGCGTATCAAATCTTTTTATATGAACATACTCATGTTCCAAAACATATCGCAATGATTTTTCGTTGCTCCAATCCGTGGTTTCCGGCATTAAAATTACCGGATGAAACACCCCATAGGTTAACGGTGCAGAAATTCTGGCGGACTGTCTGACAGAGATGACACGTTTCTGTTTATGAGCATTCAGCCAATCTCTTGTAAAATCATTCTCTACGGGCTTTGATCTCCGAAATTCCTGATAACATTTCCAATATGCCACGGAAAATATCAGTGCACAGATAAATACCCCAATAGCCCAAATAATCGTCCATACCGATATATGAACCATACTATCCGAAGATGGGATGACCGGTACTGTAATTACCTGCCTGTCTATCACCATTGGCCCAGCGTTCACGGCAGCATTCATCGTATTCATGGCTGCCTTATTTTGCCTAAACCAAGAATATACGCTGAAAACTGAGGGCAGAGAAAATGGCATCAATAACCGTATCAATGCAACTCCCCAAAGCGCCAAAAAAGTTTTTTTCGGCAGTCTGTTGATTGCCAAAGCCCGGATAAGAATTATTGCCAAAATAATAACAGCTCCGGCAAAGCTCATTTGCAGAAGGTCCATTTGCAAAAAGCTCATACCCGCCTCACCTCATTCCAAATCGCCAACAATCTGTTTCAGATTTTCAATTTGTTCCTTCGATAACTTCTTTCTGCCAAGCAATGCCGCAAATAATTTATCTACAGAACCATCATAGATTTTATCAATCAGTTCATTGGTTTCTGCCTCCTGCACGACCCTCTTCGGTATCAGAGCATGGCACATAAAATTCGGCTCGGAACGTTCAATGGCCCCCTTCTTGATACACCGCTTAATAAGGGTATAAGTAGTATTGATATTCCATCCAAACTCCTTTGTTAAAATTCCTGCAATATATCGTGCCGGACAATCACCCTCTTTCCACAATACATCCATCACTTTCAGTTCTGAATCAAAAAGTTTAATTTCCATAGTGTATACCCCTCCATAAGACTGTTGTAGTATTTGTGCCATTATAATACCACAGTCTTATAGAAATGTCAATACTACTGGAGTCTTAATAATTTGCATTCTGCCGACTCGCTTCTCTCATAAAACGAAACAGCAGATATCCACAAGGAGATATCTGCTGTTTCACAAATCACTCATTACAACCATACAGCCCAGTCACCATAGTCAAACGTCCCGCTTCCATGGTGCAATTTCCCTTCCGCTTTCAATTTCCTGAACTCGTCTCTCATTCTTTCTACAATTTCCGGCAGTATATCAAGGGAATGGTGTGCGGGAAACACATGCTTTGCCGAAAGTTCTGCGATTTTTTCAAGAGATGCAAGATAGGCCACGGGATCAGTGGAAGGATAGTACGCAAATAAGGTATCTTTGTATACTAAATCACCCGTAAAAAGATAACCTCTCTCCTTCTCCCAAAAGCACATATGCCCCGGTGAATGCCCGGGCGTATGTTCCACTTCAATTACTCTTCCACCGATATCTATTATATCTTTATCTTTTAAAACTCTCGTTGGGTTGCCCTGGAAAAAAGTATAGGTATTAACATCATACCCCTCCGGTAAATCGCAGCGGTCTATTACCATTTCCTTGATTGTTTCCATAGTTAAAGGAAATTCTCCGTTTAACCAATTCAATTCCTCGCTATGGGCATAAAAATCAGGAAAATACTTATGCCCGCCAATATGGTCCCAATGAATATGGGTAGCCACAGCCGTAACCGGCTTATCCGTCAATTTCATGACTTCCTCATAAATATTGCAGATTCCAAGTCCCGTATCAATCAGAAGGCTGCGCTCAGTCCCGTTTAAAAGATAACAATGTGTTTCCTCCCAATGGCGATACTCACTGATTATATAGGTGTCTTCATCAATTCGATCTATACTAAACCAATCGTTCATTTACTTTTCCCCTTCTGTACTCGTATCTTTACACTTAATTCTTCCATTCAACTATATCCCGCATGTCCTTACGTGGTCGTGCTGATGGGGCTTCATCTGCATATCCGACCGTCATAGCTGCAAATAATTCACCGTCTGCCTGCAGCCACTCAGACAATTCTTTATATGCAAAATAAGTGTCGCAAATCCATAAACTTCCCAATCCCAAATCCGTTGCCGTTAAGGTCATGTTTTCAATCGCCGCTCCGATGGATTGTGCATTGCAAATCTCATAAATCCGTTCCTCAGGTGTTATCTGGGCATTAATATCTATTCCGAGGGCATTTACGATAAATATTGCAACCGGAGCCTGCTCCATAATCGTAAGTGTATATTCGGCCGCCTTCAAATGCTTTGCACTTTCCGGAAGAAGCGGGATCTGCGCTTCCCGCTCTAATCCCTTTTTCATTTCAGCAAGCATTTCAGTCTTTGCATTTCCTGTAACCACCACAAATCTCCATGGCTGTCTGTTCTTTGAAGACGGCGCCAGTATTCCCGCCTTTAAGATTTCTTCAATCATGGATCGTGGTACATCTCTCTTCTCATATTTACGGATGCTGCGTCTATTCGTAATTGCCTGAATCATTCTTTATCCCCCTAAAAGTTATAATCTTTTTCTCATACAAATCGAATCTTCCATATCTTTATATTGACCGTAGTTCGGAATAACTTCGTACCCGATTTTTATCAAATCCTCCACATATCTCGCTGCGTATCAAAAATGAATTTCTTTCAAACCTTTGTAGCTCTTATTCTAGCACCCTTTCTTATGAAATGCCATGTCAACATACTGAAAAACTCCCAGGAGTTTTCTTTCCCCCGGGAGTCCCTTGAAGATATCCGTTTCAATCAAGTTCCTGCTAACCAAATTCTTATTTCCGGCATCAGCTTAGTTCCAGCGAATCTATAATTTTCTCCATCGTCTCCGGCTCCACCATTCCGCTTAACGTGTAATGCATACCATTTGCCACAAATACTGCTTCCACCCGCGGCACATACCATGCTTCCATCTGTTTTAATTCTTCCTCTGACAGATCTGACCATTCAATAGAAGCGCGCAGGATATTCACCTTATATCCTCTGCCAGGTGGTAATCCTTCATATAGAGATAGCACATGCGCAAAACACTATCGCCATACTCATGGATCAGTTCTGTTACAATCTCTTTTTTATCTGCCGGCATCTCTTTCACCCCTTTCACTTCTTAGACGCAGGAAACTGACCGGAGGATACTTTTTTATAAAAAAGAATAACCTGAAATTTACCTTTCGCCAACCAATTTCTGGATATTATCTCCAAGCACCCTTTGGGTAACCGTATCGGATGGACTCACATATTCGATTAACTGCCTGCTTAAATACGGCTCCCCATAAGGAGCATCCGAACTAAACAGACATCTTTCCGGAAGTTCAGATACAGCCATCCGAACAGCAAGTGTAGAAAATGCCGCGGACAGATCAATAAAGGCATTCTTTGTCTTCCTGGCAAATTCCAGAAGCTCCATCCAGTTAGAACCACCCATATGACCATATATCACTGAAACCCTGGGATGCTTATGCGTCAATTCCATAAGGATTCTCAATCCATTTATGGAAACCGGATGAAAGGTATGCACCCAGATGGGCAGTGAAGGAAATTGTTCCAATGCTTCAAATATTACCTCTAACTGACGAACCTGTTCCTCCGATCCCGGTGTAAACTCTCCTACTCCCTTTAATCCATTGGATATAATATACTCATCAATCCATTGTATTGTTTCTTGCAGGGAAAGTCCCAGCGGAATAGATCCAAACCCCCAAAACCGGTCCGGATACTGTTTTAAAACAGAAACCATATCCTGTATGTTTTGCTTCAACCGCTTCTTTCCCTCCTCTTTTGTGGATACCCCAGCCAGTATCGAATATAAAGCATCCATCTCTTTCTTTAATTCCTGATAATTTTTTGCCTTTTCCGGATGAGGGGCAGTACAAAATAAAATTGCTTTATCGACTCCTGCTTCATCTAATTTTTCAAGCTGTAATTCGTACGGCAACATCAAATGCTGGTGACTGTCAATAATCATCTTAACTCTTCCTTTCTCTCTTAATTATGTTATACTGAAAAGGTATCACGTTTCTTTAAATAAACAAGTACGCACATTTTTGATATAAAGTATCCTAAAAGATACTTCTAAGAAAGGAAGATGATTATGGCAAAAGCTTTTTTGCCCGCGGATATTTGTCCGATGGAGTTGGGAATCAATGTTTTAAGCGGTAAATGGAAACTGCAGATTTTATTTCATATATACCAGCAGAAAAATATACGCTTTAATGAATTACAGCGGCGTTTGGGACAGATTACAACTAAAACCCTGACAGCCCAATTACGAGAATTAGAAGAACAAAAAATCATCAAAAGAACCGTTTATCCGGAAGTTCCTCCTAAAGTAGAATATTCTTTTTCAGAAATAGGGGAAACCCTGACTCCGGTTTTAAAAACCCTGTGTAACTGGGGTAATCAATATTTATCCATGATAAAAGAAGCATAAAAAATCCTGCACCTGGGCACTGCTTTTTCAAGCAATTCCCGGTACAGGATTTTTTATACTAAGTAATCTCCCTTCCTACTTCAACAATTTGATTTACTGGACAGGCTCCTGTCTGCATTCCGTCTCTTTCATATAAAACGCACTCACCCGATAGCTGCCAGAATCTACCACAGATGCTTTGCCTCCAAGACTGTCCAGGTACTGCTTTCCGTTTTTGGATTTTGAAATATACACAGAATATTTGCAGTAAATGTATTTTTCTTTCCACTGTGAAAGATAATTTCCATAATCAGAAGCAATTAAAAGTTTTGCCCCCAGCTTCTCTGCTTTTCTTTCTGCCAGTTCAAATACCTCCATCATCACCTGTGAGATTTCATCCTCAGAAAGCCACTTATGATAAGGACGTTCCAGAAACAGCGTCAGCAGCTCTTTGGGCTTTTCGCATTCCGGTTGTTTCTTTTGTTCCTGCAATAGATCCACAAACTCAATTTCCTGCTTTTCCTCATCCTCGGTTACTTTCTCTCTTAAATCTCCAAAACCACCTTTTGTCAGCCGAAGAAAGGCCCGAAATACAACTTTTCCATTCATGGAAGCGAACATCACCTTCTTGTTTGCATCAAATCCGGACAACAAACAGTTTTTATACGCGCCATCAACATAGGAAAGACAGGTATCTGTCGGAATCTTTCCAATCTGGATCACCGGCAGAAAAGCATCTTCTTCCCAAATATGAACCCCGTTTTTCCGCTCAAGACTATCATTTTCCGTCCAAAGTGTTTTTTGCACTTCATCCACCTGATAATCAATCTCTTTTGACAGGTCATCCTCATGGTATTTCACATTTTTAAGCTGCCCCATAAATTCTGCAACCAAAATGCGCCTTACCGGTTCCAGACAAGCCTCATTATCCCGACAAAAATCCATGATGATCTGCGCTCCGCCTTCGTAAAGAAAAGCAGTAATACGCTCCCTGTTTTCTGCTACAAATTCATCTGACAGATGAAGCTTTTCTTTCAGGCTTAACCAGGTATCTTCCCTGCTTATGATGTGCTGCTCAAATTCTGCAAGGGTGGCATACTCCGGTAAAATACCAAGATTATCAAGCAGGCATCTCACCTGATGATCCCTGGTCAAAGCCGGTATAAAATGTGATAATTCTGACTTATAGATCAAAAGACGCATGGCTGTTTCTACCGTAAGCCCCTTTATTTGCCCGAAATTTTTCTGCATCCAGAAAGATAAACGCTGAATTGAAAGTGCCTTTCCGATCTGTTTGAGTGTATCTTCCTGCATCCATAATGACAGACATTTCTTTTTTACAATCTCCCGAAATACCGTCAGCCGCTCGTCCACCCGCTCATACTCCAAAAGATGATAAAGCTTCACATATATTTTATCCAAACCAGCTAAACTCTTGATCTCTTCAAACGTATAACTGCTCCTTGTCATAAATGGTTTCGCAGCCGGAACAATTCTTAAATCTGCTGCTTCGCAGTCAAGCAGGTTCTTTTCATTCAACGTATTGATATTCACATACTGGCGGTAAAAATCGGGGTCACAAAGGATGGAATATGCGGACATGTTTTGAAACAATTCTATATTCTCTTTTATAAGGGCAAGAAAATGACGCTTTTTGTGTGTGATCGCATAAAGCAGAAGATCCTCTTTTGCCTTGGAGAGCCCATACTTTACGAATTCATACATCACTTCCCCATAAAGGATCCCAACATAAGCTACCCGGTTATAGGCCAGATTTTCAATCTCATCTTCCTTCATTTTTGGAATGCAAAAAGAAAGCTTTTTCAAATCATACAAAAGATTCTCATTATACAGCCACTGCATAAGAAATTTGCTGTGGAGTTCCTGCGGGACTATCTCCATAAGCGGTTTTAGAAATACTGAAATCTTTTGTGCATCAGATGCCAGCTGCAGAAACTGCTCCTGCGACAGATCCCCTCCACCATACAGATAAAAGCTAAGCTGGTTGATCAATTTCAGAAGCTTCTCATCTTCCAGCTTTTGAAGGACCATCAAGATATCCACGTCTCCCCGAAGCATTCCATCACTAAGCGCAGGTTCCCAAAACAGTTTCCTTTGCTGTTCCGGAAGTTCTTTAAGCGGCAGATCCGAACACGTAAAGAAAAAATCCATGCCCCGAAGCAACCGTTCTCTTTTCCCTGCCTCAAGAGAGTATTTCATAAAATATGCCCAGTAATTGTAAATCTGGATGCCATTTAGTGACTTATCTTTTAATACCTCCACTAATGTCTTGTAATCACAGCCTGAAATGCGCTCATCCTTCGGGAACTCAGAAAGAAAACTTGAAATACGTTTTTTTTCAATCCCCTCATCGAGCAGCCACTGATACATCTGGCAAAATCCCACATCACGGACAAACCACTCGACTGCCTGCGGTCCTAATCCTGCCATCTTCTCTTTCAGATCAAGTTTCTTTACTTCATCCACAAAATCCAGAAGCTGCTCCTGATTTTCCGAAAACTGTTTCAACATCTCCCATCCGGATGGGATATTCTTTACTCCGATACATAATTTCAAATGTGTGTTGATTCTATCATTCATGCTGCTTCCTCCTTATTTTCTTCCCTATTTTCCTCCATTCGTTCTACAAAATCTTTTAATTCATCCAGTGTCAGATTCCCACTGCTATATAACTCCTGAAGTAACTCAAAAAAAGCCCGTGCATTCCTTCTTGAAAGAACAATTGTTTCCCGGTAAGCTTCCTTAATATAGCCGCAGATGATCTTACGGGCGTAGTCCCGCATATCATAGCTTGCATACCGTATAAACTCATCCAGATTTGCCAGAATATCTTCTTCGCTTTTCAAAAGGAACTGTTCAAATTTTTCCTGCAAATTGTGCTCTTTTTCTTCCTGCCTTAACCGCCTCTTTTCCTCTTCCTGCTTTCTTACCTCATCCTGGTAAGCAAGCAGTTCTTCCTCACTATAATATTTTTTACGCAAAGCGGCTGCACGGTAATCTCTTTCCTCCAATGAGACCAGCAGTAAACGGGCAGCCGTAGTTTGTTCTTCCTTGCAAAGATTCCTGCTTTCCACATCACTTAACAGTATTGCTGTAATAAAATCTTCGTACTTTTGGGGGAGATTTCGATACACATACTGTTCTGCCCATTCAAACAATTTCCGGTTTTCTCCCCTGGAAAACGATTCTCTGGAAATCTTTATCTGATTCATCCGACTCGAATAAGCATTTATTCCAAAACAATCCTCAAAAAGCCTGCTTATCCTGAATATTTTTTCTATCTGGTCTAAACCGTAACGTTCCTCTAGAAGTACGAATATCTCATAAGAATCATGGTTGCTCAGATAAAGAGAATATCTTGCCATATTGTTACGCATGTATTGCCACTTCCGATCCAGCTCCTGCTCAGCCATATGCTCATAATCCTCTAGGTACTCTTTGACCAGCTCCAGAGCATCCAATGCCTGATATTGCACCATTTTATTGAATAACTCGTTATGGTAAAACTTTGACCATAGCACTTGTACAATATCCTTTCCGGTCAGTTCCTTATAATGGCGGATGTA
>Ga0129309_1000615_pt1 | contig 25675 bp, 40 predicted proteins | sample L1105metagenome_FD_94439 | JGI IMG/M metagenome (GOLD analysis project Ga0129309, IMG submission 94439) | Ring-tailed lemur group fecal microbial communities from Wisconsin, USA - L1105 metagenome | ecosystem: Host-associated > Mammals > Digestive system > Large intestine > Fecal | place: USA...
AGAAATATGAGTATGAGCGGCGGACCGGGGAGCTGGTCAGTGAGGAACAGTTCCGGATGCTGACCGGGGTGACCTGGTTCTGCGAGGGGATGAAGTGGCAGGATCGCCGGAAGGTTCTCTTTGAGGTGTGCGGTGTGGCCACAGACAGCGAGATTATGGCTGGGGCGCCCCAGTTCGCCGAGCTGGCCGCCGCCATGGGCCGGCTGACCCTGGACGATTTTAAAAAGAAGCTTCAGGCGGAACGGAAGGGCCTGTCTGGGGCTCGGAATGAGATGCCCGCCCGGCTGGATGAGTGCAAGAAGACGGCGGACGAGCTGGCCCGGCTGGATTTTAAGTCCATCCGGGACCATCGGAACGAGACGGCCTTCCGGCTGGAGCAGCTGCAGAGCGAGCTGGTGAAGCTTGGCCACGGCGCACTGCTGGACAGCAAGCGGAATGAACTTACCTCTGTGAAAAACCAGCTGGCGGCCCTGATCAACGAGAACAGCAGCCACCGGCAGAGTCAGATGGTTCCGGTGGAGGACAAGCGGCCCTCTATGAGAGCGGCGCTGGATAAGGCCAAGCGGGAGTTGCTGCGCTGGTCTCAGCTGGCGGCCAATGAGAAGGCGCTGATGGAGGATTTGCTCGGAAAGATCCAGGACTGCCGACAACGCTGGGCGGTCGAGGATGCTCGGGTCTTTGCCGGCGCTGCCTGCCCTACCTGTGGCCAGAGTCTTCCCGCAGAAGCTCAGGAGGCCGCCCGGACCAGCTTTGAGGCCGAGGTATCCCGCCGGAAGCAGGACGCGATTGATACGGCCAACCGGGAAAAGGCCAACCTGGCGGCGGCCAAGGAACGCCGGGAGCAGTACATCAACGACGCGGTGGCGGCAGAAAACGAGGCGGCCCGGCTGGAGGCAGAACTGGCGGACTATGTGCCCGAGGCGGCGCCTGAGATCACTGACCTGCCCGGCTATGTCCAGCGGGCGGCCGAACTGGAGGAGCAGATCCGGGGGTTGGAAGATGATGTGACCCGCCTGGAGGGCGAGTCCACAGCCATCCGGGACGAGATCAACGACAAGGTAGTCGGCCTGCGCCGGGAGCTGGATGAGCTGGACCGGGAGTTGGGCCGTGAGGCTGTGCTGGATTTCACCCAGAAGCGGATGGACAAGCTGCGGGAGGACGCCAGGAAGGCTGGGGAGAAGCTGGAGGCGCTGGACAAAATGCTGTTTCTGTGCGACGAGTTCACCCGCTATAAGGTCCGGTTCATTGAGGACAGCATCAACGAGCGGTTCGGGCTGGTCCGTTTCCGGCTGTTCCAGGAGCAGGTCAACGGCGGCCTGGCCGACTGCTGCGAGGCCACGGTGGACGGGGTGCCCTACAGCTCCCTGAATAACGGCGCCCGCATCAATGCCGGGCTGGATGTCATCACCGCCCTGTCCGACCACTATGGGGTCCGGGTACCCCTGTTCATTGATAATGCCGAGTCTGTCACCCGGCTGATCGGCGTGGAGACCCAGGTGGTCCGGCTGGTGGTGTCGGAGAGCGACAAAGAATTGAGGTGTGAATATGGGACTTAAAGTAAAAGACCGGGCCAAGCCAAAGATCCCCCCGGTGGAGCCGGGCGTGTACATCGGGATCTGCGTGGGTGTCATCGACCTGGGTGAGCAGTTTTCGGAGAAGTTCAAGAACTACCGCAACGAGGTTCAGTTTGTCTGGGAACTGGTGGGGGAGACGGTGGAGGTGGACGGGGAGCAGAAGCCCCGACAGCTGTCCCGGACCTTCAGCGTGGCCTCCAGCAAAAAGAGTAATCTGCGCGGTTTCATCGGTGGATGGAACGGCATCCAGTACAGTGACGAGCAGTTCGGGGAACTGGACCTGTTCGGCCAGGCCGGGCGGGCCTGCCAGCTGAGCGTGGTGCTGAATGAGACCGGCGAGTACGCCAACGTGGACAGCGTGATCCCGCTCCCAAAGGGAATGCCCGCCCCCACAACGGAGACGCCCCTCATCCTCTGGAATATGGACGAGTGGGACGACAAGGCCTTTGAGGCTCTGCCTGACTGGGCGCAGGAGAAAATCAAGAAGTCCACCCAGTGTCAGAAGGACCACACCCCCACGGATGCCGTGGACTTCGATAAGCCTGCCGAGGTTCAGACTACCCAGGCCGCCTCGTCCACGTCGGCCGCCGGGGGGTGTCCAATTTGAGATTTATTCCCCTGGCCAGCTCCTCCCATGGCAACGCCTATCTGCTGGATGATGGGCAAACCTGCCTGCTCATCGAGTGTGGAGTGAGCTGGAAGAAGCTGCAGAAGCTGACCGGCTTCGGCACCGCAGGCATCGTGGGCTGTCTGATCTCCCATGAGCACAAGGACCATGCCGGATGCTACGGCCAGCTGCTCAAGAACGGCATTCCCGTCTATGCCAGCCGGGGGACAGCCGAGGCCCTGGAGTGCGACCTGTTTGAGCCCCTGGAGGATAGGGAAGAGGTGGTCATCGGCACCTTCGAAATTAAGCCCTTTCCCACCTTCCACGACGCGGCGGAGCCCATGGGCTTCCTGATCCGCAGCCGGGTGGACGGGGACAAGCTTGTGTTTGCCACAGATACCGTCAACCTGGGGTATCAGTTCCCTGGCGTCAACATCGTGGCCGTCGAGTGCAACTACGATGAAGAAATCCTGGCCCGGGCGGAGCGGATGCCTGAAAAAGTGCGTCACCGGATCCATAACAGCCACATGTCCGTCATGCGGGCCTGTACCTGGCTGTCCCGGCTGGATATGTCCGGGGTGCGGGAGATCTACCTGATGCACCTGTCCGACGCCTGTTCCAACGAGTGGCTGTTCCGGCGGATGGTCCAGGATGTATGCCCCCGGCGGGTACAGGTGATCGTGTGCCCGAAAGAAAGGAGTGAATAAGAATGGCTACTGCGAAAGAGAATGCGTCCGGGATCGCCACGACCGTTCGAGTCCCGGAACCTTTTTTGGAGAAAGTCAAGGCTCTGTCTGCTGAAATTGGTGACAGTCAGAACGGCGTGATGCTTCATCTGATGTTCATGGGCATGAAAGTGTACGAGGGAACTGTTCAAATCAATCTGGATGCTCATCGAAGTACTCGGTAAGGGCACCTTCAATAAAATCGGCCAGTTGTGAATTGATAGAGCGATGTTCCGCTTTTGCAACTTCCTTAATGAGCCGGTATACTTCTTCATCTAATCGAAGGCTGAAAACTGTGGTGTGTCCTGTTTTTTTAAAGTAGCTTTTGTCTGAAATTTTCATAATAGCGCCTCCACATTATTTTGATATTAAAACAATATCACAGTGTAACTTTAAATAATAGAGTTAGAATGATATTATAATAACATCAAAATGATGTTGACAAATAAATAAGTGACGTTATAATGATGTTGAAACAATGTTGAAAGGGGCATCTTTATGAACGCTACTTATGACACCGATTTTTTGTTTGCTGTGGAAGAACTCCAGTTTCGACTTTCGTGCGCAGTCAACGCACTGGATGCGATTCACTGCGCCATGGAGAAAGGGGACGCACCCCCGGAACACTATATCGACGGATTGTTCTGCGCGTATCTCTATCTCTTTAACCTGAACGAAGAGCTTGAAAAATATGTGGATACTTGCTTTGAGGCAAGAAAAAATGACAAGGAGAAAAAATGAACGATATTCAAATTTTTAATAACCCTGAGTTTGGAGAAATTCGGACCGTAGAGGTCGGTGGCGAACCGTGGTTTGTTGGGAAGGATGTAGCGGAAGCACTTGGTTACAAGAATCCGCAAGAATCTATTAGGACCCATGTAGACGACGATGACAAAGGGGTGAGCGAAATTCTCACCCCTGGAGGTCGGCAGAAAGCACCGGTTATCAACGAATCCGGCATGTACAGTCTGGTCCTGTCCAGCAAGCTTCCAACGGCCAAGAAATTCAAACGCTGGGTTACCTCTGAGGTACTTCCGGCCATCCGCAAGCACGGCACCTATGCGGTAGATCAGTTGCTGGAAGATCCTGATCTGGCAATTCAGGCATTTACCGCGCTCAAAGAGGAACGAGCCAAGCGTAAAGCCCTTGAAGCTCAGAGAGAGTTGGACCAGCCCAAGGTGTTGTTCGCAAACGCGGTGGCCACGGCCAAGACCTCGATTCTTGTGGGTGAGCTGGCCAAGGTTTTAAAGCAGAACGGCGTAGATGTTGGACAGAACCGGCTGTTTACCTGGCTGAGAGACAACGGATATTTGATCCGGCGGAGTGGGAGCGACTACAATATGCCGACTCAGAAGGCAATGGAAATGGGCCTGTTCGAAATCAAGGAGACCGTGGTGGCCCACGCCGACGGACACACCGACACCAAGAAAACGCCCAAGGTAACTGGTCGGGGGCAGCAGTATTTCATAAACAAATTTCTTGGTACTTAAACTGCGAGCGGCGGGGCTGGGGCGTCCTGGCCCCGCCATTTGATAGGAGGTGGTTGGTTGGCTGGCCGAAAACGGAAAACGGGCATCGAGTTCTCCGGCTGGGACGTGGATGTGTTCGATGACCCGAAGATAGAGCGGCTGATCGACGAGAAGGGCATCCAGGCATTCGTGGTGTTCTTCTGCGTCTGCCAGAGGATCTATGCCACCAACGGCTACTTCATGCCCTGGAGCGCCGAGAACGCCCCTGGGATCAAGCGAATGATCGGCGGCGGGATCGACAGCAAATTCGTCGTGGAAGCGGTGGACTTCTGCCTGGATGTCGGGTTGTTCGTTTCCGAAATCTTTGCGGAGTACGGCGTCCTGACCAGCAAAGCAATCCAGAAGAATTACGCCGTTGTGCTGCCGCGGAGACGCCGAAAAGAGGTGGCCGCCGAGTACTGGGTGGCACCCGAGAAGGATAGCGGCGGGGCGGTGCCTGTGCCCCTGACAGAACTGGAATAATTCTATTTGCTGTCAGCAAAAGCCTATTTGTAGCAAGCAAAAGACCATTTGCTGTCCGCAAATGACACATAGTTATAGTAAGAGTAAGAGTTATAGTAAGTACTCTATAACCTATACCCTCTACTACTATCGGGGGGGGCGCGCTACTGGAAGTCTTACAGTAGAAGAACAGGGAGGACCCCTTCGGCTGCCCGCCCCCCATTGAGGAGATTTTTGAGATGACCAAGGATGAAATGAACGAAGCCTGGAGACTGATCGGCGCCTATAAGAGGGGCGACAAGAGGATGAAGGACCAGGAGTTGTTGAGAGCGTGGTATCTGGCCCTTGCTCCGTACCAGCTGGCAGACGTGAAAGAGGCGATCATCTCACATTTCCGGGAGAGCGGCTTTTGGCCCGACGTGGCTGAGATCGTCCGCAAGCTCCCAGAGATCCCCGGTGCAGGCAGGGAGAAGCGAGAGAACGTCGATCCTGGTTTTGCGCGGCAGGCTCGGTGGGTCAGAGAGTTTCACGACAGGCTGTATTCCGCGCTCCGAGCCTATAACCTTCCGACCTCAGAAGAAGCAAAGCAGGAAGGCGTTACATTTCCGGCGTGGCATAAGATGCTCGAAGCGAATGGGATTGATACCGGTGATCTGCTTGTAGAGGCCTGGAAGGCGTCCGAACAGGAACCGGCTGCCCCAGCGGTGTGACCCATGGCCAAGCGCGGTAAGAACGTCTGGTACACCATCTGGGACGCTGCCACCGACGAGGTTCTGGCCTTCGGGGACGGCCCCACCTGCGCCCGGATGCTGGGAACGAGCCTCGGGAGCTTTTACAGCACCGTGAGCCGGGTGGTCAGCGGGGAGTATAGGTGCTGGGTGGTTTTGAAGGAAATCATTGAGTGAACATTTGAGGAGGACAACAAAATGCCTAACTGTAACATTTGCCACCAGCCGGTGGACAAGGGCTTGGTGCACCATTCGGACTGCTGGGAGAAAGCGGTCAATGACATGAGCCAGAAGTTTTGCGACGACTACTGCCGTTGGCCCAGGGAGGTCAAGGACGAGGACGGCCTGGAGGAGCTGCACTTCGCCAGCTGCCCGTTGATCCAGGTACTGAACCTGGGACTGTGAGGTGCGGGATGAAAGAAAACGTTCTGGAGCGCATGGAGCGTATTGACGCCAAACAAAAAATGGCTGATTTTCAGGTGAAAATGAATATGGACTATGCGTTCAAAAAGAAATACGCGGCAATCCGAGCCAAGGAATTCGCCGCCGAGTGTGACCGTCGCGGCCTGAATTACCACGTCAGCGTTGGCGGGCTGGATAGCATCACCCTGCTGTTGTTCCTTCGATCCCTGCGCATCGATGCGCCGGCTATCAGCGTCAGTTTCCTGGAGGACATCAGCATCCAACGAATTCATCGCCAGCTCGGCGTGGAGTGCCTGAAGCCGCTGAAACGGGAGGACGGCACATTTTGGACGAAACCGAAGGTCATTCAGGAATTGGGTTTCCCTGTTCTGTCGAAAGAGCTGGCTTCAAAAATCGAACTTCTTCAAAATCCAACGGACAAAAATAGGACAGTCCGCCACGCCATTATTACCGGAGAGACCGGGGCGTATGGCGGAAATCAGAAAAACAGCCGTATGAAGATGTCCCAGAAGTGGCTGGAGCTGTTCGGCGGCTATGAGAATGATACTGAGGGAACTAACTACAAGACGCCTGACTTCCTGGTTTCCTCAAAATGCTGCTACTACCTGAAGGAGCGGCCATGTGACCTGTGGGCAAAGGAGCACAATAGCGTCCCTTATCTGGGCTTAATGGCATCTGAAGGAGGGCGGAGAGCCAAGAGTTTGAAAATCAACGGGTGCAACTACTTCGGCGCGTCTACTATCCGCTCTGCCCCGTTCGCTATTTTCAACCGTCAAGACATTTTGCAGCTGGCACTTGATCTGGAAGTGCCTGTTCCGGAGATCTACGGAGAGATTGTCCGAGACCCGAATGGGACGCTGCGGACTACCGGTGCCCAGAGGACTGGCTGCGCTATGTGCGGCTTTGGTATCCACATGGAAAAGCGGCCCCATCGGTTTGATCAGCTCCGGCGGAGAAATCCGGGAGAGTGGGAGCATCTGATGTATCACTTGTGCAAGGATGACGCAGGAAACGATTACGGCTGGGGGAAGGTCCTGGACTACATAGGCGTGAAATGGGAAGACATCCCGGAGGAGAAGAAAAATGTGTGAGCAAAATAATATCTGCGTATTCTGCGACCACGCCGGGATGCGGGATGATATTTGTGGTATATACTGCGTGGGCGGGTTCTGGAAGAAGTCCGACGGCACCTGTGATCACTACAAAGAGCATCAGACGGGAACAGCTCCGGCGCGCAGAACGAGTCAGGAGGAACTGGTTAAAGCCCTCCGCCAGATGGGCGTCCTGACCGGCGGCCTGATGTGCGTCGGCTGCGGCCACGAGCACAACTGTGGAATCCACGGGTGCGCTGTCATCAAGGCTGCGGCAGACGCTCTGGAAACTCAGGCGGCGGAGATTGAGCGGGTGACGAAGGAACGGAATCTCTCTCGGGAGGTCGCAGAGGAAATCGCATCCGATTTTATCGACTATGTGACCGGAGGAGTGCCTAACTCCGCCCCTTACTGTGCAAACAGAAGGCCGGAATGCACGAATAGCCGTGGCTGGTGCGATGGGAATAACGCCGTGTGCAAGGGTTTTTTCCCGAAGGCGGCGAGAGGGCCGAAAAAGGAGGCGTGAGCATGGAGAGACTGACCATTGAAGAACTGATTGCCCATTGTAACCGGCAACTTGATCGGATTCCGAGCGGCAACAAGATATATCAGGAACATGAATCTGTTCGATCCTATCTCCAGTTACTACGGCACTTTATGGACACCGGCCTGGAGCCAGAGGAGATCATCGAACTGAAAGCTAGGATGGAGGGGCTGGAGAAATGAGTATATTAAGCCGGATGATTGCCTGGGTAGAAAAGGCGAAACATTGGATGTCCCGTGAGTGTTGCTACGATGAAATGGAAGAAAAGGGCTACGCCTCGCAGGGAAAATGTTGTGGCCTGATGGGTGGTGACAAGTGGTCGGACAATACGATGTATATGTGTATTGACTGCCCACATTATGTCACGATTATAGGAGGAAACGATGGAACGTCTTACAGATAAGAGAATGAGAGGGGAAGGATTTATTCCTGTTGACCCTAAAGAATATAAGGAAATTATGCGTCAAGAAAAACCGACTGCAAAACAAATCTATCGGCGGTTACTTGAAATCGAGGACATCCTGGGCGACGAGTACGACCTTGACCGTCTCCGTGAGCTGGCCCAGGCATACCGGGAGGGGCGCGTGAAGATTGTAAAACGACCGCCGGAGGGCGCGAACTGCGGGCATTGCGCTGACTTTATCCGCGAGGCGGGAACGGCGCACGGTATGTGCCGAACACAGAAGCGGAAACGAAATAAGAACGGAGAGTTTCGCTATGTGAGTCAGAGCACACATGCGTGTTCTGCTTTTCGCGAGGAGGCCGAGGCGGCGCTGGAGGCGCAGAAAGGAGCGGAGCATGAACGAGATTGAGAAGGCTATACAGTGGTTTGAGAAAAGCCTTGTTGGTTCGATGGCCCTTAGAGATTACGAACTTACTAATATTTGCAAAACTTCTCTTGCTGCCCTCCGCGAGAAGCTGGAGAGGCAGCAGAACGAACCGCTGACCATCGAGGAGCTGCGGGAGATGGACGGGGAGCCGGTGTGGGTTTCCTGCAAGCCGATTGAGGGCGGAAACGGATATTGGTGTTTATGTCGAGGCGGGACGATAACTACCCCAGCGGCATCGGTTTATGTCGCAGAAGAAATTCCACATTGGGTATTATATCGTCGGCCGCCGGAGGAGGGAGAGGACAGCTGATGTGTATGTATAAACGAGAGGACGGGTCTTGCGCATATCGTTCTTGTGCGGCGGTTACAGAATATTGCGTTGAAGGGCCATGTGATGACGAAGTCCTCACCAACGCCGACCGCATCCGGGCCATGAGCGACGAGGAGCTGGGTGCATTTCTTGGCGATTGGGCGGAAAGGCATTTGTGCTGGATAATGGACGGGAGTGGCGAGGCGTTGGCGTGGCTCCAACAGCCAGCGGAGGAGGGCTGACCATGTCAGATTCGAAAAAACCACTGATAACAAAAGAGCAACTCGAGGAGGCAAGGCACAAAGGCTGTAGCGTATATGGATACTTTAAGGCGTTTTGCGATCTGAACGAGTGCTGCGAGCATTGCAACAAGCGAGTGAAGCTGATATGCAAAATCAAGTCCTGGCTTGAAGAAATGCAAACAAGAATCATTCTAAAAGCGTGTAAGCCAGCGAAGGAGACAGCCCATGAAGATTGAAACGGCGCTGAAGAAGGTCCGGGAGGAGTACGAGCGGGCGGTCAAATTGGAATTTGTGAGAGATCCGGTGGCTTATGCCCTGTTCCAAGTCTGGAAAGAAGCGGACGGGAAGGGTGAACAGCATGGATGAATTGAAACCGTTGCGCACCTGCGGAGAGTGCAATAACTTCTGGGGATGTGGCGATGATCGTGCAGATTAAGCATGAAAGCAGACATATCGACTGGGTACAGAATTTTGAGAGCGTGGAGGAGGCGAGGAGATTTGTCTAAACAGAGTGGCTTTGCAATCCGGCAGCAATTGCAGAGGGGTGAGGAGCTTCGGAGGGCAGAGAGGGCCACGAGACAGTTCGAGGTGGATACATGGCAGATCGCCCTGGCCAGATATCCCAAGCTGGACCTTGGGTATCAGCGGATCATGGAGATCACGGAGCTGGCCGAACAGGTTAGGGTGGAGTACCGGGGAGCCATTGAGAAGGGGCCGGAACGTGACGTCTGCCGGCATCATCTGGACGAGGAGCTGAAGCAGATCATGGGCAAAAAGCAGGACGAGCTGATCCCGTTTGAGCAGAGATATCCGGAGCTGAAACGGGACAGCTATGAGGGGAGGCGGCGGAGATGATGGAGCAGTGTAAGGACTGCGCCTACTGGCGGTCTTCTTCGGCAACCAGCCGGACGGCGGACTGGTGCTGCCACTACATGCTGGACGAGGGGAAGATGAAGCGGATAGAAGGCGACCGGTGCCTCTCTGCGGCGCCAAAGGGCAGCCGAAAGCGGAAACGGTCCTTCGATGTGCCGGGGGCGCAGCAGGGATTATGAACGGAGAGAAAACAGTGAGCAAACCCAGATACGATTGGTGGCCCTACGTCAAGGGCATGATCCGGCGGTATCCGGAGCTGGCCCGGGAGTATGAGGACCTGCACAGCCAGGCCATCACCCAGGCCTACACCGGGATGCCGGGCGGCGGGGGAGACGGCAGGGCCATGGAGAGCGTGGCCATCCGGGAGCTGCCCGGCATTCACCAGAGGGAGTATGAGGCGGTCCGCCGGGCCATTGCCGCTACGGAGCGATACCCCAACGGCCGCAGCCGACTGAAGGTGGTTAAGCTGGTCCTGTGGGACCGGAGCCATACTCTGGAGGGGGCGGCGCTGATGGTGCCGTGCCATCCGGTAACTGCGGCAACGTGGCATGGAGACTTTATCAAGCTGGTGGCGAAGAATTTTGGCCTTATGGATGAGTGACTATCCCAGAGCCAAAAATCTGTGGTAGAGTGATACCATCAGAGTGTCGGGTGGGGCTTACCCGCCTCTGGTCCTCCTTGTCCATAGCCCCGGGCGCTCTCACCCGGGGCACATATGCCGCGAAGTCCGAGAGGTCGGAGCGGTAGGCTGGGGCCAAGCCATTAACCCCAACATGGCCCGAGAGGGCCATATGCGGCAGATGGTTCAGGTGGGTGAAACTCCCAAGTAGCCGGTTCAATCCCGGCAGGCCGCACCAATATGGAGTCGTCATCGAGAGGTGGCGGCTCTTTTTATACACAAAATGACTGAGAGGTGGTGAGCGTGGCGCGATTGACCGACAAGCAAAAGAGATTCGTAGAAGAGTACCTGGTGGACCTGAATGCCACGCAGGCCGCCATTCGGGCTGGGTACAGCGAAAAAACGGCCCGTTCTCAGGGACAGCGCATGTTGACAAATGATGACATTCAGACAGAAATACAAAAAGCGATGGAAGAGCGGTCTGCGCGAGTGGAAATTACCCAGGATCGTGTAGTGGCCGAACTGGTCAAAATTGCCTTTGCTGACCGTGGAGCTTTTGCCCGCGTGGCCCGGGGGGGCCGTGTTGTTGAGCTGACTGACACAGATGAACTCGCGGAAGACCAGAGGGCGGCGCTGGCAGGAGTGGAAGAAACCAAATTCGGCATCAAGGTCAGTACGTACGACAAAGTGCGGGCCCTAGAGCTTCTGGGCAAGCACCTGGGCCTCTTTGACGGCAAGGGCGGCCAGGGCGCTGGGCAGGAAAACAACCTGCTGAGCGTCATCACAGCGGCCGCAGAGGGGGACATGGACACGGATGATCTACCAGAAGTTGAGTAAGCGCCAGTTGCTGACGCTGACCTGGTGGGCTCGCCCAGCCTTTAAAAACAGAGACGCCATCATCGGCGACGGCGCCATCCGCTCCGGTAAGACCGTGTGCATGGCCAACGGCTTCGTCCTGTGGTCCATGGCCCGGTTCAGCGGCCAGACCTTCGCCATCTGTGGAAAGACCATTGAGTCCCTGCGGCGCAATGTCATCCTGAATCTGCGGGATTGGGTACCGTCTGAACTCCAGATCACCGAGCGTCGGGCGGAAAACAAGTTGGTGATCTCGGATGGCTGCGGCCGGGAGAATACCTACTTCCTCTTCGGCGGGCGGGATGAATCGAGCTATTCTCTCATCCAGGGCATCACTCTGGCCGGCGTACTGCTGGACGAGGTGGCCCTCATGCCTCGCTCCTTCGTGGAGCAGGCCGTGGCCAGATGCAGCGTCCCCGGCTCCAAGCTGTGGTTCAACTGTAACCCAGCAGGGCCGGAGCACTGGTTCTACAAAGAGTGGGTGTGCAAGGTTAAGGAGCGTAACGCCCTGCACCTGCATTTTACCATGGCGGACAACCTGGCTCTGGCACCTGAGATCAGGCAGCGCTATGAGCGGATGTACTCCGGCGTCTTCTATCGCCGCTACATCCTGGGGGAATGGTGCCTGGCCGAGGGCCTGGTCTACGAGTTCGACAAGGACAAGCACACCACCCGGGAAATCCCCGCTGCTGGCCGATATTACATTTCCTGCGACTACGGAACCCTAAACCCCTTTTCGGCGGGGCTGTGGTGCGTGGCGGACGGTAAGGCCACCCGCATCCGGGAGTACTACTACTCGGGCCGGGACAGCGCCCACCAGAAGACCGACGAGGAGTACTACACCGAGCTGGAGAAGCTGGCGGAAGAGCTGCCGGTTGAGCATGTGGTGGTGGACCCGTCGGCGGCCAGCTTTATCACCACCATCCGGCGGCATGGCCGGTTCTCTGTGCGCAAGGCTCGGAACGAGGTGCTGGACGGCATCCGGCTGACCTCCGTTCTGCTGCGCGCGGGGCGGTTGCTGATCCACGAGGACTGCAAGGACGCCATACGTGAGTTTGGCCTCTACTGCTGGGACGACCGGGAGGACAAGGCCCAGGTGGACAAGCCGCTGAAAATCAACGACCACGCCATGGACGACATCCGATATTTTTGCAGTACCATCCTGCGGCGGGAGCTGCGGGACATTCCGGAACTGAGGGGAGTGGAACCCGATGAATAAAATCAAAGCATGGTTCTTTGGCCGTTTCCTGCCCTCCTGGTGCCGGGAATCGCTGATGGATGATAACACACGCCTGGTCGAAAAAGTCCGGGCACAGAGCCAGGAAATCGCCCGGCTGAACGCCTATATCGACGGGATGCACGCGGCTCTGCGCCGCCAGCCCCGCATTACCATCAGCGCCAAGGAGGTGAGCCGCAGTGGGCATCCTGAGCGCACTGTTTGACAACAAGACCTATAACTTCGAGCAGGCCTTCGGGGTGAATGACATCACCTCCAAGAGGATGAAGGCGGCCATCAACGACTGGTACGGCCTGTACTACCGGCAGGATGCCGACAAAGAGGAGGACCCCTGCCAGCGGATCCCTGTGGCCATCGTGTCCAAGCTGACCAAGACGGCCTTTTCGGAGTATTCAGCGACCACGGCCAAGGATTCTGGAAACGAGTATGTCGAACAAATCCTTGCCGCCCTGGATAGCGCAAGGAAAAAGGCCGTACAGCAAGCGCTCATTGGCGGGCTGTGCTTTTTGAAGCCGATCTTCTCCACACCGCTGCATTTCACCGTCATTTCCCGAAACAATATGCTGATCTTGGCCCGGGACGATACGGGGGTCGTGACCTCTGTCGGCACGGCGGAGCGGACGGTGGAGGGCAAGGACTACTACACCCTCCTGGAGCGCCGCACGGTGGACCAATACGGGCGCCTGACCATCCAGAGCAAGCTGTACCGGTCCCGGGAGGCCGGCATACTGGGCGTGGAGGTGCCGCTGAACACCCTGAACAAGTACGCCGATCTGTCGCCGGAGCTGCTTCTCCCTGGGGTGGGCAGCCTGGGCCTGATCCCGGTGCGGACGCCCCTGGAAAACTGCGTGGACGGAAGTCAGGACGCCGTGAGTGTGTTCGCTCCGGCGGTGGGCCTGATCCGCAACATCAACCGCAACGAGGCCCAGATCAACCAGGAGTTCGAGAACGGGAAAAGCCGGATCATCGCCTCGGCTGACATGCTGGCCAAGAACCAGGCTACCGGCCGCCGGGAACTGAAGGACGACCTGTTTGTGGGTGTGGACGACGACCCTGAGGCGGTGGGCATCACCATCTTCTCGCCCGCCTTCCGGGAACAGTCCTTCCTGGCTCGCAAGACCGAATATCTCAGGAATGTTGAAAGTCTCATCGGCCTGAAGCGCGGCATTCTGTCCGAGGTGGAGGCGGCGGAGCGGACAGCCACTGAGGTCACTTCCTCCGCTGGCGACTACAATCTCAGCATAATCGAATTTCAAGAGATGTGGGAGACCGCCGTCCGGGAGGCCGTCCGGGTCTGCGAGGCCCTGGGACGGCTGTACAAGGTCTATTCCGGCCCCGCCATCGACCCGGAGAAGGACGTGGTCATCGACTGGGGCAACGGTATTTTGTTTGACGAAGACAAGACCTGGGCGGATTACATGGCCATGGTGGCCGCCGGTATGATCCGGCCCGAGATCGCCCTGGCCTGGAAGTTCAACCTCCCGTGGGAGACGCCGAAGGACCTGGCCAAAATCCGGGAGAAGTACATGCCAGAGCTGCAATCTATGACCGACGGCGAGGACGGTGAGGAATAATGCTCACCCCGGAACAGATCGCCGCTCTCCGGGAGGCCGCCGGGCGGATCGCCGACCCGATCAACGACTTCCTGCTGGACGACATCGCCCGGCGCATCTCTGAGGCCGGCCAGCTGACCAGCACGGCGTGCTATGAAGTCTGGCGGGCCCAGCAGCTGGGCATGAGCCAGCGGGAGATCAAAAAGCGGCTGCAGAAGATCCTGAATGTCTCCAACCGGGAGCTGCGCCAGCTGCTAACCCAGAGCGCCGAGGTGGGTTATGACTTCGATATCAAGCGGCTGCCGCACGTTCAGGCTGTACCCTTTGCGAAAAACGAAGCCCTCCAGCAGATCGTGGCCGCCGCGGTGGAGCTGGCCCAAGAGGACTTCACGAACTTAACCCAGACACTTGGCCTCATCGACCCATACGGCAAGGCGCTGCCCCTCCAGGATGCCTACCGCTCCTGCATGGACTACGCCTTCAAGCAGGTGTTCACCGGGGCGGCGGACTACAACACCGCCATCCGGGGGGCCTGTAAGAACCTGGCCGAGCGGGGTGTGCTGACCATCGACTACCAGAGCGGCGTCCACACCTCCCTGGAGGCCGCCGTCCGGCGGAACATCATGGGCGGCCTGGGTCTGATGCAGGAACAGATCACCCAGCGCAACCACGACGACCTGGGCTGTGACGGCTGGGAGATCTCCGCCCACGCCAACAGCGCACCAGACCACGAGCCGATCCAGGGGAAGCAGTACAGCGACGCGGCCTACACGGCCCTGAACAACTCCCTGGTCCGCCGCATCGGAACGCTGAACTGCGGCCACGCCGCGTTTCCAATCATAATGGGCGTCAACAGCCCACAGTACACCCAAGAGGAGCTGGCCAAGTTCCGGGAGGACAACGAGCAGGGCATTACCTACCAGGGGAAGCACTACACCGGCTACGAGGCCACTCAGATGCAGCGGAAACTGGAGCGCTCCATGCGCACCCAGAAGCGGCGCATCCTGGTGGACGAGGCAGCAGGGGACAAGGAGAAGCTGCTCACCGACCAGATCAAGCTCCGGCGTTTGAGCGAGGAGTACAAGCGCTTTTCCAAGGCAGCTGGCCTGCGGACCCAGAACGAGCGGGCCCAGGTGACCGGGTTTGGGAGAGGGCAGGCGGCCAGGGCAAAATCAGCGGTTGCAGTTGTACAAAAACGTGCTACAATAGACACGAAACGACCAGTAAGTGAGGATTCCGCCGTGCATCATGTAACACGAATTGATATCGACAAATACCGTTGCGTCTCTGAGAATATTACAACAGATGAAGTGATTATCACAGATGAGCGCATTCAGCATATCAAAGATCGCCACCCAAATGATTTTGAACGGTATGAGCGGTATTTGGTTAAAATCATCGAGGAGCCAGATTATATTCTGGAATCCGATTTGCCACATACGGCATTCTTGCTGAAAGAAATTGTAGATGCCGACGAGCGGTTCCAGCTTATTCTGCGGTTAAAAGTAACTGGCGACCCGGAAGGGTATAAAAATTCAGTGATTACATTCTTGAAAATCAGCGAAAAGAAATGGAAGAAATATCTCAGAAACAAGAATGTGCTTTACAAACGAGAATAAACAGGATATAATCTAACTAGAATAAGATGGTTATTTGAGGTGGAAATTTCGTGTCGCCACGCGCCACATGCTTTCGGGCAATGGGCAAAAGAAATGCAGGGGAATGGCACGCCTGCCAAATAACCAACCTTATGGGAGCCACCTTCGGGTGGCTCCTCTTATATCCGGATTAAACCACCAACCTTCTTGGACGGTGGTTTTCTTATATCCAAATTGCGAGGTGGACCATGCTAAAGCTTTACCTCACCATGAAGGTGGTCGGCGGATTTGTCTGGCTGTCGTTGCTGGCTGTGGGCCTGACTTTCCTGGTGATCAACCACTTCAAAAAGTAAATTGTTGATTGAAGCAGCTGAAAGGCTGCTTTTTTCATACCTATCTGGCCTGCCCGCGGGCCTAACAAAGCGGGGCGGCAGGAGCTGGCGACCTCCTAAAACGCCTAGCCGTGAAAGGACACCAAATGAAAACTGAGTTTCTGCAGAATCTGAAAATCGGCGACCAGCCCCTGACCAAGGAAATCATCGACGCCATCCTGGCTGAGAACGGCAAGGATATCGAGACGGCCAAGAAGCCCTTTGCGGACTACGAGTCCATCAAGGAACAGCTCAAGACCGCCAAGGAAGGTCTGGCAGCTTTCAAGGATGTGGACGTGAAGGACCTCCAGGGCCAGATCGCCACCCTGACCGGCCAGCTGACCACCAAGGACCAGGAGTGGCAGGCCAAGCTGGACGGCATGGCCTTCGACGGCAAGGTCAAGGACGCCATCGCCACCGCCAAGGGTAAGTCCGTCAAGGCTATCCTGGGCGAACTGGCCGACCAGATGGACACCCTGCGCCAGTCCAAGAACCAGGACGCCGACCTGAAGGCAGCCATCGAGGCGCTGAAGAAGGACAACGGCTACCTGTTCGACGATGGCAATGTGCCGCCCAAGTATGCCCCCGGCCCTGGCGTCACCCCGCCCCCCGCGGGCGAACCTACCTCTCTCGTCGGCGCACTGAGAGAGAAGTACAACACGAAAGGATGATTTGATTTATGGCTATTACTCTGGCTGAAGCTAAGGTCGGCATGGCCGACAAGGTTGTCCAGCAGGTCATCGACACCTTCCGGCGCAGTTCTCTGCTGCTGGATCGCCTGACCTTCGACAACTGCATTTCCCCCGGCACTGGCGGTTCCACTCTGTCTTACGGCTACATGCAGCTGAAGACCCCCAGCACCGCCGCTATTCGTACCATCAACACCGAGTACACCCCCGGTGAGGCCAAGCGTGAGAAGAAGTCCACCGAGGCCGTGATCCTCGGCGGTTCCTTCCAGGTTGACCGCGTGATCCAGAACACCTCCGGAGCCGTCGATGAGCTTGGCTTCCAGGCCGAGCAGAAGATCAAGGCCACCGCAAACGAGTTCCACAACCTGGTCATCAACGGCTGCGCGGCGTCCAGCGGCACCGGTTACAAGACCGGCACCTTCGACGGTCTGCGCAAGCTGCTGGCAGGTACCTCCAACGAGATCACCTGTGATACCAGCCTGACCACCTCCGCCGAGCTGGACAGCAACTATAACGCCTTCCTGGACGAGATGGACGGCGTTCTGGCGCTGATGGACGGCCCGGCCTCTATGCTGCTGATGAACGGTTCCATGTTAATCAAGCTGCGCTCCATCGCTCGCCGCGCCGGTTACTACGAGCGCAGTAAGGATGATTTCGGCCGTGTGGTCGAGACCTACGGCGGCGTCCCCATGGTGGACCTGGGTAAGTACTTCAACGGCACCAAGACCGTGGACGTTGTGGCCACCTCTGATCCCACTACCACCGCCTTTGGCACCACCGCCCTCTTCGGCGTTAGCCTGGGCCTGGACGGTTTCCACGGCATTTCTCCCACCGGCACCGGCGTGATCAGCTCCTACATGCCCGACATGAACGCTCCTGGCGCGGTGAAGAAGGGCGAGGTCGAGCTGGTGGCTGGTGTGGCGCTGAAGTCCACCCTGAAGGCCGTCACCCTGAAGGACATTCCTATTACCCCCAAGGTATCTGCCGGTTGATTGAGGAGGTGAGTCGCCCATGGTGACCTACGAGTTTTATAGATCCGCCTACCTGGGCGGCTCCATCCCTGAGGCTGACTTCCCCCGTCTCGCCCGCCGGGCGGGGGAGCAGTTGGCCCGGTACAAGCGGGTCTACACCGTCACCGCCCCGGCGGCGGACAGCGAGGACATGGCCGTGTGCGCCATGGCGGAGGCCCTGTACGGCTTCGAGCTGATCGCCAACGGGGAGGGCGGCCCCGTGCAGTCCGCCTCCATCGGCTCCGTGTCGGTGGGCTACGGCTCCGGCGGCTCCCAGGCGGTGGACATGACCCCCGCGGGCCAGGCCAAAGAGCTGTACCGCACCGCCTGCCTGTACCTGGAGATCTACCGGGGGGTGGGCTGATGGTAGCTGTTAAGCGACGCCGCTCTCCGGTGGACTACCGGCTCTGTAACCAGACCGTGACCGTCTACCACTGGGACAAAAAGGAGACCTTCACCCGGACGGTGTTCCACCGGGCCTTCCTGGACTTCCGCAAGACCCAGAATGTGGACAAGACCGGCGGCCGGGAGGTCAACTCCTTCCTGCTGGTCATCCCCTGCGAGACTCAAGTGGTCTTCGTGGGGGACAAGGTCATGCTGGGGGAGGGACCGGAGATCAACACGGTGGCGGCCTGGAGGGGATTCATCCCGTCCGAGGTCCCCGGCTTGGTGGTGGTCCAGTATGTGGACCCCAAGTACTGGGGCGACCAGCTGGTCCATGTGGAGGCGGGCGGATGATATGGCGATTGTCGGCGAAATCAAAGTAGCTATGAAGCCTGTGGAGGCCATCTTAAAGGCAAAGGGCCTTGATGTGACAGGCGATGTGCAACAGCAGCACACGGCCAATGTTCTACGCCGGATCGTGCGGTATATGCCGTACCGTACCGGAGCCACAATCAAGCTGACGCAGGAACAGTCTCCAGTAAGCAAGCCCTATATCAACACATTCACTCGTTACGCCCGTTACCTCCATGAGGGCAAGGTTATGGTGAACGCCGCGACTGGAAAGGGCCCAGGTTACATCCCTAATGTCGGCTACAGATACAGGAAGGGAACAAAGCTGAAAGCCACCGACAGGCCGTTAAAGTATACCCTAACCAAGAACGAAAAGGCCGGACCTAAGTGGGGCGAACAGCTGATGGAGGCCGAGGGTGACGCCATGCTTGAAGAGCTGAAAGAGTATGTCCGTGGGAGGGCCGACCGATGAACGCATTAGAAAAAATCCGTGAATGGGTGAAGACCTATCCCGGCTTTGGAATTCTGAATGATTTCCAGATTGACTACACCGACCAGGTACCGAACACCGCCGGCATGTTCCCTGACGGACTGGTGGAGGTATCCAGGCGCCGTGACATCAACGGTAATGTCACGGTCGTGAACCAGTACAATTTTGCCATTCATTACCTTTTTGAGAAAGCGCCTGGAGATGATGAAGGGGCGAAGATTAACGCCGATTGGGTATCCGAATTCCAGGAATGGGTCCAGACTCAGAGCGTTATGGGGCTTGCCCCTGTATTTGGTGATCGACCCCGCCGAGAGGTCATCAAGGCCCAAAACGGCGCACTGTACGAAACGGACAGAGAAGGCACGGCGCTCTATGTCGTGCAGCTGTCCGTCCAATTTGTGAAGAAATATGGGAGAGTATAAAAATGCCTGAAAACACTTTTAACACCCCAGCTGGGCAGACTGTCGAGCGTGAACTTCTGGTGGCTCTGCTGAACACCGGCACTTCTGCTGCCCCCGTGTGGAGCCCATTCGGTACCGGCGTGGAGGACAGCTCCATGGAGTACGATTGGCAGGATGAATCCAAAAAGGACATCCTGGGCAACACCAAGACCACCATGCGCAAGCCAATTATCAAACAGAGCTTTGAGCCCTGCGAGCTGGACGAGGGTGACGAGGCCCTGAAGAAGATCTGGGAGCTGGCCGTCAAGGAACAGAATGCTGCCGCCCTGTGCAACATGGATGTTCTGATTGTCCATCTGTACTCTGGAACCGCCGCGGCTGCCTTTGCTGAGCGTTACCCCGCTTCTATGGTCAAGCCTACTGGCCTGGGCGGCGAAGGCGGCGGCTTCGTGGGTATGCCAATTGAAGTTACCTGCGGCGGCAAGCGCGCCGTGGGCACCTGCTCAAAGGCTGACGGCACCTACACTTTCACCGAGGATACTGACGCCTAACAAGGAGGACCAGCATGAAAGAACTTTCTTTTGCGACTGGCCTTGTCTCCTACAAGGTCAATGGTGGGGCTGAAATCATTTTCAACCCCACCGACACCGAATTTTCCAAGAAGATCATGGGCATCTTCCATGATTTGCGCGACAAGCAGGAGGAGTACAGCAAGCTGCTGACCTCCGGCGACAGCATCGATCCTAATGCGGCTCTGGATGATCCTGAGGCGGCCAGTGAGCTGATCAATCAGACGGACGCCATGCTGGACGCCATCGCTCAGATGGACAAGGACATGCGGGTCTCCATTGATACTGCCTTTGGCAAGCCTGGAACCGCTGACGCTGTGTTCGGGGATCTTAGCCTGTACGCCTATGCGGACGGCCTGCCCCTGTGGGCTAACTTCCTGCTGGCTGTCATTGATGAGATGCCCGCCACTGCTGAGAAGCAGGCCCAGCTTACTGACCCCCGCCTGCGCAAGTATGTGGGCAAGTACAGCAGCAAATATCATAACTGAGGGAGGGCGGCGTGAATGTCTTACCTGTTGCCAACAAGCGTGATTGTGTCTGGCGTAGAGTACGCCATCCGCTCCGATTACAGGGCGGCTCTGGATATTCACGCCGCACTCAATGATCCTGATTTAGAGCCTGATGTGAGGGCCTACGAGGTCCTGCATATCTTCTATCCTGAGGCAGATGAAATCCCGCCAGATCATCACCAAGAGGCTGTGGACATGTGCTTTTGGTTCCTTGGAGGCGGGAGGAAACAGCCGCAGAATAAAAAGGCGCCGAAGCTGGTTGACTGGGATAAAGACTTTCCGTTGATCGTCTCCCCTGTCAACAAGGTTATCGGCGGCGAGATCCGCTCAATGAATTATTTGCATTGGTGGACCTTCCTGTCTGCCTACAACGAGATAGGCGATTGCCTATTCTCTCAAATCGTATCTATTCGTGACAAACAGTCCAGAGGTAAGATCCTGGACAAGTCCGACCGGGAGTTCTACCGGCAAAACAAGGACATTATTGACATCAAAAATCCTATGTCTGACCGTGAGGCTGACATTGTGAATAACTGGCTGAGAGGAGGCGGGAGCGATGTCTGACGCTGCGATTACATACAAAACGGAGTTGGACAATTCCGACTTAATCAAGGACCTAAAGAAGGCAAAGCAGGACATCGAGCGCCTGCAAAAGGACGTTGATGCCGGCGCTGAGAAGCGCCTCCCGCTGGCGAAAAGCGTTGAGGATCTCAGCGCCCAACTGGAAACGGCCAAAGCCAAGCTGGCAGGCCTGAGACAAATTCAGGTATTCTCTGATGATGACCTCCCAAAGAAGGCCAAGGAGCTGTCTGACCTCGAAAAAGAGGCGGTAAAGCTCAAAAACGCCATTTCAAGCGCTGAACTCGCCAAGGCTCCAGCCGTTAGCAAGGCGGCTCAGATCCAGGCTGATTTGGATGTAGCAAAGGAACGGCAGAGAGCCAGCGAGAGAAGTGGTGAGATCCTTTCCCCGTCCGCTGCAAAGCGGAATGAGCAGGAAATCACAGCCCTGCAGAAGAAATGGGACGCCGCCATGGACAAGGTGGACGCCTACGATGAAAAAATCAAGGCCGCCACCGCTTCCCTTGAGCGGAACCGCGCCGCCGCCGCTGAGCTGTCCGCTGGAGTAGCGACCGGACAGGAAATCACCGCCGCCGCCGCCAAGGCGGCAAGCCTTGAAGCAAAGCTCCGTGGTGCTACTGACCGGCTGAACCAGGCTGATGTAGCCGCCCAGCACCTTCAGACACATCTTGATGGCAGCAAAATGAAGGCCGCCCAGCTGGAGCAGCGCCTTGCACAGGCGCAGTCTATGCAACCTCTTAATGATGCCATGAAGGGCGCAGAGACCAGAATGTTACGGTTCGGAAAGCGGATGATGGGCCTGATGCGGCGTGTATTCGTGTTCACTGTCATCCTGCAAGCCTTCCGGAAGATCAAGGCGTGGTTCACCGATATTCTGATGCGTAATCAGGAAGCACAGGCCGCCGTGGCCCGTCTAAAGGGCGCCCTGCTGACGCTGGCACAGCCCATGGTGGATGCAGTTATCCCCGCGTTCATTAAGTTTATCAACATTCTGGCTGATGCTGTGGCCATTCTGGCCAATGTATCTTCCCTGTTATTTGGGAAGCGTGTCCAGGACAGTGCAAAGGCCGCAAAGGCCCTCGATAAAGAGGGGAAAGCCATTGCAGGCGTAGGCAAGGCGGCAGACAAGGCCGCCGGTAAGCTGGCCGCCTTTGACGAAATCAACACCCTTGGCGCCGATGATTCTGGGGCCGGTGGTGCCGGTGCTTCTTCCAGCGCTCCAGATTTCAGCGTATTCGATAATGGAGAGCTGGCTGGCAAGCTGGATGCCCTGACAGCCATCCTCGGCGGCGCTCTGTTCGCAGTCGGCGCTATCCTTGCATTCTCCGGCGCTAATATTCCACTTGGTATCGGCATGATGGCCCTGGGCGCCGCTATCCTTTACAAGGAAGCAGAGCTCAACTGGGAGAATCTTCCCAACCAGGTCCGGGATGCAATCAGCGGCGTGCTGGTCCTAGCGGGTATTGTAGCCCTTGTAGTTGGCCTGTGCCTGGCCCTGTCCGGTGCTAATATCCCGTTAGGTATTGGTCTTATCGCCATCGGCGCGGCCTCCCTAGCCGCTGCTGCGGGCCTTAACTGGGACGCTATGGGCAACACGATTTACGAGAAGCTGGCAAACATCTTCGTTATTGTCGGCCCTGTGATCGCCGCCGTTGGTCTGTTCCTAATTTCCACTGGAAACTTCCCTCTTGGCCTTGCAATGATTATCGCCGGCGCCGCTGCGTTCGGAGTGTCGCTGGTGGCCCTTAACTGGGATGCCCTGGGATCTACCACTAAAGAGCGCCTTGGGAATATCCTGATGATTATAGCGCCGTTCCTGGCCGTTGTCGGTCTGCTCCTGATGCTCTCCGGCGTGGCGTTTCCCCTGGGCCTTGGCCTGCTGATTGCCGGCTCTGCCGCCTTCATGGTGGGTTCCATTGCCGCACAGTGGGATAATGTGCCCAACACCACCAGGGACAAGCTGGCGCTGATCCTGCGTGTCGTGGGAGGCTTCTTGTTTGTGGTTGGACTGCTCCTCTGCCTGACCGGCGTGGCGTTCCCCATCGGCCTCGGCCTGATGATCGCTGGCGCGTCCGCTGTCGGCATTTCTGCCGTGATGGCAAACTGGGATTTCATCGTGAATAAGGTTGCTGACATCTGGGCCGGTGTTAAGCGGTACTGGAATACCAACATAGCCAAGTATTTCACGCTTAGCTACTGGAAAGAGAAGGGCAAAACAATTGTGTCTGGCATCGTATCCGGAATCAAGAGCGGAGCGTCTAAAATTACAGGGGCTATCACCGGAGCGGTCAGCTCCGGGTGGGATTGGATCACAGGGAAGAGCCGCAGCGCGTCTCCCTCCATGATTACCCCGGCAAGCATCACGCCGGACGATGTACCAGCCTTGGCCCGCGGCGCTGTCATCCCGCCCAACCGGGAGTTTCTGGCTGTGCTGGGCGATCAGAGACGCGGCAACAACATCGAAGCCCCGGAGGATCTGATTAGAAAGATCGTCCGGGAAGAGAGCGGGTCGAATCTCAGCGACCAGCTGCTCCGGGAAATCCTGGACGCCATCCGGGAGGGCAAAGTGCTTATGGTGGGCAAGAAGCAGCTCGGAGAGGTCGTGTCGGAGGTGCTGGCCAACCAGGCCAGAGCCAGGGGCGCGGCCACGATCCCGGTTGTATAAGGAGCGATACATGAAACCAATTCTAAAATTCGATGGGGTGGATTTTACCTGGATTCTCGGGGAGGGCGGCATCAAGTGGTCCCGGAACGACCTGGATTCTCAAAAGACCGGGCGCAACCTAAACGGAGAGATGGGCCGAAAGCGAGTGGCAGTCAAGCGAAAGCTGGTCTTTGACAACTGTAAGCGGATGACTACCGCGCAGATCAAGGCGCTGAACGCGGCCATTTATCCGCCCATGCTCCGTGTGACTTTCCTGGACGCCATCACCGGCGAACCATATACGGGCACCTTCTACGGGTCTACGGTGGAGGCGACCACCCAGATCTATGATGCGGATTCGGACGAGACATACTGGGACGGTGCATCCTTCTCCCTGATCGAGAGGTGATTTTATGCAGGCTACATCGGCTCTCTATAAGACCCTGCTCCAGAACCCGGAGCACCTCAAGGAGGTCAAGGTCACGGTGGCGGGGGAGGAGTACGGCCAGGACCGCATTCTTTCTCTCACCACCTCAGGAGGCCTCTATGCTTCCAACAATCCGGCGGTAGGCTCCGCAAGAGCGCGGGAAATTGACCTGGAGCTGCGGGACGCCGGAAGCATTCCCAGAATGGCTGAAATTCGGGTGTTCGTCCGGCTGGTGCTGCGCGATCTGCTGACCGATGAGGTGACCAGCGCCAGCGAGTGGCTGCCCAAGGGCGTTTTTTACATAGACACCCGAGCGGCGGATGATGCGGAGAACGGCTCCCTGTCCATCCACGGCTACGACGCCATGCTGAAGGCGGAGCAGACCTACCTGACGGACGGCGATACGGGGGAATGGCCCCGGCCTATGGACGTCGTGGCAGCTGACATTGCCCAGCGGATCGGGACGGCCATCGATGCCCGTACAGTCGTCCAGCCCTATGCGCTGGGCTATCCCAACGACTACACCATGCGGGAGGTTCTGGGCTACATTGCCGCCGCCCATGCCGCAAACTGGATCATTACGGACGCCGGTGAGCTGCGGATGGTCGGGCTGGCGGAAATCCCGGCGGAGACCTACAACTTAGTCAGCGAAGAGGGAGATGCAATCACGTTTGGAGGGGTGAGAATCCTTGTCTGATAAAACATTCGTTGGGCGCCGGATGTCGGCCTTTGAGAACAGCCCGACCTTCGCGCCATACTCCAAGGTGATTCTCTGGTACGACGACGAAAACGCGTTCACAGCCGGAGATGATACCGGTCGGACGCTGGAGGCGGACTGCCCCTGGGCCACCCAGGCCATGGCGGACGCTATGCTGGCCAACGTCCAAGGCTATGCCTATTCGCCATTTACCGCCACGGACGCCATGCTGGACCCCGCAGCGGAGCTTGGGGACGGCGTGACGGCCAACGGAGTCTATGGCCCGCTTGCGGCCATTGATACCAGCTTTGACGCTATGTGCGCGGCAGATGCTGCGGCACCGGCCGATAAGGAGATCGATCACGAATATCCATACCAGAGCCATTCCCAGCGTGAGCTGGCCCGGAAGGTGACACTTGGGGCCAGCTACTTCGGTACCAGGATCACCCGCCGGAACGGCCTGGAGATCGTCAAGACGGACGGTGAGACCGAGAAGTCCAGGGTGGTCCTCAACAGCGATCTCATGGCCTTCTACAACGACGACGGGACTGAGGCGCTGTACTTCGATGCCAACGCCGGAAAGTTCCGGTTTGCAGGCGATGTAGCCATCACCGGCGGTACCATGAATATCAACAACAACTTTGTGGTGGACGCCCAAGGAAACTTGTCCATCAACGGAAACATTAACCTGTCCGGCGGCACCATTACCTGGGGCGGCAATAAGCCCTCCAGCGGAATTTCGGAATCTCGCTGTAAAACGATCATCAATGAGGAA
>Ga0129309_1000619_pt1 | contig 25552 bp, 41 predicted proteins | sample L1105metagenome_FD_94439 | JGI IMG/M metagenome (GOLD analysis project Ga0129309, IMG submission 94439) | Ring-tailed lemur group fecal microbial communities from Wisconsin, USA - L1105 metagenome | ecosystem: Host-associated > Mammals > Digestive system > Large intestine > Fecal | place: USA...
AGCACTAAGCATCGGCTTCGAGTGTTTCACTTTTTTAAATCCATTCAGAATATAACCTTGAACTTTTTGAGTTGGTGATCCTGCTAAGACACATCCAGTTTCTTTTTCTAAGTTTAATAGCTCGTCATACAGATCATCGTATTCTTTATCAGACATAATAGGATTATCTTTGCCATAATAAGCATAAGATGCTTTTTGTAATATCGAATTTAGTTCTTTTATTCTTTTTATTTTATCCAATCACATTCCTCCTTTGAAACACACAATTTATCCGCATTACTTAATCAATAATTTTTCTATGAATAATCGCATTAATTCTGTAATAAATTCTTTATCATCATTACTATCCATGCATTCAGAATCCCCATACCAATTATTATCGTTCTCTGATTTATATATTGTATATTCTCCAAAACCAATATCAGAAGACCATTCTATAATAAATCCTATATGATTCTCATTTACAAACGGTATAAAATTGTCAATCTGTAAATGTATACTTTTGACATCATGTTTTCTTGACATTGAATACCTCCACTTAAATCCGTGATTTAATCGACAACTATCTTATGTCCATCTATTTCATCTACCTCAAATACCCAGCATCCCATGAAGCAAGAACATTTAGAAGATAGTTTTTTATTTCTCTTTCCTCGACCTCTTTTTTGGAATTTCCAATTGTCAAATATGACTCATCGTCACAATCATCCATATAATCAACTTTATATAATTTCATCTATACCTCCATAAAAGACTTGTTTTATGACTAAATATTTTTAACCTTTTCTTCATCAAAAACCCACTTCCATGCAGCTCCATCTTCTCCTTCAAAAGCAAGATAAGAACCTGTTTTTACATATGGTGCTAATGCATTAAAGAATATTTCTTCATCTCCATATTTTTCACCAGTAAATTCAACATCACATATATCACCATCTTGATTAAATTTAGGTATATATCTTATCTCTTCCAACGCTTCTCCAAGATTTGTACTGTCAAGAACAGTTTTTGTATCCACCCACCTAAAGTGAGGAATCCTATTATCACCAATACGATCGCAACAAGTCATATTTTTAGGAATAAAAACTCCTTTCAGACTCTTTAACGCTTTCTCAAAATTCTCTTTGTTAATAACAAAGTCGCTGTCTGTCATTTTTATATAATAACCCATATCCTATTTCTCCTTTTCTTTACCAATAAAAGCGTGGTTCTAAGACAAAATTAATCTAGGATTTTCATAATCCTTCAATTCCCAATCAGTCAATTTATTATAATAATCTCCATTGCTATTTGTCATAACCCCACAATAATCTTCGCCATTTCTTAGCATACATTTATCACATCTTCCATTGTTCTCTTTACATACATTTTTCAATAAATTGAGCGCATCTAAAATCTCCTTTTCAGATATCATTTGAACTACTCCTTTATTCTTTTCTGGATACTCGGTACAGGGGTCCTCAATATTGTCAATTATGAATGGCTCTTTTGTACCAATACACACATATTTATCTGGTTGCGATTTGAAAAATCCTTTTTCACATGCATTACAATCTTTACATTTCAAATATCTGTCACCTCATATATTTCTTCAAAATAGCAATCTTTTGTAAAATTTCATCTCTATGAATCTTAATTTCTTCAGGGTCATCATCTGTTATAAAATTCTCCCAACCGTATATATCTGATTCAATATCTTGAATTAACTCTTTTTCCAAACTTTCTATTTTCATCTCTGAAAAATCGTATAAAGTAGGTTTATCTTTTTCTTCAATAATAAAAAGTGAGTATGGTGTTAGTACTAAAGAAAACTCTGTCCCTTCTTCATCAAACCATACAATGCCGTTACCTTTAGTATGATAATCTATAAATGCATTCAAAAGATCCACTGGTACATCTGTTAAATAACTCGGAGTTCCTTCAAAATCTCCTAGTGTAAAATTACACCAACCACATTTAGGTTTTGAAATCATAATTCTTCCTTTCTGAAATAAAACGAGCGTTTCATGTCCATTAATTTGTGTTTGAAAAAATTCAATAAAAATTTAAAAGTCTGAAATATTATTCAATCACTTGAATTAAATTACAATTTACATATTCTAGCACCTATAATATAATATCAGTAAGATATTTTAGGAGGTGTTTTTAATGAATAAAAAATTGCAAGTTTTCGTTTCATCTACATACACAGATCTTAAAGAAGAACGTCAAGCTGCTGTACAAGCCATTCTTGATGCTGGTCATATTCCAGCCGGTATGGAACTATTTAAGGCTGGTAATGAATCTCAATTAAAAACCATATACAAATGGATTGATGAATCTGATGTGTATATGCTTATTCTTGGTGGTCGCTACGGCACTATTGAAAAACAAACTGGTAAAAGTTATACACAACTTGAATACGAGTATGCTTTAAGTAAGGATATTCCAGTTTTTTCAGTAGTACTAAGTCAATCATTTTTAACTGCCAAAATTAATTCTCTTGGATTAAATAATATACTAGAGCAAGCTGCTCCTAGTAAATATCAAGCATTTAAATCAATTGTTATGTCAAAAATTATTAGAGAAGTTGATGATTGTAAAGATATTAAAATTGTCATACACTCTACTCTTAATGAGTTTTTAAATGAATACGAATTAACTGGTTGGGTTCGTAACGATATTGAAAAAGAATCTGCTATATCATACAAAAATAATCATCCTCAAAAAGAATTACAGCATCTACAAAACAAGCCAAACATACCATATAATACTTTATCAGTAATTTTATCACTTATTCATTTTTATTATAAAGATACTAGAATTAGTGCTTTAAATTTTTTTACAATATTTTATGAAAAACACCTTTCCAAATATTGCTTTTCTATCTATGATAACGAATATTACATTTTTTCATTTTTGCAAGAAATGAACTTAGTAGAAGAAATTGACCATATAGATTCAAACCAAAAACATGTTGAATTTAAATTCACACAATATGGAATCAGTTTTTATAATATCATTAAATCCCGCAGTTAAAAGTCCTAATTCATTGGCAAAACTTATTTATATCTTGCCTTTATGCTACTAATTTCTTAATAGTCAACGGATGTAAATCGGCACCCTCTATCCCATTTGCGAAAGCATTTGGGATTACATTTTTCATAATTTGATATGCTGCATTTACGTCTGCATTGATTTCAACTCCTTTGTTACTGATGAATAACCCTCTATATATTCTTCTCTCTTTATTGTAATTCTTCTTACAAGGTTCTTCTTCATCAAGGAATGATGTACCTGACGTATATGCTTCTTCATTCTCAATATACCTAATTCCTACATTTTCGCTCTTGTAATTCAACATATGAAAAAACAGTTCATATGGTATATAAGTGAAGTTTTGCATACCTAAGTTTTCTTGTTTCCAATTGTCATTGTGACCAACAATAATAGTGTCAATTTCATGTGCTACACACCAATCAATAATATATTTGCTGATACAATGCATATGAAATCTAATCTTTTCATATCGTTTATCACTCAATTTTTGTAATCTTTTAGACCAATCCTTCCTATTTGCTTTCTTCAATTCTGACTGAATTTTAGCTTTTTTCTTATTGTAATACTGATTGATAGATTTAATCGCTCCACCTTTAATAGCAATAGGTTTCTCACCTATGTTATTTACCATAGTTATGAAATTATCAACTCCTACATCAATCGCAACAATTCTTTCAGAAGCATCTAAACAATCAGGGACTTCTATTTCATACACAATTTCCATTGTGTAATGGCTACCTCTTGGAACAAATCTACATTGTAATATTCTCTCTTTTGCATTTGTTTTAAAATAATTGTTGAATTGTTTAAATGGTTTCCAAGCAAAATATACATATCCATTAATTAGTTTCACTTTATTACTATCAAGAGATAATACATAACGACCATCTTTAGGTCTATATCGAGGAAGTTTTGGTCTACTAAGATATTTATTCGGATTCTTTGACCAACCCTTCATTCCCTCAAAAAAGGACTTCCATGCTTTATCCAGCATTCGCAAAGTGCCTTGACCTACATTACTTCCAATCGTTTTGTATGTGTCTGAATTCTTTACCATCTCAAATAATTTGTTGTATCTAATCCAGTCATTATTAGTAATAAATTCTTGTCTAACAATATAATTAGCATAGTTGTAGAGGTTCTTAGATTTAAGACAATAGCCATCAACGAACCTGCCAAAATCTGAATCAAGTTTTATATTATGTTGTTCTGTTCTCTGTACTTTCAATCTAAGACCTCCTCTCGTTTCTTACTTCTACATCTGTGCCAACAAGCTCTTAACCGGCTCCCTTGTCATATTCTCTTTCGCCCATGAAATATATCCCGGATCAGTTTTGGCAACATCAATCAATTTTTCACCACTATGCTTTCCAAAATTAAATATGTATTCTTCCAACTTGGGAGTTTCTTTCTTTGGAGTTTTATATCCATCAAATAATATCTCAATATCTTTTCTGCTCGCCAAATAATCCGCTAGATGCAAAAGCTTCTGATACTTATTTTGGGGTAACGGAAGAACAGTCTTACTCTTCTTATCTACATTCCATTGTCCCATGTGGCTTTCAATGGTACTAGCTACAAGTTCAACTTCCTCTTCTGGAATAAAACCAATAATAGTACGAATCTCGTTGGCTGCTAAAATGGGATGGTTAAACTTGGTAAATTTATTTCTTGCATAGTCTTCGTCATCCCCGCTTTTCCTTGAATCGTGCATAATACCTGATACACGAAGTAGATCTCTTTCTCTTGATGTAAAATCGTTCTTGTAACAATCTATGCTCAAAATATGATTTAAAAATCTCACTAAAGCACACGTATGTCTAGCCAACCCCAATTCACCCAAAGCATATTGTGGATGGTACTTACCCGTACTTGACGCTCCCACATTCCAAAAATAATTAGGAATTGTTTCAATACATTCATTTGCAAAATTCTTAATATCCTCATTTTCAAATGAATCTAATAACGAATCAAAAATCTTAGATTTTTCGTTTCTCAATACAAATATCTCCTTATCTCAAATATTTAGCAAATTTTATACTCTGAGATCCACCACTCTTTTTCATCTGTTTCAATCCATTCACCATCAATCTTTTTCATCTTTGGTTTACGATATTGATGTTCTACTTTTACAATATCTCCACGCCTGATAGGATTGTTCTTATATATCTTTTTGCTTACTTTAACTGGAATCGTATTGCCATTAGCCAAAGCGTATAATTTTATCCGTGGGGAATAATCAATATTCAAATCTAATGCGACACAATATCCTGCATACTTTTTATCAACAATATCAACATAACCAAGTACATCAAGTCTTCTCTTTATTATTTCTTTGAATGAATCATTCTTGTTTTCAATATTCTTTGCTATATCATTTAAAATTCCTTTAGAGTCGATTTTCATAAAGGTTTTAGGTGTTTCTGATAAACAATGTCTGCGAATTATATCAAAATCAATACCAGATTTAAACATAGATTCTTTTTTGCACTGTTGTAGATATTTTTTATTTTTAAAAAATACATTAAAATATTCAACCAATTTTTCAAGATATGTCATACTGCCAAAATCACTAAAATAATTCATATTGATTAAATCTGTAATCCTACTTTCCGCAATACCTTCGCCTCTCAAATCCTCTAGTAAATCAATAAATGAATCATAATGATTTTGTCCCAACTTATATAATGTATTTGCAATACTTTGAGAAAAAGATTTTACTGACATAAGTGATGGGTTAATACAGTTATGTTCTCTATCTATGGAAAATTCTCTATTATCTAAGCCAAATTTATAGTCACCATTTTTTATACCAAATGCCTGCCGCATTTCTTGCTTATATGCAGTTACTTTGTCTTTTTCACCCTTTTCTGATAAATGTTGCATCATCACTGAATAAAATTCGTATGGATAATTAGCTTTGAGATAGGCACCATAAACACTATCATATGCATATGAATAAGCATGTGAAGCATTAAAGCCATATTTAGCGAAAGCTACTACAATTTCCCATGATTTCTCAAAACCATTTTCTGAGCCAGTATTCTTTATCCAACCAGAAAGCAGTTTATCTTTTAACTCTTTGAGTTCCTTATCTTTAAATTTTTTCTTGCTAATTTTTTTAATAATTGCATATGTCTCCGTTTGTTCAATTCCAAGCCAGCCAAGATATGTCATAATATTCTCTTGATACATGATATAATGAAAACTGTCTTTTAAGATATCATCCAGTTCTTTCACTCCCGTAGAATATGGTTTTCTGTCAAGGAAATTTTGGAGCTGAGTTTTAAATCCCGGTCTAAGTGCAGCTACCAAAGCGGTTAGTTCCTGCATATTTTTAGGTTTATATCTCATACAACATTGCCGGCCAAAATCAGATTCGCATTGATTGACTCCAAGCGTATAACCATTTTCATAAATTTTCCAAGTTTTTTCGTCATTTTCTATGATTTTTGTAATTTCAGGAACGGAATATGTAGGCATGTCAATTCGATCAAAAATCTTATTAATAGTAAGCCAAATATCTACTTTTAATAAGTCATTCTTTACGAACTTATAATTTTCTGCCACCATACCATCAATTACGGTTGTTATTACGCTTTTTGTTTTATCGTTCCCATCATCATTCCCAGATACACATCTAATCAACCCTATCTCTCTTTTAATATCTCCACCATAAATTAAATAACCACAAGGAGCCTGAGATTTGGCATTAATGATACCTTGATATTTTGTACTCTCATCTAGGTATTTCTTATATTTTTTATCAACAAAATCATAAATATCAATACCTTCTTTTTCTTCTTCTGAATCAGCATGTTTTAATGCTTTTTCATATTGGGCAATCTGTGATGTGATTTCATTTGCAATTTCAAATTCCAGCCCCTGAGACTTAGAATATAATTTGAAAGCAGATGATTTTTGTAATGGCTTGTATGAAATCATCGGATATGAATGCCCACTTGATCCATAAATTTTAGTCAATACTTCATCCTGTGCTTCTGCAAATACTTCTGGATTCCCAAGATTCAAGTCCAAATCCGGTAAAGATCTTGTCTGTAAAATTCTTGTTTTTGACATGAATCTATCTGGATATAGCTTTACTGGAGATATAAAACGGTCAATATTACTAAACCCTAGTAACGAATTTACATAGTAAGAAACACCACTTCCCCTACCAGTCTTTGTAATTATGCCACCATTTTCTAATCCACGTTTTACAATTTTGTAATCAATAATGAAATAATCAGCCATGTGGGTATCAATAATTGCATTCAACTCATAATTAATACCGCATAAATATTCCTCATAACGGTCTTTACTTATTGTATTTTTTATATTATCCCAAGACGAATAAATAAGTTCTTTGAGTGTTGCATCTTTTTGTGCTTGATTCATAGACAAATCACTCGAAGGAAGTTTAATATCTTTATCAAAATACAAATCATCAAATGTGAGAAGAATATCTGTATTCCTAATACACCTGTCTATTTCCTCATCCGACAAAACCCCTTGTTTCTTCAATCTTTCTCTTACAGTATCCTCATCTGGATAATCCATATACCATCCAGATTCATCATCTTCATCAACAGAATATCCTTTTCTTCTAGTTGAAATATAATTGTCACGTTCAGTTTTGTCAGACTCTAAAATGTAATGGCTATCATATCCAAAAATGATGTCTATATTATACCTTTTACTCAATTTTAATATTCTCTGATTCAACATTTTTTGTTCCTGTGTATCATGATATTGAATTTCGAGATAAAAATTACTTCCAAAATGTTTATGCAATTTTTCAGTTATTTCTTCTATGTCATCATATTTCCAATAAGCAATACATGCGGTGGTAATAAATACATTTTCAGGCTTTATTTTTAAGAGAAGTTCTAAATCAAGTCTAGGCTGTCCATAGTATCCATCTATATTAGCATCTGCCAGTGCCTCATTTATATCACGTCTTCCTTCTTCATTTTTTGCAAGCAGAATAATATGGCAATTACTTCTGTCTTTTCGCATGGAAACTTCGCCGTTTTTATTTCTTTTGCATTCACCTGTTTCTTTATCAATTACTGGATATTCCTTTTTTCTGTCTTTTACCCAATACCCTTCTGCTCCAAATACAAATTTTAATAAACTCTTCTGATATTCCTCCTCTGAAATTTCTCCAGAATCAAATTTATTCTTTGCATCATTATTATTCTCTTGTACTAATTCATATGGTTCATAGTAATTTGATTGAAATCCATGCTCAACACTTGAAATCACTTTATGACCAAGCTCTTTTGCTCTTTTAACATAATCTCTATAAGAAGCAGTGCAATCAGCCACAAAAGAATTTGAATACCAAGTATGTTTATGATAATTTTGGATAGTATCACCCCCATTATTTTATCTTTAAACAATATTCATTTTTCTTCTTACTGTTTATGGCTTGTATTCACACGCATTATTTCTCTGTCCGCATAAGTAATGGCAATAATAATATGAGATACTATTAGGCAACCATAATTTTTCATTTTCGATTAATTCAAGAGTGTCTTTTGCCCATTGAACTGCTTCATCATATTCTTCCTGTTTCCATGGAATCTCAATCCACTTTTGATCTTTAAACATATTCCATTTCAGTTTTGATACGCTACCATATTCTTTTATAATGGGGATACTGTATAAATAGAGCTGCCTTTTGAACTCAAGGAAATGTTCTTGGTCTGATTTACTGATATTGCCATTTTTCAATATTTTTATACTTGCAGATTTATGGTCAATGATACTTATTTCATCTGTTTTTCTATCTCTTACAAGTAAATCAATATAACCAACGAAATCTTTATCATTAATCTTAAAATTTACTTCTCTTTCAACGCCTAGAATTTCATACTCTTCCAAATATAAATCTATATTGTTTAAATATTCAATGCCTTTATCATAATATGATTGCCTAATATCAACATATTTGTTTGGCGGCGCATCGTGCGGAACACACTCATTAAAGTGTTCCTCATAATACTGATTCAGTTCGAACAGTGACAATTCGCCTTTTGCATATTTTTCAAGTATCGTATGTATAAGAGAACCATATTCTCCAAAAAAACCATTCTCTGATTTATTGCATTCCAAATAGTGTAAACGCCATTCATACGGACAATTATAATATGAGTTTAATCGCGAAAAACTCCACTTCATTGTGTCTAATAAAAAATCTAATTCTTCCATTCATTTATCCTTTCATTTATCTGGAAACTGTTCTCTTTCCTCTATTGGATATGGAATTCTGTCATGGTACTTGTTTATATCCCACCCGTATACTCTGTCAAACTCTTCATAGGTACTAAAGAATCTCCTGCTAATCTTGTCGTAGTAAACAGGATTCTCTTTCGTTGAGCCAAAAATTCTATCTTTAACTATGGAAATAATCACATCATATCCGTAATATTTATTTTTTACATCTTCCTTATCTTTATCGGGAACTCGTTTTAGACTTATTGTCCTTGTTGCCAGATTGACAATATTTTGACTTCCTGAAATGTCAAATAAACCAATATCTGCACCACTTTGGATTTTTCTAGGATGTGCAACACATACAACGGCGACATCATACTTCATCGAGAATTTGATGAGACGATTCATAAAATCGGTTTGAGATTTGTTCATGTCATTCGTGTCAGTTTTTAGCTGAACAGTCATAAGATTATCTATGATGAATAATCTAAGTCCTTTTTTTGTGGCACATAATTCCATACTTTCAAATAACTTATCTTCACTATTCTCTTCTTCGTCCCTATAAATGTAAAACTTATCATCGTAATATCTCGTGATACGTTCTGATACGTCATCATTCACAATATAAAAATCGTTACCATTTTTTAATGGTATCGGATGCATGTTTCTTCGTCCCGCTGCTACTTGATTAAACCATCCCTTACTCATGCCGTTCAATAACTCTCTCGAAAACAAGAAAGTTTTATATCCGCTATCCATTGCACTTAGTACAATCTGATTTAAAAATGTTGTCTTACCGGCAGACGGCAAACCTGTTAGTAATGTGACTCCTCCTGTAAATATCTTCATCAGCTCATTATCAAGCGATTTAATTCCAACAGTGAAACCATCCATTTGTGTTGGATTTAATTCTTCAATTTCAGACAGCTTTGCGACCGATGTTATAGGAATATCTTTTGCTGTATAAATCAAATTTATTAAATATTCTTCACCTTTACATTGCAAGATTTCGTTTGCATCTTTTACTGGGACAATTCTTCCTGTGTTCTTATACTCAAGTTTTTTAGGACATTCGACATACTTACACCTCATTGCACCAAGTCTGTTAATTACCTCGTTGCGCATTTTTACACCCGGTGCATCGCCGTCAGAAAAGATAATAATTTCATCAAATTGCTGAAGCCAATCCCAGCAATACTCAATCCATCCCATGCTGTTGCATCCTTTTAATATGCTCACACAGTTTAAATATCCTGCTTGGATCACACTGGCACAATCAATTTGGCCCTCCGTTATAACCAAAGGATTACTCGTATTAACCCTATTCATATTCCAAAGTAAATCAGCAGCGTCCGCATTCTTCTGAAACCAACACTTGTTTTCTCCATGCGCTATTTTTTTTGATTTTCTGTAATTAACAACCGTCAATGTATCGTTTTGGTCATATGTATTAAAACAGATATTCCCATTTGTATCCGAGCGAATATCTAAATACTGAATAACATTTTTACTTATTCCTCTTGAACCAAGATATTCGTAAACCAATGTCATATCGTTTTCCATTGATTCTTCGTGTGGATACTGATATCTCTCAATTGTTTTCACATGTTGCTCTGGAAAGGAAAATTCCATATCGGCTTTATCCATTAAATATTTGGTAGCATCAATAAAACTTTTCCCTTCTTCCATTAATACATCTATAATATCTACGCTTTTCCCACAACCAAAGCATTTAAAACGATGACGTTTTTTATCATATATAAAACTAGCGGTATCCTCATTATGATACGGACAGCACGCTTTGAGATTCTTTTCATCAAAATTGTCCAGTTCAAGCAACTCGGAAATAATAAACGCATTTTCGTCACCTAATTTTTCTTTTGCCTTTTCAATTTCGCCCTTTTCTATTAGCAATCACTCACCGCCTACGATTTAATTCTTTTTCCCAAAACAGCTTTCTAAGACCATACAATATCTGTACTGGCTTGTCTGAATAATATAATTTGGACTGTTCAATATTTTCTTTGATAAAATCTATTGGAACTTTATTTTTAAAAACAAGTGTATTCATGATTCTCATCACAACTGGGTATTGTGTTTTATCTTCAATACATTCTAAGTAAGAATTAGCACAATCGTTTATTTCCTGTTTCATAGCTGCGCAATCCCAATGATAATGCTTTTTGCTAATCACCACGGATTCAGAAGACTTTACCTTCTCTCCGTGGTGTAAACAGTATTTATATGCGCAGACATATTCTTTATCTGCCATAACTAACTCCTTAGTTGAACGGCAATTCTTCTGAATCTAATCCATCTGGAATGTTCATAAAGCCATTACTACCAGCATTGGACGTTTTAGCGGTTTGCATATTATCAGGAGAACCACTGTTTTTACTTTCAGCAAATTCCTGTTCCTCAACAACAACATCGGTCGTATAAACCTTCTGTCCGTCCTTATTCGTGTAACTTCCCGTCTGAATGCGCCCTACAACAGCAATCTTTGTGCCCTTATGTAGATACTTTTCAGCGAACTCACCAGACTTACCAAACGCAACACAATTGATAAAATCTGCCGTCTGATCATCACCATCACGCTTAAATTTACGGTCTACCGCAAGTGTATATCTTGCAATAGCCATTGAATTATCTCCCTGTGAATATCTCACTTCCGGATCTCTTGTTAAACGTCCCATCAAAATTACTTTATTCATTCAAATATCCTCCCTTAATTACATTTCAATAGGCTTAATGTCTTTAACTTTTGCCAAACAGCTCTTTGCCTTATCTAAATCTCTTAGTGCATTTGGATTACCACTAGGTACAAACTCTTTCAATGTTGCCATTAAATCAGCATTCTTTGTGCCACCTAGTTTTGTACATACTGTAATAATCTCTTTCTTTACAGCAGAAATATCATCACCTGCACTTGTCGAATCAGAAGTATTATCTTCGTTTCTCGCGACTGGTGTGTAACCTTCACCAGAATTAGCCCACTGCATAATCTTTTTACCATGATTCTCTGTTAATAAAGTTGCTCCCTCATGTTCAAAAATATGCGTATTATCCTTCTGTACCTCCGCACAGTTTGTCTTCTGATCAATTAAGAACGTACATGTAAATTCATACTCAAATCCATCTCTCTGTTTGGCTCCAACACCAAGTTTCTGAACAGATGTTTTACCTCTATCATCTTTATTAACTTCGTACTGGTCTTTGCCACGCATTGTTGCAATAATATGAATTGGTGAATCCGCAATAGCGTTGATAAACTTATTATGTCTTGGAGTTACTTTTCCCCATGCCTGATATGTACCACCTGCCTGCTGCTGCAACTCAAGACATCCGCCCTTGCCTTCCCACTCATGAGATGTTGAATCAATAATCAGAATGTCATATCCTTCAGAAACGGCAAATTCAATCAGTTCAACATACTTCTCTGGATTATGAGGAGCATCAATATCTACGATGTCATAATCAAACTCATTTGCATAGTAATAGCCACGCTTCTGTTCTGTGTTTGCCAACAGAATCTTTGCATTTTTCCCGGTTTCATTTTTTATTTCTTCCACCATACCTGTTGCTAAACGCAAACTCCCGTATGTCTTCCCACCGCCAGATGGAGCCATTAATGCCACCTTTACATAAATCTTTTCTCTTACTGCTTTCTTTACCTGAAATCCCAATTTGAATCCTCCTTGTAAATAAAATATTTTTAAAATTATGTGAACGGCTTTTACACCGATAAATAAGGTAGTTTTATATAAAAATCTATCCCGATAAAACAGCTAATTAATGGATAATTGGCGCACTTATCCAAGGGTGAGCTGTATCGCACCCAAAACGAATAGTGTTAAATTGTAAAATGGAAATGATTTTTAACGAATTTGTGATATATCCTTCATTTCACAGATTACCAAATCTGTTTTGATAGGTTACATTTCGCCTTTTGCGAATAAACTAAGAAGTGCAGTTGGAACAATAGCAGTATTTTTTAACTCCATTCGTTTTTTGCAATTATCAATATCTGTAAAATAATAACTTGAAAACCAATAAGGCATGTATCTAATTTCTCCATCGTATTCAACTGCATAAATAGGATTGCCATTATATACTTCTACTTCAAATTGTTTAATGTATGCGTTATAACATTCTTTATCACAAAATATTCTTCTCTTACCGTTTTGAATATATCCTTTAAAGTGAGTTGCAAATGTTTTGAAATTAAATTCGCCAAGTTCTTTATTGCAATATGTACATTTGCAATTTAAATATTTGTTCATGTCTTATTTTCCTTCTATTTTTGTCATGAATAATATGTAATTTTCGGGACAAATCATTTACTTATCCATTCCTTATAGGTCATACCTTCCAAAAAGAAGAATTCCGTATGACTTCCCACATCAAACTTTAATCTACCATTTTCTTCCCAAACTCTATTGTAGTAACTTTTGAAGTTATGGTCATCTAAGAATTTGTTAATCTCTTTAGTTACTTCTTCTTTGTTTGTTGGCTCCGCAATGACTCTTTCTTCGCCTTTGTTGTTTTGGAAATATAATTTCATTATCCTTATCCTCTACCACAATAACTTGTTAAACCTGAAGTATTAATAGTTGCAATAGATGTATAAGGTCTGGATACATCATTGGAAATCATATGATAAAGTTTCAAATAATCTTCAACAGACATTTTCTTAATCTCAGAGTATAACTCTTTAACACTTTCAAATGTCTTATCATATTTTTCCACCTTATGTCTCATTTCTGCAAGCTGCTCAATTAACTCCTGTATTTCCTTTTTGCAATTTTCAATCTCTTTATCCTTCTGAACACAAAACTCCGCAAGTCTCTGTTCCTTGTAACGATTAAAATATTCTTTAATAGGATTAATCTCTTTTACTACTTCTACATTTTTATTTTCTTCGCTCATTAAATTATTCTCCTAAAATCTAATATGTTTTTCTGCTTCTTCTTGACTAAAGAACACTCTTTTACCAATACTTTTTTCTGTAAAATTAGCATTATAATAATTACCATTTGCATATTGTCCAACTACAGAAAATGAAAATTTGCTAAGATATGTAAGTCTTGTAACTTTACATTCAATTACTTCTTCATTACCAAACCCGTATTTTGTAATAACAAATACTGTATCATTTACTTTAATATCTGGTTGCAATTTCATAATATCCAAAATTCTTTTAAATCCTTCAAGCGTTTCTTCTCTATCTTCATAACTTACAAAACTTTTAAATGCTAAATTATGAGGATTGTCTATTTGATACTGTATAAATTCTTTTGACAGATCCACTTTATCACCTCACTCAATCCAATCTGGCTTTGGGAATCTACCACTATACTCAATTTGATTACATGACCAATATTCAATATCATAAGCATCATCCCAATATTTCTCTAGTTCCTCATCTTTCGGCAGATAACAAATAATAATTACATAACTACCATCCGCAACTTCTCCACTACACCACCATGGCATTTGAATATCTTTCATATCTATGAGTGGTCTGAAATCTTCTGTTGCTTTTGTTTTAAATCTGTACCTTATCAATCTCATTAGAAATTCTCTCTTTCAATTATTTCATATAATTCATTTTTTTCTAATTCTTCATCTGTCATCCATCTTACATGACCTATATCTAGTGATTGCATATATTTAAAATATTCATATGTACAATATTTTTTATTAATTGCAACTTCGATTATTTTTTCTTCCATATACAACTCCTTTTGAAATAAGAATTTCAAGACAGGATTAATATTGGCTCTTCTGTTCCTATAAAATCAATATTACCTGGAACAACTAAACATCCTTGCTCAATTTGTTGTCTAAAAGCTTTTTGTGCATCCACAGAATCTCTTACTGATAAATTAGAATTAAAAATAAATACTTTTGGAACAGTAACCGTAGGCTCTGTATAAGGTATAATCTTCATTTCTTTTGGTTTTATTGGTGGTATTACAGTTTGTCCAGAAACATTTTGTAAACTTTCTATTTCTTTTTTTGAACCAACAATTACTACATCTTTTATTTCTTCTAAAATGCAACTAATATCATTATCTAAAGTGCCATCTTCTCTTGTGTGCTTATCGACTACTTTAATAACGTCATCTTCACATAATAATCTTGTTTTCTTTTCTTCCATTTTAAGTCTCAATTATCTAATCTCCACTTCTCCAAATTCCAAATCATCATTCTTATACACTTTTCTTCCAGAATATTTGCAAAGAATACTTTCTTCAAATACACTTGGATCGGCGTATGGTAAAGTTGCTATTGACAATGCTTTCATCGTATTTTCATTCATAAACAAATATGATGTCTGATTGGTCAAACACTCAAATTTATTAATTTCTTCTGATAGTTTGTCATTATTTAAAGTTACAATTTTCTTTGAAATATCTACCTTCACTTATCACTTCTCCTTTCCAGCCTACCATGAAAGAAAATTTTTATTTAAAGTTCTTCTTGCAATTCTTTAAGTTTGTCTGCAATTTCTTCATTTGAAAACTTACCAGACTTCACATCATCAATTATGCAATCAATTGATCTCCATATAGATTCCAATGCCTTTCTTACAATACTATTTATAACATTCTCTATGTTATTACAGTCCTCTTTCATAGAATCACAGTAATCTAACCTAAATTCTTCTGCATTCAATTATCTACCCCTCCTCTCCTAATAATTTTTTCACATACCCTTGTGTCAATCGCTTTATAATATTTATGTGGTAAATCCCTTGTACTCATTACTCTTGATTTCTCCTTTATTTTTGCGATAACATTGTCTGGATCATAAATTGGTGATAATTGAGCAATATATCTATACATTGATTGTAATTCAAATGCTTCGTTATAATAACCATCTGCTCCTTTACATTTTGCTCTTTGTAAAATATATCTATTAAGTTCATCTGCATCTATTAATCTCATTACTATATCTTTTCCTTATTTTTCCATATCATGATGAGTTCCACCAATTTGCTCAAAATTAATATTGGGAAATTCACCATTTTTCCAGTCAATGCTAAATGATGTAGTCAAATCATTTGTAAGTTCCTTACCATTTCTGATTACAGTTGGGATTTTACCATCTTCACTAAATATGAATAATCCATGCTCATATTTATCCTTTAATGCATTTAATAACTGTTCAATTGTTCTCTGTTGCGATTGTAGCGTATTTAAATATGTATCTTTGCTGCTTTTATTCTGTTCTGAACACCAACGTACTTTATCATATAAATTTTGTACAAATCTACTATTGAATGAAACATCTCCTTGTACTCTTCTTACAATATTATTCTCTGATTCATTTATAAGTTTTTCAATATTCTCATATAATTTCTTAAACATATATTCTCCTTCCTTATCTCTTAAAATGTCGCTTTTATTGTTATTAACAATACTTTGTAATCAATTCTCTCAAATCTTCTTCTAATGCAATATTTTCTTCTGCAAGAATTGATTTTTTATACTCTTCGTTTGGTTTGAATATGACACCGATATCATCCACATTACAATCTCTATCGTCATCATTTATTTCTTCAATTCCAAAGTCAAACCATTCCCCGTCATAACTATAAAAACCAAAGCTAATTGTAGTGTCATCGTCATATCCTAACTCTTCTAATCTTTCAATTAAACCCTTTACTTTCATTTACTTCACCTTTATCTTTTGTCCACAACAGCTACAATAATTATCGTCTTTTCGCAACTGATTTTCACATTTGGGACATAATATCAAATGCCGGATTCTCGTTCCTATATCATAATCTTCTCTTCGTGGTAGCATTTCTTTGTCTCTATCCTTTTCATAAGAAATAATTTTCTTTTCTGTTGATATTCTTATTTGTCCACGTTCCCAATCGAAGCCTGAATGTAATCCATTTACACCAGTAGAAGCTCTAGCTCCAACCGAAGATTCTGATAGTGTAACTAAAACCGTATCAGTTCCATGACCATTAGAAACGAGAAAATCAACTTGCTCTTTCAATTTTGATAAAGTCATTTATTCTCCTTCCATTCCTCACACTTGAAACCATTTTCATTCAACCAATCAGCAACTAAATGTCTGTGACAAAAATCTGAAGATTTCTCATAACAAATAAGGGCGATTTTAGGAATTTCTTTACAATCTCCTTTATAGTCAATAGCTGCTGTTTCATGTAATAAAAGATTATCTAATTCTTTAACAATATCTTCTGCATCTAATTTATCAAGTACCTGTTCTTTAAAACATTTGATATAATAATCATTGTCATGATTCTTCTTCCATTCCATAAAGAATCCATATTTCGGTGCTAATTTCTTATACTGCAACCCGTTATACCACTCAGGAGCCTTACCACATATTGAGATTGGTATGATATTGTTGTTCTCTAATTGCTTTATCTTTGCAAAATAACTTGTATAAATCACTTTACTGTCACTCCTTCATTTAGTAATTCCGGATTATCAAAAATATTACCGACAACCTTAACCTCTTTAATATCACCCCAAGGATCTTGCATCATGAGACAGAAAGTAGAATATTCAATCTGTGGTTGTCCACCCCAATAATCATGACCATTAAAATTTATATCCTTGAGCGATATGGCTGTCATCATACTCATTTCTCTTGACCACCAAATAAGATATCTTTCGATTTTGCCACTATGCCAAATAACTTCAACAATATCATTCTCCCAAATTTTCTTTTTGTTTTTGTTATTTTCTTTTATACCTATATATTGACAAACGGTTTCTGGATTTACTTCAACATCATTAAAGTACATATTATCTTCTTCTTTTTCAAAAAGCTTTGGCAATGCACCGTTTTGAATAATATAACATTTGATGTTTTCTCCTATTCCCATTTCAGCATAGTAGCCCTCTACCCAACTATCCTCCACAGGTTGCCCTTTGCTATCTCTTACTTTTGCTTTAAATAATATTTCTCGTATTATAATCACTTCCTCAAATAAAACCTTTCTTTCATTGGCAAATTGCATCTATATATAGAGCATTTTGCATTTATAATAACTATATATAGAGTATACTCAACTACTAAGTATCTTCTCCATCTGTAAATAAAGCACATCCATCTTGTTTAAATCTTTCAATCCACCAATTCCACTTATTCTCATCCATTTCATATAACTTCATAAAACACTTCTTACAAAGGAATTTGTCAATCTCTCTTCCATGGAACTTCATATTCATAGATATAGTGTTTCTATCTTTAATCTTCTTTGGTTTACCAGATTTTGATTTGCAGCCATTAGCACAATATTTATTAAAATACTGTTCTGCAACTTTGGTATCTCCTTCATCCAAGCCGTTATATCTTGCAAATTCCTCTATAACCTCCTTAGTTGGCTCTTCCCTAAAAGTACCACCGTTCCATGCCTGATTTACGTATTCCTCAAGAGTGCAATTAAATGTAATCCACATCTTATTTCTGATAAAATAATCTCTTAATATATCCTCCCATCTTTTTCGCATCGTGGGATACCAATATTTATCAAGAACCCACGTAGTCTTAGTATAATATGGACAAGCAATTGCACAACCAACTCTCGAATAACCTTTTCTATATTTTGGATTTATCTCAATATCACGCCATAATGTGTATAACCACACATCTAATTCAGTCCATTTTCTAATTGGAAGAATCCCCTTCCAAGAAACATTTCCCCATTCAGGATTAACAATTTCATCCCCATAATCACTTCTGGTATTACTTTCTTCATTTCGCATTCCCATAAATAAGAGATATTTTGTATCTTTATCAAGTCTGTTAATCATTTCTCCAACTTTGAATATAGAACAACAACCTCTCCTTAGTCTTGATGGAATCCAATTTACTTCTTTGATCCAAGTATAGAAACCTTGTTTTGGATTCATCAATAAACAATTTGGAAATCTCTTTGCAATTTTATATGTATCTGCACAATCAAGTGTCGAATTATTAAATAAAGCAGTGGTATCTTCTTTACATTCTCGTACTAAGTAACAAACCACCATTGAATCCTTACCTGTACTTATTGGTACTAATGGAATGTAATTATCAAATTTGTCTAATTTTGCATATATAAGTTCCTTTGCTTCACTCTCTATATTCTCTAAATGAGGTTTATTCATTTCAATAATGTCATTCCAACTTGCCAAATCTACTTCATTTACATTTTTGTAGCCAGTTTTCGGCTTTTCAATCGTCAATTTTAATGAATCTGAAATGACAATTCTATAAAATTTATGTATGTTACCTTGCTTATCAAATCCTTTAATTATGGATTTATCAAGCCAAAAGTAGCCTTCTAATAAATCTTCAAGTTTTCTACTACTTGTATCTCTCAAAAATGTGAGATATTCATTAAAAATCGGATTCACTCATTACCTGAGTGTAATGTACATTACGTTTTAACTAGTATTATCTTTACCTTTCTTGATTATTTTTTGTTTGCAAACTAATTTTTTGCCAATGAAATTGACGTTTTAAGTCCTCTCTTTAACTCGTTTTTCTGTAATTTTTACATACTTTAAATCATTGTCATTCACAATATAAATTCTGCCAGTATTTTGTGCTGCTACAGCAGTAGTGCCACTACCACAACATATATCAACTACTCGTCCACCTTCATCAGTATAAGTCTTAATAAGATGCTCAAATAATTTTGTTGGTTTTTGCGTTGGATGTAATCCCTTTTCCATATTAAACTTAACAACACTTTTCGGATATCTCCTACCTTCATATTCTCCATCTGTTCTTTCATAACCAGAAGAAGTTGCCAAATTATCAGTCATACCACTTCTTTTCATCTTATAAGGCTTACCCTCTGTAAACTGTGGATTATACTTCATATATCTTTCTGCTTTATTATATGTAGTAGGTGATTTGCCGAATATCAACATAGACTCATGAACCTTAAAAGGTTGGTGATTTACAGAAGCGAAATTACTACCATTATCTTTTTCCCAAATCCATTCATATTTAAAATAATCAAGATGGTTCATAACCAAATAACTTGTAAAAGGTTGGCTTGCTGTTAATGCTATGCATCCATCATAAGTAATCATCTTCATAGCAATGTCAAAAAATTCTTTATCATCAATTGGTAAATCCCATTTATTTGCAGTTACTCTATTTTTCCCTTTGAATGTATAAGGAAAGTCACAAAGAAACATATCTATACTTTCATCACCATAATCTTCATATAATGCATGAAGAAAATCTATGGCATCATAATTATATATTCCGTTATCTTGAATTAAGTTTTCTTCCAATCTTCTTTAGGAGCAAAGCCAGCTTTATTGTGTACACAAATCACCTTTCCTCCTAACTTTATATTCTGTTTAAAATTTAAATTTTTGGTTTAAGTCATTATGTAAAATCCATAAATTTCATATCAAAATACCTTTCTGCCAATTCCGGTATTTCGCTTTCAATTTGTTTGAAATATCTTGTCTCTGAGCATTCCTTTTGATGACGTGATTGTTGATATACGACAAACTCTCTATAGGACTTCTTCTTGAACGCTGATGGCTGATTACACCATGCAGCTAAGTTGATATAAGTCCCTCTATATGGTGAGTTCTTATAATTTTCATGTCTCATAATATATGGAAGACACTGATACCTCATCAATATCTCTATTCTCTTCCAAATATCCCATAGGTCTTGTTTCCAGAAATCTTTATCCCATTTATCGTTTCTGTCAAAACCACAGAAAGTATAAAACTTTGGTATCTTATCTGTATATTCTCTAATAAGCTTCAGTTTTCTCTCAATAAGATCTGCATCTTCTACATTGTCAAATGCAAATATGTAATCGCCATCATACTTACTCTTGAATAACATTTTACATTTTTCGTCTGTAAGGAGTCGTTCATCAAGACCTTGCTTAAATTGAAATGGTTTTCCTGTCACTTGTAACTGCTCTAATATTATCTTCCAGCTAGGACAACCAAAGAAATTATCATCCAATAAACAGATCTTAGGTCTGCTATAATCAACAAATTCATCAAGTGGACTATGCTGTTCAACCTTTTTAAAGTTTTTATTTACACAGAATTGACATCCTCTAAAGCATCCTCTTGTGACAAAGCCAATTGAATAATCAAGATAATATTTGAAATCAACTCTTTTATATTTAGGATTTCCTTTTTCATTGATTTCACTTAACTTCTGATTCACCCAATCATCATATAAATGATAATCTGGCATAAAATGTTCAATCTCTGATGGGAGTTTAGGGGCTTTATCATAGAAGAACCCTGTTCCACCATATTCGATATTAGGACGTTTTAGAAATAGGTTATCCTTGTACCATTCTATAACAGTGCTTTCATTCTTATTGCTCTTGTCTTCTGGTTCACAAGGTATCTCTGTCTGTACAAACACTTTTGATATGAATACTTTGTCATATACATCTAAATCTTCATAATCCGTCTTCAACTCAACATCATTTCCAAGAAATTTGTGATATGCAGATAACTTCATACAGACAAGATTTGGAAATCTATGTTTGTTATTCCCGACTAAATCAGCATCAATAATAGCTATTTTCAATAATTAGTACCTAAAGCGGATGCATCCTTTAAAGCCAGCTACTAATTATCCTTTCTCTTATTTATTCCTTATAATCCCAATTCTTCCCATTCAAAATATTCTCCAATGCCCATATGTCTTGCTGCAATGCCATGCAGTAAGAATTCTTTCTGATAGCATCGTCAGGGGATATTGGCAACTTCTCATACTCTGAATCAATCTTTTTATTAAGAAATTCTACAAACTCTTTAAGTCTAGTGATCATATCTTTACTATCACCAAACATAACACCAGTTTGTTTACTAATACTTCTCACATACTCAGAAATACTTTCTCGTTCTTCGGGTGCGGCATCTCTCATATTATGATTTATTTCCTTTATTGATTTAGCATGATTGAATGCTCTTAGCTCATCTTTAGACAACCACTTCTGCCAGGCACCACAATCATCACAATACAAGCCAGTATTATTACCTTTTACTTCTGTATGTAATGAAATGCTGCCACACTTTTTACAACAATTCTGATACATAATTTAATACTCCTCCTATCTAAACAACCGGTCACAGTACGGACTCAGCACCACGTCATTAGCTACAATATTTGCCATTCTTCCAACCTGTTTTAGACTTTCACGAATAATAGTTCCATTTGGCATCCGATTATCATCATTCCACATAGTAGCATCCCCCAAATATTCTTCTGCATATTCAATTTCTTCTTTTGCTAGTTGCAAAGACTGCATCATATAATCAATTTTTTCTTTTGGTGTCATTTTACGTTCCATTTCCTATTCTATAATTTTTATCTTGCTGGGTGCAAACCCAATCTATTAATTCTTTACTTGTATAAAATGTGATACTTCCAATAGTTTGAGGAAAAATAATTGAATCAATTTTTTGTGACGAGATATTAATCCTTTGATTATATAGATTAGGATTGCTACATGCTGTGATATTACAATGTCCTCTAATATTCATATTAGGACAATTCCATTGCTGACAATTATTCATTTTTTCGTTTCCTCCAGTGCTATGATTTATCTCCCATATATGTAATATCTAATTTTCTAGGAACACTGATTTTGCCAGACCACTTCTTGCATCGAATATCTGTATCAATAAAAACATTCGTTCTTTCTGAAATCTGAGTAATCTCTTTGGCAGCTTGTGCTAATTCTGCCTTATACATGCAAACATCTTCTTTATTACATGTTGAACAAATTCTATCTCCATTTAATCCATTCATCACTTTTTAACCACACTTTCCAAAAATACCCTTACAAGAAGAAAAGCATCTTTTATATTTTCAAAACTACACTGAATTTTATCTTCATATCCATAATTTTTTCTATCTTTCAAAAACAAACCACTTATTCCTTTTGAAGAGCTATCAATCTCTATATACCAATCATTTTCATATTCCCATTCTGCTTGTGCGCCATCTCCGCCATACCAAGGGAAAATTTCTGGCAACGGAAGATTAAATTCCTCACACTTGTCAAGCAGATATTGTAAATGTTTTACTGCAATTTCTAAGACAGGAACATCATCATTATCCCCACCCATATATGATTTAATATCTTCTATACTATTCATTTTCATATTCCTCATAAAACACTTGTTTAATCATTTTATAAAAACTCATTCTTAGTTTTCATTTATTAGATATTTATTTTCTCTATATTTTTTCAACAAAGCGTACACGCTATTTCTTGAATTGTATTCATCACACGCTTTCTTTGCCTCATCTTTTGTTGCAAAATACCGATTGGTTCCATTCCTATCTTTTTGAATCATTAACCCATATCCACTATCGCTGTTAATATATATTTCTAAATTTTTGTTTGAATTTCTAAAAGATATGATACTTTTGACCGTTTCAGTATGTTCATCAACAACTCTTTCAGTCACCTCTCCATATATAGAACTTCCATTACAATTTGGACAAGTAAATGTTTTACCCTTCACTAAAATTTCCCCTGTACTTTTACAGTACGGACACTCTTTATGGTTCCAGAATCTATGGACAATATCTTTGACATAATACACTTTTTGTCCTATCTTAAATGTTCCAGCATCATATCCTACGTCAATAATATCGCTTACAAACATACGTCCTCCTTCAATCTACTTTCCATGCATATTCAAAACACTTTTTATAAGCACACCCATTACCTATTTTTCCCTTATACCGTCTCACAGCCCGATTAGCATGTTTTTTATAAAACTTATATCTATTTTTCTTATGACTTCCTTTGTAAATTCTGCGATAATATACCGTCCCAACAGGATCATTAAAATTATATCTTCCATTTTCATCTACTGGCATTGCAGGTGTGGGATAATACTGAATTGTTTGTGCTAGAAATTTGACATGATTTTTGTGTTTTAAATCTCGATAATACCTATTACTACGTTTTCGTTTTATATAATGTTTATTATATTTTACGTTATCACTGGTTTTGTTTGATTTATTTGATATTATATTTGCATCTTCGCATTGCTCATACCAGCAAATTCTACCGCCAATTTTTTCACACCAGCAGTTTCTCTCTTCTTCTAAAATACATGCTTCGTATGGCGTATGATCATAGATGTCATCATATTCACCATAATACCATTGCATCCGGTTATTAAACTCGTTTTCTATATATGGACAATTTCTACATTTCAAATTATCACCTACCCACCGTCTTTGATTTCTTTGATGATTTCGGATAAATACTGATACATATTTTCTAACCCAAGGTTGTAAACGCCAATAAGACCTTTTAGTTTATATGTGTCCAACAAATCATTTGTTGTTATTTTGGCTTCTCTTGACGCATAAATCATTGCATCATTCATTGTTTCATTTATGATATCTTTGCTATATATTTCTTTACTGTCATCCGAATGCTCTATATTTGCATCCGCAAGTTTGTTCATTAATGTTTCAATTGTATCAGTAGCTTCTCTAAAAGCATTATTTAGTTCTTTAATGCCATACATATCTATTTCTGGATCATCTTCCAAATCTCTTAATTTTTTAACCTGATCACTAATAAGACTCATTTCGCCGCCTCCTCTAAATCGGACATCCGTGTGCAAGCATATATTCACAGCACTCATTCAAATACTCTCCAAATTTTTTTAGTTTATTTATGTCAATATAAAATCTGAAACCTGTATCATCATAGTCCCACATCTCAATCTTATACCATTTTGTTTTCTCACCTTCAGGATTTCTGGCTTCGCTGATATTCCATGTAACACCATATCCAAATGGAACCATCTCGTTATCAAGCAACTTAATCGTATATTTATCCCCAAAATAATCTACACCTTTAACTTCGTTTTCTCCGTTTATGATCAGTTCAATTCTTCTTGTTACTTCATCAATAACAGAGCATTCATCGCATAAACAATTAAATAACATGTCGATATGAGTATCATCTGAATATGATCTAAATATTGCATAAGAGTAATATACTTTATAAACATCATCCCATGTTTTTGGTGGATTTTCGTTAAAACTATGGCATGTTGATTTTCTTGGATAAAATCTAAATATTAGTTTATCCCCGTCATCATTTTCATCTAAAACGAAATCTATCTTTCTTTTCTTCGCCATAAAGCCTCCTGCTAAGTTTTTGCATTCATTGCGTTTTATATTTATTTATTGATTATTTTGTAAATTATGTTATAATAATTACATAAACCTCTTTTGCGGACGAAGGAGGCGATTATATGAGTAC
>Ga0129309_1000622_pt1 | contig 25504 bp, 28 predicted proteins | sample L1105metagenome_FD_94439 | JGI IMG/M metagenome (GOLD analysis project Ga0129309, IMG submission 94439) | Ring-tailed lemur group fecal microbial communities from Wisconsin, USA - L1105 metagenome | ecosystem: Host-associated > Mammals > Digestive system > Large intestine > Fecal | place: USA...
CTTGGGGGTGGAGGACCACAGCAGCAGAGCGGAGTTCTGGAGGAGATAGCTGACGCCGATGGCGGTGATCAGGACGGCCAGAGAGGGGGCCTGCCGCAGGGGTTTATAGGCCAGCCGCTCGATGAGGATGCCCAGCATGGTACACACGGCCATGGCCAGCACCACGCCCACCGGAGTGGGAAGCTGGAAGCTGGAGATGGCGTAGAAGCAGATATACGCACCCACCATGATGATGTCGCCGTGGGCGAAGTTCAGCATCTTGGCGATGCCGTAGACCATGGTGTATCCCAGGGCGATGATGGCGTAAATACTGCCCAGGCTGATGCCGATGATGAGATAGGATAAAAAGGTCATTGATTCACACCTCTTTTATAATCGTATAAAACAGGGCGCATCTGAAAAACACCGGCCGGCGGTCCGGCCCTTTTCAGATACGCACTGTGCTCAAAAGAAGAGGAGGGGCCGCCGCCGGGCGGCCCCACTCTCAGACAGGCTTGAATGCTCAGTCCAGGCCGACGTAAGCGCCGTTCTGGATGACCATGCCCTTGGGGCTCTTGGAGACAGCGCCGGAGGTCTCCCAGGTGATGCCCTGGCCGTCACCGGTCAGACCGTCGAAGGTCATGGTGGTGAACTGCTCCATCATGGCTGCGCACAGGTCCTCATTGCTCATGTCGGGGGTGCAGTTGGCGGCTTCCAGCGCCTGCTTGTAGGCGTAGACGCAGTCGTAAGCGTCGGCGGCAAACTGGTTGGGGACGTCGCCGAACTGCTCCTTATACTTGGCCACGAAGGCGGCGGTGCGCTCGTCGGTGGCGTCGGCGTTGAAGGGGGTCAGCAGCATGACGCCCTCGGCAAGGCTGGTGTCAAAGCCGGGCATGGCCAGGATGCCGTCCATGCCGTCCACGCCGAAGAACTTGGGGGAATAGCCCATGCTCTTGGCCTGGGCCAGGATCAGGGAGGCGGGCTCGAAGTAGATGGGCAGGAACACCAGATCGGCGCCGGCGTTCTTGGCCTCGGTCAGCTGAACGGAGAAATCCTTATCGTTGCCGTCGGCGAAGGTGCTGTCACTGACGACCTCCAGGTTCTTGGCGGCGGCCTCGGTTACAAAGGTGTCGTGGATGCCCTTGGAGTACACGTCGTCATTCTTCCAGATGATGGCGATCTTGGTGGCAAGTCCCTGATTGGAGATGTACTCGGCGGACTTGGTGCCCTGGCCGGGATCGGTGAAGCACATCTGGAACACATTGTCCTTGCCTTCGGTGGTGGCCACAGAGGAGGCGGAGGGGGTCAGGGCGAAGATGCGGTCCTCAAAGTTCATGGTGGAGGTGGCCTCGGCGGGCTTGGAGGTAACGGAACCCAGAGACAGCTGCATGCCCCAATCCTTCAGGGCATTGTAGGCGTTGACGGCCTTCTCGGGATCGTGGGTATCATCCTCGTACTTCAGATCAAACTGGACGGCGCCGCCCATGGCGTTGATCTCGTCCACGGCGATCTGGGCGCCGTTCTTGGCTGCGTTGCCGTAGATGGCCGCGCCGCCGGTCAGAGGGCCGGTGCCGCCGATCTTAAACTTGGTACCGGTGGCGGAGCTGGAGGCAGAACCAGCAACGGAACCGGAGGTGCTGCCACCCTTGTCGCTGCCGCCGCAGGCGGCCAGGCTCAGGACCATTGCGAGGGCCATGGTGAGACAGAGAAACTTCTTTTTCATTTTAATCGCTCCTTTACAAAGTAACTATACAAAAAAGCGGCTCCGTTCCCAAAAGAACGGGCCGCTTTCGTATACCAGCTTATACGAAATCCGGATGTTCTTTTGGCTTACTGACTGCTCCAGCCAGGAGCACCAAGGAAAGCAATACTACAACGGCCAGAATGGATACAGCCAGCTGGGACAGAGCCAAGGTCAGAATAATAACAAAAATGGACACCATAATCATGGTGTCCAGAATCGCAGTCATAGCCTTGGTGTGAGCGCAGCAGCAACCGGAAAAAGCGCAGGAGAAGGCGGCCTCTGCACAGTGGCTGGCAGACGCATTGGGATTCATGCCGGTACAAGTCCGCTTCATATCAAAGGCCCCTTTCCTAACTTGATGTTGTGCTCATTTTAATGGAGGCCCTAGAAAAAGTCAATGGGCAGTATGACCAGTAAACAGTTGTCATACATGTATATTTTTAACAAAGTTGAAAAAACTTTGAAATGCCTGCTGTCCACGTAACATGGACAGCAGGCATTTGAATGCGGATGAATTCTGATTCGCTTACATTTCGGTGGTCAGAACCTTCTTCAGGCGGGCAAAACGGGGCAGGGAGTTCTCCTTGGGGCCGTCGGCCTCGCCCTGGATCAGGGGCAGCACGTAGTCGATGAAGGGCTGCTCCACGCCGTTGCCGGCCTCGTTAATCCACGCGCGGGGGACCTTCTTCTCAAAGTTGGCCACAATGTCCAGAGGCTCCAGCTCGAACTTGCACTGATAGCCGCCCTCGCGGGTGCAGTGGAAGGCCACCATCTTGTCGGTGGTACCAGCCACGGCAGCCTCCACAGCGGTGGCACCGGCCTGCCAGGCTTCCTGGATATCGGTCTTGGAGGCAGCATGGGAACCGCAGCGCTGGAGCAGGCTGAGCTCAATGCCGCGGACCTTGGCGCCGGTGGCCTTCTTCACGGTGTCGGCCAGCATAGCGGCCAGACCGCCCAGCTGAGCGTGTCCGAAGCCGTCGGTGGCGGAGGCCTTGGCCTCGGACACAAAGGTGCCGTCGGCGTAGTGGATGCCCTCGGACACGGCGATCATACACTTGCCGGTCTTCTCATAGATGCCCTTGACGTCGGCCAGGAACTTGTCCATGTCGAAGTCGGTCTCGGGCAGGTACACCAGGTCGGGACCGCAGCCGGTCAGAGAGGCCAGCGCGGCGGAGCCGGCCAGCCAGCCGGCGTGGCGGCCCATGATCTCAATGATGGTGATCATGCCGGTGTCGTACACGTGGGCGTCCTGCCATACCTCAGCGCAGGAGGTGGCGATATACTTGGCGGCAGAGGCAAAACCGGGGCAGTGGTCGGTGCCGTTCAGATCATTGTCGATGGTCTTAGGCACGCCCATGATGCGGCACTCATAGCCAACCTTCTGCATATACTTGGAGATCTTGTTGCAGGTATCCATGGAATCGTTGCCGCCGTTATAGAAGAAATAACGGACGTTGTACTTCTGGAAGATTTCCAGGATGCGCTTGTAATCGGTGTCGTCTACATCGGGGTCGGCCAGCTTATAACGGCAGGAGCCCAGAGCGGAAGAGGGGGTGTACTGCAGCAGGTCCAGCTCGGCGGGGTCTTCCTGGCCCATGTCGTACAGCTTATCCTCCAAAACGCCTTTGATGCCGTGGGCCGCGCCCAGGACCCGAGTGATGCAATCGGCCTTCAGTGCAGTCTGGATGACACCCTGAGCGCTGGCGTTGATGACCGCGGTGGGGCCTCCGGACTGGCCGATGATGCAAGCGCCGGTCAGTTTCTCCATGTTTGCTTCCTCCTTAAATGTTTCAAGTGATATCTAAATTGATTTAAGCTGGAATTTCTCTCCTAAAAGGATAGCACAAAGACTTGTATTTATCAATCATTAATGGTACAATAAGGCTTGCCAAATTAAAAAAGGAGATGGTAATTATGCCATTGGTCACTACTACCGAAATGTTTAAGAAGGCATACGAGGGCGGTTACGCCATCGGCGCTTTCAATGTCAACAACATGGAGATCGTCCAGGGCATCACCGAGGCCGCTAGAGAGGTCAAAGCTCCCCTGATCCTCCAGGTTTCCAAGGGCGCCCGCGCCTATGCCAACCACACCTATCTGGTGAAGCTGGTGGAAGCCGCTGTAATTGAGTGTCCCGAGATTCCCATCGCCCTGCATCTGGACCACGGTCCCGACTTTGAGACCTGCAAGTCCTGCATTGACGGCGGCTTCACCTCCGTCATGATCGACGCCAGCTCCAAGCCCTTTGAGGAGAACATTGAGATCACCAAGAAGGTCGTCGAGTACGCCCACGACCACGGCGTGGTGGTCGAGGCCGAGCTGGGTACTCTGGCCGGCGTGGAGGATGACGTGAAGGTCAAGGCCGAGGATTCCTCCTATACCCGTCCCGAAGAGGTCGAGGAGTTCGTCACCAAGACCGGCTGTGACTCCCTGGCTATCGCCATCGGCACCAGCCACGGCGCCTATAAGTTCACCCCCGCTCAGTGCACCCGCAATGAGAAGGGCGTTCTGGTTCCGCCTCCCCTGCGCTTCGACGTGCTGGAAGAGGTCTCCAAGCGTCTGCCTGGCTTCCCCATTGTCCTCCATGGTTCCTCCTCCGTGCCTCAGGAGTTCGTGAAGATGATCAACGAGAACGGCGGCAAGATGCCCGACGCCGTCGGTATCCCCGAGGAGCAGCTGCGCAAGGCCGCTACCATGTCCGTCTGCAAGATCAATATTGACTCCGATCTGCGTCTGGCCATGACCGGCACCATCCGTCAGTACTTCAACGAGCATCCCGATCACTTCGATCCTCGTCAGTATCTGAAGCCCGCCCGCGCCAACATCAAGGAGCTGGTCAAGCATAAGCTGATCGACGTCCTGGGCTGCGACGGCAAGGCCTAATTGAATTTATTTCGTGAAAAGGAGAGGGGAGACCCTCTCCTTTTTATTTCATCCCTACGAGCCACAGAACCGCGCACAGGAAAAAGAGACCCGGCATAAACTGAGGAAGAAAGGGGAGAGTCCTGTGGCGGAACTGCGTCCATACGACCGGGAAGCGGCGGTGGCCTATGCCCACCGCTGGGCGTTTAGCCGAAATCCCAAGTTTTACAGCTACGACGAAATCGGGGGCGACTGTACCAATTTTGCCTCCCAATGCCTGTATGCAGGCGCGAAGGTAATGAACTTTACACCTACTTATGGCTGGTATTATATCGACGCCAACGACAAAGCGCCAGCCTGGACCGGAGTGCCCTACTTTTTCAACTTCATGACCCGGGCGGAGCGAAGCCGTGGGCCCGTCGGGCGGCTGGCAGCCCTGGAGGAGCTGCTGCCGGGAGACTTTATTCAGCTGCGCTTCGATGGGCCAAAATTCGCCCATACCCCCGTGGTGGTAGCGGTGGGCAGTCCGCCTGCGCCCGATAATATCCTCCTGGCCGCACACTCCGATGATGCCGACAACCGGCCTCTGAATACCTATGCATACCAGTCGCTGCGCTCCATTCACATCCTGGGTGTTCGACCATAGGACCATTGGCGCAAAAAGAGTGACAAGGATATTTCCTTGTCACTCTTTTTGTGTTGATTATTACATTTACAGCGGTTTTCCCTCCTGGTCAAAGGAGGCTTTCAGCGTTCCATCCACCAGAAAAGCGGAGATGCACAGAAAAGCCATCTGGCCCACAATAAGCCAGAGAAAGAATCTGGATGCGCTGTCCCGGAACATCACCATAAGCACGGCGGTGAGGACAGTCAGCATCAGTCCGATACGGACCCAAAGCTTGGAGATATGCTTGTGGGCGAAGTCCCAGGCTTCCTGACTGCGGGCAGACAGCTGGGTACGGTAGGCCAGGCCGGAACCTCCAAACTTAGGTGGCGTAGCCTTCCACAGCAGGCCGACCAGCAGCATGGTCAGGGGAGTAATTAGGGTAAGTACAAGCATTAAATAATACATCCGTTTTATCCTCATTTCTTTTCGTTGGGCACGTCCGTATCGGAAGGGGAGAGGTTCTCTGTATTTTTCCGGGGGCGTCCCCGCTTTTTCTGAGCCAATGGATTGGCTTTGGCGGCGACGCGCAGGTCCTCACTGTCCACGTGGGTGTAGATCTGGGTGGTGTTCAGGTGGTCATGGCCCAGCACCTCCTGGAGCGTCCGGACATCCACGCCGTTCTGGAGCATGAGCGTGGCGGCGGTATGCCGCAGCTTATGGGAGGAATATTGGGTGCTGTCCAGCCCGGCGGCGGCCAGGTGTTTTTTGACCAGCTTGTGGACGGCGGCCCGGGTGATACGCTTTCGATTCTGGTGGGTGACGAACAGGGCGTTCTCATCCACCAGGGTCAGGGCATCCCGGTCCATCATCCAGTCCGCCAAAGCCTGCTGACAGGCGTCGTTCAGATAGAGGACGCGCTCCTTGTTGCCCTTGCCCAGGACTCGAAGCTGATTTCCTCGAACATCCGTTTTGTTTAGGCCGACCAGCTCGGAGATCCGCAGGCCACAATTCAAAAACAGAGTCAAAATACAGTAGTCCCGGGAGGCGTTTTTGCCGTCCACAGCGTCCAGCAGTTCTACGCTTTCTTCCAGGTCCAGATACTTGGGCAGAGACTTCTTGAGCCGGGGCGAGTCCAGATCCTGGACAGGGTTTTCCGTCAGCAGCTTGGCTTTGCTGGTCAGGTATTTGTAAAAGGACCGGATGGTAGCGACCTTACGGGCTCGGGACGCGGCGTTCAAACCGCGGGTCCGAGACAGATAATTCATGTAGCTGTAAATGTCGGTCAATGTGACGCTGCGTACCAACTCAATGTCCACGTCATCAATGGGAATTTCGTCCGGCGGCATCCCAAGCGGTGTCAGGTGCTTATCAACTTTAAGATATCGAAAAAAACTCCGTAAATCTAAAAAGTATTCATCAACGGTACGCCGGGAGTGTCCCTGAATCGTCTCATGGTAAACAAGAAAATCACGAATCAGTGGCGGCGCTTCGATGCGGTAGTCCGTAAGGCGTGAATAGTCCTCAAAACCTGAAATACGCCTGAAATTGGCGAGGGAGGCTGTTTTGCCTCCACCCAGGTAAACAAAATTTTTATTTTGTTTACCTGATGGTTTATTCCTTTTTGAGGGCCATTCGTCCCTCCTTTCCTCTTAGGTATACAAAGCTGCTGCCGGGAGATGCTAAGAGCAATTTGGAATCGAGGTGATTCGGCCGTGAGTCTGATTCCCTGCACCGATCCATGCATCTATCAGAAAGACGGTTACTGCATTCTGTCCCGGGCGGCCTCGTCGGGGCCCGTCCGACAGCGCAGCTGCGTAAATTTTGTGCCGCGGCGGTCGGCGGAATCACAACAGCGCGGCCAGGGCCTCTCGAATATTGGCCACCCGGATGAGCTCTAGGCCCTCGGGAACGGCCAGCTTCCCTTGGACCCGCTTGGGAATCAAGCACTTGGTGAAGCCCAGTCGCTGGACCTCCGCCAGCCGCTGCCCCAGAGCGCTCACCGCCCGCAGTTCCCCTGTCAGACCCACCTCGCCGATGGCGGCCAGGTCGTTGGGCACCGGCTTGTCCCGAAAGCTGGAAGCCAACGCCAATACGGCGGCCAGGTCGGCGGCGGGCTCGTCCAGGCTCAGGCCCCCGATGACGTTCATGTAGGAGTCGCAGTTTCCGATCATCAGACCGCCCCGCTTCTCCAGCACGGCCAGCAGCAGGGCCGACCGGTTGTAGTCGAAACCGTTGCTTACTCGTCGGGGATTGCTCAGAGCACTGGGCACCACCAGGGCCTGGATCTCGGCCAGCACCGGTCGTACTCCCTCCATGACGCAGGTGACACAGGTGCCTGGTGCGTCGGCGGGCCGGCCCGCCAGCAGGGCCTCCGAGGGATTGGGCACCTCAGACAGGCCGCCGTCCTCCATCTCGAAGACGCCGATTTCGTTGGTAGCGCCGAAGCGGTTTTTCGCCGCTCGGAGGATGCGGTAGGCCATGTGGCGCTCGCCCTCGAAGTACAGCACGCAGTCGACCATATGTTCGAGAACCTTGGGACCGGCGATATTGCCCTCTTTATTGACGTGGCCGATGACGAAAACGGTGACGCCCTCCCCTTTTGCCAGCTGCATCAGGGTCATAGTGCACTCCTTGACCTGGGTGATACTGCCGGGAGCGGAGCTTACGTCGCCGTTGTACAGGGTTTGAATGGAGTCCACGATGAGGATGTCCGGATTCATGGTGTGGACTGCGTCCACCATGTTCTCCAGATTGGTCTCGGCCAGCAGGTGGAGCCCCTCCCCTTTTACCTTCAGACGCTCGGCCCGGAGCTTGATCTGCCGTTCCGACTCCTCGCCGGATACATATAAAACGCTGGCAAAGCGGCACAAGCTGTCGCAGATCTGGAGCATCAGGGTGGATTTTCCGATGCCCGGTGCGCCGCCCACCAGCACCAGAGAACCTTTCACCGCTCCGCCACCCAGCACCCGGTCCAGCTCGCCCATTCCGGTGGAGAACCGCAGCTCGTCAGTGATTTCCACCTCGGCCATGGCCTTGGGGCGGTTGATGGCCACGCCGATGCCGGTCCCTCGGGAAACGCTGGGTCCGGGCCGCTTGGAGACTTTCTCCGCAGGCCGCTCTACCACCGTGTTCCAGGCCCCGCAGGCGGTGCACTTACCCTGCCATTTCGGGGTCTCATTGCCGCATTCTGTGCAGTAAAATAAGGTCTTTGCCTTCATAAGGGGCACTCCTTCGGTCAACAAAACTTGATTTTCTTCATTGTAGCAGATTTCCTGGAAAATGTAAACTGATCAGTTCGTACCGCTCAATTCCTCCGTTAGTCTGGCCTGAGCCAGCTCCATGGCCCAGATGATCCCGGACAGTCTCCGATACTGGCCGGTCCCCGCTTCGAAATGGGTTCGGGCCTTTTCCGACTTATGCATTAGGGATGCCACCGGTGGCAAAGCCTGCTCCAGCTCTTCCCGGGTGTGCAGATTGGGCTGTTCCAGAAGCAATTCCCGGGAAATGCGCAGAGCCTTAGCCCGGTTCCGCTGCAGCGAGTGCTGGGGCGTCCCCTCCGCAAATTTCGCCTGATAGGTCTCAGCGGTGCGAATGGCGTTGGCAAGGACCTCCAGAGCCCCAGCCAGTTCAGTGTTTGGCTTGTCCATTGTGTGACCTCGCATCTGTATTGAATACCCTGAATTATATCACGCTAAGGTGGGCGGCCGCAAGGGCCGCCCCTCACAAGCCCATCACGCCATCGGTACCAGCTCATTCTGATCTTCCGCAGCCTCAAAGGTGAGCCAGGCCCCCGAGATCACCGCCGCCAGCTTTCGCTGGTAGTCCTCGTCCCGGAGCTGCGCCTCCTCTGCTCCGTTGGTAAGGAACCCACACTCCACCAAAACAGCGGTGCAGTCGATGTGGTTCATCAGATAGACCGTGTCTGGGATTTTCTTGATCTCCCGGCTGTTGTCGGGTTGAACGGAAGTCCGGATGGCCTCCTGGATGTGCTGGGCCAGTTCTTGGGAACCGTCCGTAGGCGAATAGAACACCTGAGAGCCGTGGTAGCGGCCATCGGGGAAGGAATTTTGATGGATGCTGACCAGTGTCCCGCCCTCTACCGCCTGGACGGCCTTCACTCGGTTTTTCAGATCGGAGGTCTTCCGCTCCCGCATAGTCGCCAGCCCATCGTCGTTCAGAGAGATGTCCTCTGAGCGGAGCAGAATCGGTGCTGTGCCGTACAGCCCCAGAATATCATCCATTTTCAGTACAATGGCCAAGTTGATCCGGCTCTCAGGATGCCCGGTGACCGACACCGCGCCGCCATCCTCCCCTCCATGGCCCGCATCCAGAATCAACGGCCCCGCCTTCCCCGCAACGGTGGACGACACCGCCGGGGTACTCTGGGCCCAAAACTGCCCCAGCGCCTGGGATAACAGGACCGTCACCAACGCCAGGGCCGTCAGCCAAAGGAATCCTCTTCTCATTTCACACCACCTCCTCCCTATCCTATGGGGCTGGACAGGGCGGGTATGCCAAAAATCCGCCCGGCAGGGACGGTTCTCAGGTCGGAACATAGAATGAACCGAGGGGTAGTGCGCCCCTTGAAATCCAAACGAGGAGGGAACCCCTTTTGAATACCGAAACCGGCAGCTCCTGTCCGCTGCCCAACCGCCCGACGCTCAATCCTATGCCGACGCCGCCTGCCACGCCCGGCTGCCCGGACAGCAGCGGCACCATGCCATCCTGCGCGGGGCTGGCAGTGCCCTACGTCCCCTTTCAACAGGAAAATCCAAACAAGTACGCCCAGGGCGAGGCACTGAGCAACGGCACCCTGTTTCCTGGCCTTAATCTCCCCTTCCACCTAAAGGTAGAGGGCGGCACGCTTCCCACGAATCCTCTGGTAGAGCTCCAGGCCCTGGAGTTCGTGGTGCTTGAGCTGGGCCTGTACCTGAACACCCATTCCGAAGATGCCGAGGCCTTCGCCATGTACAAACAATATGCCGCCATGGAGAAGGCGGCCAAGGCGGCCTATGAGACCAAATTTGGTCCCCTGACCAAATCCTCTGCCGCCACAGGCGACCGCTACCGCTGGCTGCAAGGACCCTGGCCCTGGAATTTTGAGCAGAATGAGGTGAAGTAAGCAATGTTCTTATATGAAAAAAAGCTCCAGTATCCAGTGAAGATTGCAACTCCCAACCCGAAGCTGGCCGCGTTTATCATTAGTCAATACGGCGGACCAGACGGCGAGCTGGGTGCCTCCATGCGGTACCTGTCCCAGCGGTACTCCATGCCCTACGATGTGGCTAAAGGGGTCCTGACCGATATCGGTACCGAGGAGTCATAATGGGGCAGCGCGAACACCCATTTCTGGGGCAGGAGATTGAGCTTCACCTCCACCCTGCCCCCCCGGTAGACCACCATTTTGTCCAGCAGGTTTTTGTAGAAGGCATCGCTGCCGCTCCGGCAGGCGACGATTTTGGAGACATGGCCCCGCACGTCCTGTTCCAGCGCCGACCTCTCGTAGGATAGCTCTCCCCTTGCCTTTACGGCATCCAGCCGCTCCCGGAGGCCATCCAGCTGGCTGTCGTACCGCTCGTTCATCAGGCGCATCTCCTCCTTGGTGATATCCTTTGCGAAGAAGGCGTCCAGGACGTCTGCTTTCTTTTCTGTGATCTGGCTGATCTCATGCTCCAGTCGCTCGGCGCTGTCCGTATTCCCCTGTTCCTCCGCCTGGATGGCCTCCATGGCGATGGCGGTCACATTGTGGATGATCCAGCCCCGGTCCAGTTTCAGAGAGTTCAGGGACTGCCTCAGCATATCCATGGCCAGCTCGTCCCGGACCATTTTGCCCACGTCACAGCCCACCTCGTTGCCCTGAGGGTCCAGGCGGCGGGTGCCCTCGTTGGCGGCGGTGCAGCAGCCCCAGCGTTTGTAGCAGCTGCCGTCCTTCCGCGTCTTCTTCCGGGACACGAAGCTGGCCCCGCACTCGCCGCACTTGATCTTGCCGCTGAACACATAGCGGTTGGAGTGCCCGACCCCCAGCGCTCCGCTGCGGTCACGCTTTTTCAGCTCGGCCTGCACGGTGTTCCACAGGTCCCGGTCGATGATGGGCTCGTGGTGGTTCTCGATGACCACCAGTTCCTCCTCCCCGTGGTTGTACTTCTTGGCGTGGGAGAGATAGTCCGGGGTGATGGTCTTCTTCTGGACCAGGTCGCCCACATACTTCTCGTTTTTCAGGATCTTGACGATGTGGCTGTTGCTCCACTTGGTGCTGCCCCGGCAGGTCTGGTACCCCGCCTCCCGCAGCTCCCGCGCGATGACCGAGGTACCCTTTTTCTCCACGCCGTATTTGTGAAAAATGCGCCGGACGATCTCCGCACCCTCCGGATTTACTGTCAGGTGTCCGTCCTTTATATCATAGCCCAGCAGGGACCTTCCGAAGACAACACCCTGCTCCATCCGCCGGGTCTGGCCCCACTTGACCCGGCTGGAGGTCTTGCGGCTCTCCTCCTGGGCTATGGAGCCCATGATGGACAGGCGAAGCTCGGCGTCCGGCTCCAGCGTGTTGATGCCGTCACTCATGAACAGCACCCCCACACCCAGGGAGCGGAGCTCCCGGGTGTAGGTGATGGTGTCCAGAATATTTCGGGAGAAGCGGCTGACCTCTTTGGTGAGGATCAGCTGGAACTTCCCCAGGTGAGCGTCGTGGATCATGCGATTGAAGTCCGCCCGCTTTTTGGTGGACGTGCCGGTGATGCCCTCGTCGGCGTAGACCTCGTACAGCTCCCAGTCGGGCTGGCGGTCGATGTACTCCCGAAAATAGTGCTGCTGGCTTTCAAACGAGTTTGCCTGGTCCTCCTGATCGGTGGAGACACGGCAGTAGGATGCTACTCTTATCATGGCGTTCGCCTCCCTTCTCCCCCATTGTCCCACGGAATTTGTTTTTTGACGAATGTGTGGAACTGATCTTTGAGTCTATCTTCTGCATAGCGGTACTGTATTTCATTCAAAATGCCGTCGTCCTTCAGCGCAAGCAGGATGGCTCGCTGGTACTGAAACCAGAACTCCGGATCGGTCTCTTTGGTGATGGTTCGATCCTGGTCGATGCCGACTAGTCTGGCCCGTTCCTCCATCCGGCCCGCCCCCTTTTGTTCCAGAGTATGCATAGGACAAGGCTGCTTTTCCTGTGAAGCAAAATCCCTTTTCTTATTTTGCGTTCAGGTGCTTGTACCGGTTTTGATTTGGATTACTTGGCTTGTCCGAGTTTGCGTAGCCAAATCCGCCATACTGTGCTATAATTAAATACTACGCAACACTCAAGGAGGAATCCCATGCTGTTATCTGCGGAACATCTCTCCATCAATTTCGGCAGCCGTCAGCTGCTGGACGATGTGAATTTTTATCTGAATGAGGGCGACAAGACCGGCGTCATCGGCATCAACGGTACCGGCAAGTCCACTTTCCTGAAGGTCCTGGCCGGGGTCACCGAGCCGGACGGGGGCCGGATCGCCCGGAACCCCAACGTCCAGGTGAGCCTGCTGTCCCAGAACCCCGACATGGACGACAACGCCACGGTGCTGGAGCAGGTGTTTCTCCACTTCCCTGCCGAGTTCCGGGCCCTGAACGAGTACGAGGCCAAGTCCATGCTGAACAAGCTGGGCCTTTCCGACTTCAGCCAAAAGGTGGGCACCCTCTCCGGCGGCCAGCGGAAGCGTGTGGCCCTGGCGGCCGCTCTGATCCACCCGGCGGATGTGCTCATCCTGGACGAGCCCACCAACCACCTGGACAGCGAGATGGTCTCCTGGCTGGAGGACTGGCTCCGCCGCTTCAAGGGCGGCCTGGTCATGGTCACCCACGACCGCTACTTCCTGGAGCGGGTGGTCAACCACATTACGGAGCTGAGCCGGGGCAAGCTGTACCACTACGAGGCCAACTACTCCAGGTATCTGGAGCTGAAGGAGCAGCGGGCCGAGATGGCGGAGGCCAGTGAGCGCAAGCGCCAGTCCATCCTCCGGGTGGAGCGCGAATGGATCATGCGGGGCTGTCAGGCCCGGTCCACCAAGTCCAGAGAACGCATTCAGCGGTACGAGGACCTGCTGAACCAGGACGCTCCCGAGACCGACGGAACGGTCCAGATGGCGGCAGCCTCCAGCCGGCTGGGCCGGAAGGTCATCGAGCTGGATCATGTGGACAAATTCTTTGACGGGAGAACCATAATCAAGGACTTCTCCTATAACCTCCTGCGCAGCGACCGCATCGGCATCGTGGGCCGCAACGGCGCGGGCAAGTCCACCCTGCTCCACCTCATCGCCGGGGAGCTGACTCCCGACTCCGGCACCGTGGACATGGGCGCCACGGTGAAAATCGGCCACTTCTCTCAGGAGGGCCGGGAGCTGGACCTCAATCAGCGGGTCTACGACTTTATCCACGAGATTGCCGAGGAGGTCAAGACCGACGAGGGCACCTTCTCCGCCAGCCAGATGATGGATCGCTTCCTATTTCCCCGGGACCTCCAGTCCGTGCCCATCGGGCGGCTCTCCGGCGGCGAACGGAGGCGGCTGTACCTGCTGTCCGTCCTCATGGAGGCCCCCAATGTCCTGCTGCTGGACGAGCCCACCAACGACCTGGATGTGATGACCCTCTCCATCCTGGAGGATTACCTCCAAGGCTTCCCCGGCCCCATCCTCATCGTCTCCCACGACCGCTTCTTCCTGGACAAGCTGGCAGAGAGTATTTTCGAGGTCCGGGACGGCGAGGTCCTGCGCTACACCGGCAACTGGTCCGACTGGCAGAAAAAGCGTCGTGAAGAGGAATCCCCCGCCAAGACGGAGAAGCCCAAGGCGGCCCCGGAGCGGCCCAGAAGTGAAAAAAAGCTCCGTTTCTCCTATAAAGAGCAGCGGGAGTTCGAGACCATCGACGACGAGCTGGCGGCGCTGGAGGAGAAAGTCGCCCAGTGTCAGGCGGCACAGAACGGCTGCGGCAGCGACTATGTAAAATTGCAGGAGCTGCAGGCCCAGCAGACCGAGCTGGAGCAGCAGTTGGAGGAAAAGACGGAGCGGTGGATGTATCTCACCGAACTGAAAGAGAAAATCGACGCCCAAAACGGGTGATTGGAATGAACAGAGAACAGCGGAGCCTCAGGGATCGATCCCTGAGGCTCCGCTGTTTTATTATCGTTTTATTACGGCATCTCCGCACCAAAATCTGCAGCGGTACTTGACTCCTGTGCCGCATAATTTGCGAAGCCTGTGTCCAAGAAAGCGATGATCGGGTCAAACACCTTGTCTATATCGGCGCTCATTCCGTCGTAGACAAATTTAAGGATAAATCCACACAGCGAGTAGCAGAACGCGCCTCCCAGCATGTGCTCTGTTTCAGGGGAAAGCTGCAGTCTAGCCGCTCTTTTCTGAACCATTTGATAAACCGATACTTCCAGAACTTCAAATACATAGCGCTCCAGCCGCTCACGAGTGATGGAATTAAATACATGCTTGACCACATCCGGATGGTCCTGCATATTGTGCAGAAGGCTTTTGACCACATCTTTCCACGCATCGGTCAGGTATGCTTCCGTCGGATATTCTGACAGCTTCACGTCCAACCATTTGTCCAGCAAAGCATAGATGTCCTGATAATGATAATAGAACGTATTCGAGCTGATCCCACATCGTTTCACAAGGGCCGACACCGTGATCTTTTCAAACGGCATTTCATGGATCATGTCATCAAAGGTCTGTAAAATCGCTTTTTGTGTCAGCTTTGCCATATCGTCACTTCCTCCTGAACCGGGATATCATCGGGGCCGCCATGTTTTCTGATACTACTATATTATATAGGTGAGAGAAGCTTGTCAATATCGGTAAGATTTTGCCCCGTCCGGCGGACCGTGTTTTAGGACAAACTTCCATTTTTCCTCAAATATACATAATTCACTCTGTTTCACCAAAAACATGACAAACGTGTCTGTTTGTCCGTGGCGTTTTTCAAAATTTTTCCTTACAGTAAGATTATAGCATTCGTATATTCGTCTGTGGCGGCGGACACACAAAAATTCAGAAAAATGAGGTTTTACTATGAGCGTTTCCAACACGATCAAGAAGTTTGGTCTGGAGCAGGCCTTCCGGTACCTCTACAAGGACCCGGAGAAGAACATGCTCCCCCTGATGGACTGGGCCGACAAGTTCGCGGGGAACGAATTTGTCACCCAGCGGCGCATCGTCCGCGAGGCCATCACCGATCCGGACCACCCCTATTACGGCTACATCCGCCGCATCTTCCGGGATGTGGACCAGGGTGTGATGGAGACTTCTCTGGTGAATTTCTTCATCAACGCCGGTCTGGCCGGCTGGCCCAAGCAGGAGGAGAACCGCAAGAAGTACAACTGCAACATCCCCTGGGCCATCCTGCTGGACCCCACCTCCGCCTGCAACCTCCACTGCACCGGCTGCTGGGCGGCGGAGTACGGCAACAAGCTGAACCTGACTTATGACGAGATCGACAGCATCATCCGCCAGGGCAAGGAGCTTGGTATTTATCTGTACATCTACACCGGCGGAGAGCCCATGGTGCGCAAGGACGACCTGATCCGTCTGTGCAGGGCCCACTCCGACTGTGTGTTCCTCTGCTTCACCAACGCCACCCTCATCGACGAAGCCTTTGCCGACCAGATGCTGGAGGTAAAGAACTTCATCCCCGCCATCTCCCTGGAGGGCTTTGAGGAGGCCACCGACGGCCGGCGGGGCAGCGGCGTATACCAGAAGGTCATCCGGGCCATCGAACTGCTGCGGAAAAAGAAGCTGATCTATGGCATCTCGGCCTGCTACACCAGCGCCAACTTCGACTCCATCACCTCGGAGGCGTTCTACGACAAGCTCATCGAGCTGGGGGCCTATTTCATCTGGTACTTCCACTACATGCCCGTGGGCAACGACGCCGTCCCCGCCCTTCTGCCCACTCCCGAGCAGCGCACCGAGATCTATCACCGCATCCGGAAATTCCGCGCGGAGAAGCCTCTGTTCGCCATGGACTTCCAGAACGACGCCGAGTATGTGGGCGGCTGCATCGCCGGCGGACGGCGCTACCTCCACATCAACGCCAACGGCGACATCGACCCCTGTGTCTTCATCCACTACTCCGACTCCAACATCCGGGAAAAGACATTGCTGGAGGCCCTCCAGTCTCCCCTGTTCATGGCCTACCACGACGGCCAGCCCTTCAACGAGAACATGCTGCGGCCCTGCCCCATGCTGGAGAACCCGGAGAAGCTGTGCGCCATGGTGGCCCGCTCCGGCGCCCACTCCACCGATCTGCAGTCCCCGGAATCCGCCGAACACCTGTGCGGCAAATGCGCGGAATATGCCAAGCGTTGGACGCCGGTAGCAGACGAGCTTTGGGCGGCCAAAAGGCCCAGCTGAAGGACTAATACCTGAAATCCAGTCGTTATCATGGTAAGGGGGAATGTTGCGGACTGCCATCGTGGCGGACGGCAACAGCGGGATTTTGAAGTGGAGGGCCGGGAAAAGGAAGTGTTCGTTGTCCCCACGCCCGTCATTCTTGAGGACAAGACGTATTACGAGGGCACCGCGATTGGAACGATCCTGAATATCAAGCCCCTTTCAAATGGATTCAGATGATACAGGATGCCTTTCCCCCAAAAATGTGCTGTATGATCCTCTGACCTTCAGCATCTGTTGTCACGTTGCGGTACATGCCTTAGGTATGGGGATCAGCTGATGCTCCTTTGTGTCCGGGTGCTTATGATTCAAGTCTGTCTGCCTTATTGGAGCTATAAAAGAAACACTGACCAAAGGAGAGAAACAATGAAAATGGGAGTTGTTGACGTAGGCGGCGGACTGCGCGGCATCTACGCCGCCGGCGTATTCGATTATTGCATGGACGCCGGTCTGAAATTCGATTTGGGAATAGGCGTATCGGCGGGAAGCGCCAATCTGATCTCCTATGCGGCCGGTCAGCGGGGCAGAAACTACGATTTTTACGCAGAATACGCCTTCCGAAAGGAGTATATGGGTGTTGGAAATCTTCTGTTCAAAAAGTCCTTCATTGATTTGGATTACGTCTATGGAACTTTGAGCAATTCGGATGGAGAGAATCCTCTGGACTATCAGGCGATCCTCGCTAATCCAATGGAGTGCTTTGTGGTGGCCACAAACGCCGAGACCGGAGAAGCCAAGTATTTTGATGAGCGTGATATCGCTCAGGACGATTACAGCATCTTCAAAGCGTCCTCCGCCATCCCCTTCGTCTGCAAGCCATACGAGGTCCGGGGCGTTCCTTATTATGACGGCGCGCTGGGTGATACGATCCCAATCCAGAAGGCCTTTGCGCTTGGCTGCGACCGTCTGGTCCTGATCCTGACCAAGCCGGAACACGTCCTTCGCACCTCGAAGAAAGATGATTGGCTGGCGTCTCACATCCAGAAACACCATCCCATTGCGGCCCAAAAGCTGCGGGACCGGGCGAAGCACTACAATGAAGGGGTGGCTCTGGCACAGGAATATGCCCGCCAAGGAAAACTTCTCATTGTGGCCCCGGATGACACCTGCGGCGTGGATACTTTGACCAAGGACAAGGTGGCCATGGACCGCCTGTATCACAAAGGATATCAAGATGGCCGAAAGATCCCAGAGTTTTTTGAAAAAACAGGTTTATATGAAATAAAATCAGAAAAGAGGTACTTAAAATGAAAAAGAATTTTGGCGCAAAGCCCTGGACCTACCCTCAGCCGGTATTCATCGTTGCCGCTTACGGCGAGGACGGCATGCCTAACGCGATGACTGCGGCGTGGGGCGGCATCAGCGGTCCCACCCAGATCTCCATGTTTGTGAATGCCAGCACGAAGACGGCAAAAAACATTCTGGCCAAGGGGGCGTTTACTGTCAGCATGGCTGATGCGGCCCACGTGGTGGAATGCGACTATTTGGGTGTGGTCTCCGGCAACGACGTGCCGGACAAGCTGGCAAAAGCGGGCTTCCATACGAGCAAGTCCGAGTTTGTGGACGCCCCTCTCATCGACGAGCTTCCCATGGCCGTGGAATGCAAAGTCGTAAGCTACGATGAGAAAACCAACTGCCTGGTGGGTGAGATCGTCAATGTCTGCGCCGATGAGTGCACTCTCGACGAAAGCGGCATGATCGACCCGGTCAAGCTCCAGCCTATCGTGTTTGATGATGTGCTTCTTTGATCCCCTTCTGGGCACCGAGGAACTGGGCCACATGGAGATGATCGCGGCCATCGTCCACCAGCTGACCCGAAACCTGACCGAGGAGCAAATAAAGGAGAGCCCCTTTGCCGCCTACTTCGTGGACCACACCACCGGGATCTACCCCACCGCAGCTTCGGGTTTCCCCTGGACCGCCGCCTCGATCCAGTCCACCGGCGATGTCATTGCTGACCTGACCGAAGACCTGGCAGCAGAGCAGAAGGCTCGAAAGACTTATGACAACATCCTGCGTCTTTCCGACGACCCGGACGTGAACAACGCGATTCGCTTCCTGCGGGAGCGCGAGATCGTCCATTTCCAGCGTTTTGGCGAGTGCCTGCGGCTGTGCCAGGAAAAGATGGATCAGAAAAACGTCTATTTCACCAACCCGGCTTTCGACATGCAGCGGCCTCAGCCAAGGGCAACCGCGGAATAGCGAGGATAGGAGCTTGCCTCCCTGCGTGGCAAAAGCCCTCCTGCCTGTAAAAAACAGGCAGGAGGGCTAAACTCTGGAAAGGATATAAGATCAAGGCCGGATGGCCACCTTGATGACTCCGTCCCGATGGTGCTCAAAGAGGTCGTAGGCCGCCGCGATGTCCTTCATGGAGAAGGTATGGGTAATCAGCGGCGTAGTGTCAATCTTGCCGGCGGCGATGAGGTCTAAAATCTCAGCGCAGTCACAGCCGTCCACCCCGCCGGTCTTGAACGTCAAGTTTTTGCCGTACATGTCAGGCAGGGGCAGGGTCTGGGGTCCGTCATACAGGGCCACCACGGTGACGATCGCGTTGGGCCGAGCGCACTGCCAGGCCAGACGGAAGGTGTCCTCGCTGCCGGCCACCTCCAGCACCCGGTCCGCCCCGCCGTGATCGCTGTTCTGGCGGACAAAGTCCGGTACCTGGTCGGGCCCCACAGCGAGCACCTGGGGGTAGTGTTCCCGGACAAAGGCTAGTCGGCCCGGGTCCTTTTCACAGACAATGACCCGCTTTGGATGCTTGAGCAGCACGCACTGTAAGGTGCAGATGCCTGTCGGACCGGCTCCGATCACGAGCACGGTATCCTCTGGACCGATTTCAGAGATGCGGGCCGCCCAGAATCCGGTGGCCAGCACGTCGCCTACGAAAAGAGCCTGCTCGTCGGTGACACCGTCGGGTATCTTGTTGAGTCCCTGGTCGGCGCAGGGCACTCGGACGTACTCCGCCTGGCCGCCGTCGATGCGGCAGCCCAGAGCCCAACCGCCGTTCGGATCGGTGCAGTTGTTGACAAAGCCGTTCCGGCAGAAGAAGCATTCCCCGCAGAAGGTCTCCACGTTCACTGTGACCCGGTCGCCGGGCTGAACGGCAGTGACGGCGTCCCCCACGGACTCCACCACGCCCACCATCTCGTGGCCAACGGTGATTCCCGGCACCGCCCGGGGCACCGAGCCATGCTTGATGTGCAGGTCGCTGGTGCAGATGCTCCCCAACGTCACCCGTACCACGGCATCCCGGTCATTTACCAGTGTAGGCTTTGGTTTTTCAATCAATGAAAAAGTATGTTCCTTTACATATGTGTAGGCCAGCATGGCGGGTCCCTCCTGGTGTTCTGCAAGTTTTCTCCTTGTATTGGCGCAAAACTTCATTTTGCCTCGTCGACAGGTGATTCTTACCTCTCGGCTCCAAAGAGGACCAAATAGACCTCTATGTCGTGGTCCAACAGAAATTCCCGGACGGCCTCCTCCGCAATGGACTGGGCCTCTGCCTTGGGGTAGCCGTAGATACCGGCGGAAATCAGCGGGAAGGCGATGGACCGGCAGCCGTGCTGTGCCGCCAGCTCCAGGGCGGTGGTGTAGCAGCTTTTCAGCAGAGCCGCCTCGTTATGGCCTCCTCCCTGCCAGATGGGGCCTACGGTATGGACAATGTACTTGGCAGGCAGGCCGAAGCCCTCGGTGAGGACGGACTGCCCGGTCTCACAGCCGCCCAGGCGGCGGCAGGCCCCGTCCAGTCTCTCGTACCCGGCGGCGGCGAAAATAGCGCCGCAGACGCCGCCCCCCGGAGCCAGACGGCGATTGGCGGCATTGACGACGGCGTCCACCTCCATGGTGGTCACGTCGCCGCGGATGATGTGAAAGGACATATTGGATGCCTCCTCCTGATTTGCAGTCATGATAGCATCACGTCGGATGCTGGCTGCCCTTTTACACTGTGATCAGCTCATAGCTGCGGCTGCCCAGGCCGATGGCCTCGGCGTGCTCCAGACAGGCCTGCCACTCGGACTCGGGGGTGGTATTCTTGAAGTGGTCGTGGTGGTCGCAGAAGCCCTCCTGACGCATCTTCTCGTCCAGCATACTGCCGGGGATTGGCTGCTGGCGCAGGCAGGCGTCCACACAGGCCTGGTCCAGGGCCACCGGGTCGAAGGAGGCGAACATGCCTACGTTGGGCAGGATTGCCATGTCGTTCTCCCCGTGGCAGTCGCAGTAGGGAGAGATGTCGATGACCAGGCTGATGTGGAAGCTGGGCCGTCCGTCCACCACGGCCATGGCGTACTCGGCCATCTTCCGGTCCAGCATTTCGGTGGCGTTGTCGTTGACGGCGTAAATGGCGTCGAAGGGGCAGGCTGCGATGCACCGACCACAGCCGGCGCACTTGTCGTGGTCGATCACGGCCTTCTTGTTCTCATAGGAGAAGGCGTTTTGGGCGCACTGCTTGGCGCACTGGCGGCAGCCCACGCAGCGGCTCTGTCTGACCTTGGGCTTACCGGCAGCGTGCTGCTCCATCTTGCCCCGGCGGCTGCCGCAGCCCATGCCGATGTTCTTCAAAGCCCCGCCGAAGCCGGTCATCTCGTGGCCTTTGAAGTGGCTCAGGCTGATGAAGACGTCGGCGTCCATGATGGCCCGACCGATCTTGGCCGTCTTCACATACCGGCCGTTTCGGACGGGGACCTCCACATCGTCGGCCCCCTTCAGGCCGTCGCCGATGAGGATTTGGCAGCCGGTGGAGAACGGGGTAAAGCCGTTCTCATAGGCGGCCTCGATGTGTTCCAAGGCGTTCTTCCGCCGCCCGGGGTACAGGGTATTGCAGTCGGTAAGGAAAGGGATGCCGCCCATAGACTTGACCACGTCGGCCACCCGCTTGGCGTAGTTGGGCCGCAGAAAGGTCAGGTTGCCCGGCTCACCAAAGTGCATCTTGATGGCGGTCATTTTATGGTCGAAATCGATGTCTCCGATCCCGGCGGCACGGACCAGCTTTTCCAGCTTGTCCAGCTGGCTGACGCCGATGGTGGTGCGCAGATCGGTAAAATAGACCTTGGAAGTCATAAAGGAAACTCCTCCTATACGAATTTTCTAAGTAAAACCAGATTTTTGGTTTCTTTTTTACACAAGGGCACTCAGCCCCGCTTGGCCTCCAGGATACCGGGGATGATGGAGCACAGGGAACCCGCCACGATGAGGACGATACCCAAAAGCATGCTGCCGGGGATCTCCTCCCCGTGGAGCCACCAGGCCAGGACTGGGGACAGGGCGGGCTTGAAGAAGTAGACCAGAGAGACCACGCTGGCGGGCTGGTACTCCATAGCCATAAAGTAGGCGCAGAAGCCGATGCCGGCCACGCCAACCGAAACAAACAGGACGTAAGGCAGGTTCTCCAGGGTGTAACCCGCCAGGATGGGAATATTGGCGAAGGAGGGCAGACCGGCGGCCGTGATGGCGGCGGCCGCGGCTGGGATGTGGGTCATCAGGATGAAGGCCAGCACGATGAGGCTGCCGAAGAAGAAGCTGAAGCAGGTAACCACCACGCCCCCGTACTCGGCACATTTCCGCTTGCCCGCCACGCCGTAGACGGAGAACAGGATGGTGGACAACAGGGCCAGCAGCACGCCGGTCAGGTTCAGCTGGGTGTTGAAGGGGTTGATGATAGCGATGGTGCCCGCCACCTCCAGCGCCAAGGCGGCGATATGGCGCTTTTTGATGGGCTCTTTCAGCAGGAAGAAGGCCAGGAAGGTGACGAATACCGGGTTGCAGCTGAACAGCACCGCCACCGCCGAGGAGTTGGTCAGGCTCACCGCCAGCTGGAGGATGGGCATGGCCAGGGCGATACCCGTCAGGCCCAGCAGGAAGAATGCGCCCATGCTCCTGGCGTCCAGGCGCTTATTCCGCTTTTTCAGAGTACGCAGGGCCAGAGGCAGCAGAAAGACAAACCCGATGGCAAACCGGGCCAGGGTCAGCTGGACGGGGTTGATCTGCCCGGCGATGTATTTCAGCACCACCTCGAAGGAGCTGAACATAACCACCGCCACGGCGATATACAAGTATCCCTTTTTCATGGGGTATCCCCCTTTTCTTTCGTTTCTTGGATGAGGCTGCGCCTGCGGGCGCGTGCAATCGTTACGTCAGCAGCTCCAAAAATTCGTCCTCCGTGAGGACGGGAACACCCAGTTTATTGGCCTTCTCCAGCTTGGACCCCGCCGCCTCGCCGGCGACCACGTAGGTGGTCTTTTTGGACACGGAGCCGGAGGCCTTGCCGCCGCGCGCCTCGATCATGGCCTCGGCCTCTTTCCGGCCAAATTTCTCCAGGGTTCCGGTGAGGACGAAGGTCATCCCCTGGAACCTTTGGTCGCTCCCCTGCTCCGCCGCCGTCATGTTGACCCCGGCCTCCCGGAGCCGGGCCATCAGGTGCTTGCTCTGGGGGCTGGCCATCCACTCCAAAATGCTTTTCGCCGTGATCTCACCGATGTCGTCCACGGCGGTCAGCTCCTCCAGTGTGGCGTGTTCCAGGGCCTCCAGGGTCTGGAACCGGGCGGCCAGAATTTTACCCGCCTTCTGCCCCACCTGGCGGATGCCGAAGGCGAAGATCAGCCGGGCCAGGTCCTGCTCCTTGGACTTCTCCAGGGCGGCGGTCAGCTTCTGGGCAGACTTCTGGCCCATCCGGTCCAGTTTTGCCACATCTTCCTCATCTAAAAAGTACAGGTCGCCGGGGGTCTTCACCAGTCCGGCATTGACCAAGCTCTCCATCACCGCAATGCCCAGGCCGTCGATGTCCATGGCGTCCCGGCTGGCGAAGTGGGCCAGGTTGCGCAGCAGCTGGGCGGGGCACTCGGCGCCGGTGCAGCCGGTGTGGGCCCCGTCCTCGTCGCGCTCCACGGGGGCCCCGCAGACGGGACAGGTTTTGGGGAGAAAATAGGGCTCGGTGCCCTCGGGACGCTTCTCCATCACCACGGACAGCACCTCGGGGATGATCTCCCCCGCCTTGCGGACCAGCACCGTGTCCCCGATGCGGATGTCCTTGTCGGAGATAAAGTCCTGGTTGTGGAGGGTGGCGCTGGTGACGGTGGTGCCCGCCAGCCGGACGGGCTCCAGCACCGCCTTGGGGGTCAGCACGCCGGTGCGGCCCACCTGGACCACGATGTCCAGGAGCTTGGAGGGTTTTTCTTCCGGCGGGTACTTGTAGGCCGCCGCCCAACGGGGAAATTTGGCGGTAGAACCCAGGGTCTGGCGCTGGGCCAGGTCGTCCACCTTGACCACCGCGCCGTCGATGTCGAACTGGAAGTCCTCCCGGTCCTCGCCGATCTCGGTGATGCGCTCCGTGATCTGGGAAACAGTCTCACAGGTGTAATGTGGAATCACTTTAAAGGTCTTTGTTTTCAGGTACTCCAGCGTCTCCAAGTGGGAGGAGAACTCCTCACCCTCCGCCCACTGGACGTTGAAGACCAGGATGTCCAGCTTCCGGGATGCGGCGATCTTCGGGTCCAGCTGCCGCAGGGAGCCGGCGGCGGCGTTTCGGGGGTTGGCGAAGAGGGCCTCTCCCCTGCGCTCGCGCTCCTCGTTCAGGGCGTGGAACACCTTCTTGGGCATGAAGACCTCCCCCCGGACGATGAGCTGGGGAGGAGCGTCGGGGATGCGCAGGGGGATGGATCGGACGGTGCGCAGGTTCTCGGTCACGTCCTCCCCCACCCGACCGTCGCCCCGGGTGGCGCCCCGGACAAACAGACCGTTCTCGTACTCCAGGGCCACCGACAGGCCGTCCACCTTGGGCTCCACCACATAGGTGGCCCCGGGGGCCACCGCCTTCACCCGCTGGTCGAAGGCAGCCACCTCGTCGAAGTCGAAGACGTCCTGAAGGGACTCCAGAGGGACCTTGTGCTCCACCTGAGTGAAGGACTCCAGGGCCTGCCCCCCCACCCGCTGGGTGGGCGAGTCGGGGGTAATGGCCTCGGGATGGGCCGCTTCCAGCTCCTCCAGGCGGCGGAGCTTGTGGTCGTAGTCGTAGTCCGACATGGTGGGGGCGTCCTGGACGTAGTATTCATAGCTGGCCTGCTCCAGCTCCCGGCGCAGGCTCTCGATCTCGGTCAGGTAGTCCATGCTGTGTCCTCTCTTTCGCGGCATTGGAATTTGGAAGTGAACTTGGGGAACAGGGCCCGCAGCAGTCCGAACAGTCCGTAACCCGCCAGGGCCCCAACGGTGTTCAGGATGATGTCGTCGATGTCAGAGCTGCGGCCGATGAAAAGCTGGATAAACTCGATGAAAAAGGAGGTCAGAAAACCGATGCCTATGGACTTCCACCACCGGCCACGCCGCCACAGCAGGGCGGGAAAGAAGCCCACAGGGGCGAAAATGCCGATGTTGGCCAGCATCAGGAACATGACCCAGGGGCCCTTGAAGGCCCTTAAAATCTCCTGGAAGGGGGTCAGCTGGATGGTGTGAAGCTGAACGTGCCAGTCGATGGGCGGGAACAGCGGCAGCTCGCCCCGCCAAACCAGTGCCCACCGCTGAAAGCGCCAGAATCCGGCGGGAAACAGGGTCAGGGCGGCCAGTCCGGCCCCGAACAGGACAAAAAGGAGCAGTCCGGCCTCCCGTACGGGGCCGCTGACCAGCCCCTTTTCCGCCAGACGCTCCATCCGCCGGGGACGCAGCAGCAGGAACAGGAGCAGGGCGGCGGCCATGCAGGGCAGCATCTCAACGGTGTAGTCCAGGATATTACCTGCGTACCACCACAAGATTTCTTGGAGACTCATTGGTAGATCCTCGCTTTCAGCCGGAGGCCGGCGGGCCGTCCAGCTGGAGATAGGTTTCGGGGACTTGCCCCACGATGACAGTTTCGGCCACGCACAGGCGGGTGTTGACCTCCGCCTCCACCCC
>Ga0129309_1000626_pt1 | contig 25401 bp, 27 predicted proteins | sample L1105metagenome_FD_94439 | JGI IMG/M metagenome (GOLD analysis project Ga0129309, IMG submission 94439) | Ring-tailed lemur group fecal microbial communities from Wisconsin, USA - L1105 metagenome | ecosystem: Host-associated > Mammals > Digestive system > Large intestine > Fecal | place: USA...
AACTCCATTTCGCTACGCTCACTCCGTTTCAACATTTTGCTTTTCTCTCAACTACTGAGTGTAGCTAGAGGTTTTATAGGGGTTCTCTTTAAATTACCCTTAAATTTATTATACGAGGAGAAATTAAATTATGGCACGACACGCAATGGATGAAACAACCTTCAAAAAAAGCGGATTTAACACCTGCGATTATGATGATCTTGGAAGGCGTGACCGAGGAATTCATTTTGCAAGGTTGGTCTTAAAGAGGTGGGGCAACTGCTGTATGTTCTTATATCTTGAATTCGATAACGGAAAAAAGAAATTTGCTTACCTCGGTCGCAAGGATAAGTATCTCGGATTTTGGGATATACCCGACGGAGAAATCATTCGTATAAGGGTGGGAAGAAATGATATGCTCACCGAAGCCGAATGGCTTCCCGACGAAAGTAATCCCAAAGAAGCGAGAAAATACTATCCGTGGGTAAGAGGAGTGGTACGGCAATACAAGAGGATTTTGTCCCGTATTGTAGCGAGCATAGGCTTTGTGTTGCCACTCCGCCACGGCGAAAAAACGCCGAAAGGGGAAATCCCCTGTAACCCCAATAAAAATAGAAAGGAACGATAAAATGAGTAATAGAAAAAGAACGGTCGGAATCAATATTCGAGTGACCGACAGCGAGAAAAAACGCATTGCCCGATATGCAAAACGATGTAAGCTGAGCGTATCGGAATACCTTCGTCGGCTTGCAAACGGACACACGCTGAAGGAGCTCCCCAATGACAGAATGTACGACCTTTGCTGGCAGATAGAGCTACTGATTGACGACTTCGGAAAGCAAAAGGACGAACGCTTCAAAGCGTATCTGAGCGGTATGCTCGATGACCTTCGCCTTGTTTGCGGCGGTCATTACCCTCTTACGGAAACGGAGATGATGTCGATTGGCGACGACCAAGATATGGGCGGTGAAGGACAATCTGAAACGCTCGGTGGGTTATGTGAGCAACCCCGAAAAGACGGAATACGATGATATAAAAAAGGCTCTTCACTATATGGGAAGCAAGAAGAAAACTTACGTGGATGATGAGTCTTTTTGTTTCGTAACTGGTGTTGGATGTAACACATACAACGCTTGCGACGAGATGATGGCTGTTAAGAAACGGTTCGGAAAAACCGATGGAAATTTAGCCTATCACGCTTATCAGAGTTTTAAACCCGGAGAGGTTACACCGGAACTTTGCCACGAGATCGGCGTGAAGCTTGCACGGAATGGGGAGATCGGTATCAGGTTGTAGTCGCAACGCACCTTGACAGAGGGCATCTGCATAATCATTTTCTCATCAACTCCGTGTCTTATGTGAACGGTAAAATGTTCAACGATAACAAGCGAACGTACTATCAAATGCGCTCCGCTTCGGATATGATTTGCAAAAGTTACGAGTTGTCGGTTATCAAAAATCCAAAAGGAAAGACACCTCGTAATATTTATTTTGCAGAGAAAAACGGTGAGCCAGCCAAGTTCAATTTAATGCGTGAGGCTATCGATACCGCATTAAAAATCACTTCTTGTCGTGAAGATTTCAAGGAAGTATTGCGGGATATGGGATATCTTTTGAAGGATAATCCCAATCACAAATATGCTACCCTAAAGCGTACCGAAAGCGACAAAGCGGTGCGATTATTTCGCTTGGGAGATGAGTACGACCTTCCCGAAATTGATAGACAACTGCAAAGAAATTACTATCAATACGGTCGAAATCTTTATAGCAGATACCGCAAATATGAAATGAAAAACTATCAACCGTCAAGGAAATACAGAGTTCAAGGAAGCCTTGCGACCGCCAAAAGAATGAACGGACTACGAGGATTTTATCTTGTTTATTTGTTTCGGTTGGGCGCTTATCCTAAGCAGAATTACCGCAGACCGCTGTCCCCTGAAATGCGTGAAGAGTGCAGACGGCTTGATGAAATTTCCCGTCAGGTTCGATTGATTTGTAAAGAAAATTTCAAAACAACCGATGATGTTAAGGCTTTCATCGAAAAGAATAACGATGTACTTACCACGCTAAATGCGGAGCGAAACAAGTGCTAGTGAAGCTTCAAATTGAGGTATGCAAAAAATGTTCTACTCTCTGACCACTTGGTTTTTAAGAATCGAAAAGAAAAAGCCTGAAATCAGCTTGATTACAGGCTTTTTCAATGGCGGAGAGTGAGGGATTCGAACCCTCGTGCGGTTTAACCCGCAACTCGATTTCGAGTCGAGCTCGTTATGACCACTTCGATAACTCTCCGTGTATTTTCTGAACTGTAGTTTTTATCATTCAAAAATGATTTGGAGAGAACAGAAAAAAGTATTCGATTTTTAAGTTTCAAAACCCTGATAAATCAAAGGTTTCAAGTGGACGAAACCGCCAAACGGAGAAACTATTTCGAGTCATGTCCGTTATGACCACTTCGATACGTCTCCATATATGCCTCGGAACAAGCTCCCAAAGAACAATAATATTATACAATGTTTTCTCTGAAATGTCAATACTGTTTTTTCAAAAGCAGCATAATTTTTAAAAAAATAATTGCATTTCGGGCAGGGATATGGTATAATGATACAGTGAATAAATTGCTTGTCTTTTTCTGATAATAGTACCAAGGAGCGTTATTGTTCCAAGTAAACCGGAAAGGACAGGCAAAATGTATAAAAATAATGAAGAAAATGACGAGAAGGACGACTCCGAAGAAGTTGTAAAGGAACAACAGAATCAGCAGATAATTGATACGGGAATAGTTTCAACGCCGAACGCAAAGCACCTTATCCATTGTCTTACTATAATCGGTCAGATCGAGGGGCATTATATTCTTCCTCCTCAGAACAAAACTACGAAATATGAGCATATCATACCGGCGCTTGTTGCAATAGAACAGGACAGGGATATCGAGGGTCTGCTGATTATCCTGAACACAGTGGGCGGCGACGTTGAGGCGGGACTTGCTATTGCAGAGCTTATCGCGGGAATGGACAAGCCAACCGTTTCTATCGTTGTCGGAGGAGGTCATTCTATCGGCGTGCCTCTTGCGGTCAGCGCGAAAAAGAGCTTTATCGTTCCGTCCGCGACTATGACGGTTCATCCGGTAAGAATGACGGGGCTTGTCCTCGGTGTTCCGCAGACGCTTTCATATTTCGAGCGTATGCAGGATCGGATAACCGGATTTGTTACGCGAAACAGCGGCATAAGCGCGGAGAAATTTCGTGAGCTTATGATGAAGAAGGATGAGTTGGTTATGGATGTCGGTTCTGTCGTTGACGGAGAAAATGCTGTACAGATCGGGCTTATTGACGAGCTTGGCGGACTTTCCGAGGCAATCTCAGCGCTTTATGAGCTTATCGAACAGCGTCAGGAAACAGTTGAAACACATAATGAATCGGAAGTTGGTCTTAAACAATGATTTTGTATTCTATTATCAGTCCGGACGACATATTCTGTACAGGCGAGGCACAAAAAACAGGTTTCTGTGCCGTTAACGGCGGGCTTGTCGAATATACCGAACAGGACGGAAAGAAAACGGTCCGCAGGCTTTACTCGACAGATCCGTCAATGTATCTTGACCACAGATATTCACCGTCGGAAACTTTCAGCGGGAGATAGTTCCCGCATACATACGGAGATATTATATGGATTATATTTTTATCATGATTCAGGGAATAATACAGGGTTTGACCGAATTTTTGCCCGTTTCAAGCTCTGGACACCTTTCTGTAGCACAGCACTTTATGAACATTGGCGACGAAAGCCTCATTATATCAATTGTTCTTCACCTCGGAACGCTTGCAGCTGTTTTTGCTGCATTTTGGAGTACTATATGGGGAATGATAAAGGAATTTTTCCTCACGATACGCGATATTTTTACCGGAAAATTCTCGTGGCGGGAGATGAAGGACAACCGCCGCATGATGTTCATGGTGATAATCGCTACGCTCGTTCTTGTTCCCGTGTACTTTTTCAAGGATTTCTTCACATCTGTCGAGGGCGACGGGGATATAATTTTTGAAGGCTGTGCATTCGTTTTTACAGCAATACTGCTTTTCCTTTCGGATGCCTGCGTAAAGGGATATAAAACGGGGAGGGATATGTCGGTAAAGGACGCGATAACGGTTGGTCTGTTCCAGTGCGTTGCGCTTTTTCCCGGAGTTTCCCGATCGGGAAGCACGGTTACGGCGGGACTTTTTTGTGGACTCACGCGTGAAACGGCGGTTACATATTCGTTTATTCTTGGTATACCTGCAATTCTAGGCGGCAGCCTACTTGAAATAAAGGACGCAGTTGTTTCCGGCGTTCAACTTGACGTTGTTCCGCTTTTGATAGGTTTTCTTACAGCCGCGATCGTAGGTTTCCTTTCAATAAAGCTTGTAAAACTCATTATCAAGCACGACAAATTCAAAATATTCGGGATTTACACGCTTATTCTCGGTTTGCTCTGCGTTGGCTATGGTATTTTTGAAGCGATAACGGGAATTCATTTCTATATTTCGTAAACAAGGGGAAGTTAAAATGGCAGAAACGAAAAATAAACAGGCATCGGGGAAGTCCGCAGCCGAAAAACGCAAGGCTGAGCTTATGCGTGCCGACGCACAGCGCAGGCATATAATTTCTGTAGTGCTGTTCGCTTTCGGAATACTTATAACCGCGTTTACTTTATTTGGAAAGACAGAGGGAGAAGATCTTTCCGCGTGGGATTCTATACATTGTTTCCTTTATGGTATGTTCGGACTGGCGGCAATTCTGACCGGTCCGGTTCTCATGTACATAGCTATAATGATTTCAGCGTCACGGGCGAAGTCCACCATTGCGCGGAATGTTCTGCAGTTTGTACTTATAATTCTGCTTCTTTGCGGAGCGGCGCAGGTTATTTTTGTGGGTTCAATAGGCGACCCGTCCGCTGAAGAAGCAACTTTCTTCGATGTTATAGCATATCTCTATCAGCGCGGTGTTCAGCTTTCGGGCGGCGGAGTTTTCGGAATGATTCTAGGCGCGCCGCTTTTGCTTTTTGGACAGGCGGGCGCAATAATTATTCTTGTCCTTATTGCTTTTGTAATAATAATGCTGCTCACGAATCTTACGCTCGTCGATTTCCTTAAAGCAATTACAAAGCCGTTCCGCAGAGCCGGAACATATGCTAAGGAAAAGCACGAGCAGCACCGCGAGGAAAGCGCATATATCCAGCAGGAATACCGCGCTATTGAAGCTGAAAATCAGCAGAAGCGCGCAGCCGAAAAGGAACAGCGACGTATAGAACGCCGGACAAAGGTACAGGTTTCCGAAGAAGAAGCGCGTGCGCGCCGTTTTGCGTCTATCGAAAATGTTACAACAAAGGCTCAGCAGGAGGTAACCGAGGAGGATAAGCGTGAGGCGGCAGCTAAACAGGCTGAGGTTGTGAACCATGTTGAGAAGCAAAAAAAGGAGAGCGAAGAGTTCCGAAAGGATCTGAATGCATTCCTAAGCGGCAAAACAGAGAAAAAGGAAGATGTTTCTGTTCAGGAAACGTTTGAAACGGTAAAAATTGAGGAAAAGGAGCAGGAAATAAAGCCGTACAGCCCTGACGGTCCGTTTTTTGCAGACGATTCCGAGGCGGTTCAGCCCGTAAAGCCCGCTATTGAGGTTGAACAGCGTCCGAGCCTTATAGGTGAGGCGGCTGCGGCGATTGAACAGATTCCTGCCGAGCAAAATTCCACGCTTCCCGAGGATTTTCCGTTTGATGTTGACGAGGGAGATAAGATCGTTGAAGCTATTCAGGATTTCAGCCGTGAACAGCAGGAAAATGAACAAAAGGCAAAGGAAAACGAGGAAAAGGTGCTTGCTACCGTACTCCGAACAGACGAGAACGGTCAACAGCGTTTTGACGATATAGTTGCAAATGCGGAGCAGTACAAGGTTCCGCCGAGCGAGCTGCTCAATGATATTGTTCACGAGCGTTCCGACGAGGATATAAATGCCGAAATTCACCAGAATGCCGAAAAACTGGTCAACACGCTCAAGAGCTTCGGCGTTGAAACAAAGTTCCTTGAGGCTTCGAGAGGTCCTTCTGTTACGCGCTATGAGCTTCAGCCTGCAATGGGTGTTAAAATTTCAAAGATAACGGGTCTGGTTGATGATATTGCGCTTAATCTGGCGACTGCGGGGGTGCGTATTGAAGCGCCTATCCCGAATAAAGCAGCGGTAGGTATCGAGGTTCCGAACAAGAAAGTTGACTCGGTTCCGTTCAGAGAAATGGTGGAGAGCAAGGCTTTTGCCGAAACCAAGAGCAAACTTGGAGCAGTTCTTGGAAAGAGCATTTCGGGGGAAGTCGTTATAGCCGACATTGCAAAAATGCCTCATATTCTTATTGCGGGAACAACAGGTTCAGGTAAGTCTGTATGTGTAAATTCGATTATTATGAGCATTCTTTTCCGTTCGACTCCCGAAGAAGTGCGCCTGCTGATGATTGACCCGAAGGCGGTCGAATTTATGATTTACAACGGTATCCCGCATTTGCTTATCCCGGTTGTTACAGACCCTAAAAAGGCTGCGGGAGCGCTAGCGTGGGCGGTTACGGAAATGCTTAATCGTTATAAGCTGTTTTCAGATAATAACGTAAGGGATCTTACTGGCTATAATGCGCTTGCAAAAACGCGTGACGATTTGCAGGTAATCCCGCAGGTGGTTATATTCATCGACGAGCTTGCCGACCTTATGATGGCTTCTCCCGGAGAGGTAGAGGACAGCATTTGCCGACTTGCGCAAATGGCGCGTGCTGCAGGCATGCATCTTGTAATCGCAACGCAGCGTCCGTCGGTAAATGTTGTAACAGGCGTTATCAAGGCTAATATTCCGAGCAGAATAGCGCTTAAGGTTGCTTCACAGGTGGACAGCCGCACGATTATCGACAGCGCAGGTGCAGAAAAGCTGCTCGGAAAGGGCGATATGCTGTATTTCCCCGTTGGTATGCCTAAGCCTATGCGTGTTCAGGGCTGCTGGGTTTCCGATAAGGAAGTTGAACGTGTGGTTGATTTTATTAAAAATTCGTTTATCCTTGATTATGACCAGTCTGTAATCGACGAGATCGAAAAGCAGGCTGAGCTCGCCGCACAGAAAGCAAATAAGGGAAGAGATGATGACGACGGCGGTGATATAAATGTAAGCGACGAAAAACTGGATGAAGCTATCGAAGCCGTAATTGAAGCAGGACAAGCCAGCACATCCTTCCTTCAGCGTAAGCTTAAGCTCGGTTACGGTCGTGCGGCGCGTCTTATTGATACTATGGAGCAGCTTGGTGTTGTCGGCGGATATGAAGGCGCCAAGCCCCGGCAGGTAATCATGACCAAGCAGGAATGGTATGAACGCAAGATGAACAAGATGGACTAGGAAGAAGAATATGCCTTTTTTACCCGTTTGCAAAAGCGACATGAAGCAGCTCGGAACAGAGCAGCTTGATTTTATATGTATTACCGGCGACGCGTATGTTGATCACCCGTCTTTTGGTATTGCTATTATCTCTCGCATGGTGGAAAGCCTCGGTTTTTCCGTAGGAGTTATAGCACAGCCTGTTTCAGATGCGGATTTTTGTGAGCTTGGTGTTCCGCGCTATGCTTTTTTGGTTACAGGCGGAAATATCGACAGCATGGTTTCAAATTACACCGTTGCGCTGAAAAAGCGCTATGATGATGCGTACAGCGCGGGCGGAGTCGGCGGAAAACGTCCGGACAGAGCGGTCACCGTATATTGCCGCACGCTTCGCAAGCTTTATCCCGATACGGATATTGCAATAGGCGGTCTTGAAGCGTCGCTTCGCAGATTTGCACATTACGATTACTGGGCGGACAAAGTCATGCCGTCGGTGCTTGTTGACAGCGGAGCGGATCTGCTTATGTACGGAATGGGCGAGGTGACGATAACCGAGATATGCAACCGTTATAAGGCGGGTGACAGACTGCGCGATATGACTGACATACGCGGAACTTGTTATCTTACCGAGCCTGTAAATACGCCGTTGGGAGCGGTTCAGTGCGACAGCTTCGAGGTAGTGAGTGTTAATAAAAAAGCATACGCAAGGTCGTGCCGGAAGCAGTATGATGAGCAGGATGAGGTGTACGGAAGAACGATTGTTCAGCGCCACGGCGGCAAAATGCTTGTTCAGAATCCGCCGCAGCGTAGTCTTACGCAATCCGAGTTTGACAGAACATATGAACTGCCGTATATGCGGACATATCACCCGATGTATGAAAAGGTCGGCGGCGTTCCATCGATAAAGGAAGTCGAATTTTCGATTATTCACAATCGCGGCTGCTACGGCTTCTGTAATTTCTGCTCTATTGCTCTTCACCAGGGACGGCGCATACAGACTAGAAGTGAAGAATCGGTGATTGAGGAAGCACGCGCACTTGCCGCAAAGCCGAATTTTAAGGGATATATCCACGACGTAGGCGGTCCGACGGCGAATTTCCGCGCACCGTCATGTGATAAACAGCTTGAACACGGACTCTGCAAGGGAAGAAAATGCCTCGCGCCCGAGCCTTGCAAAAATCTTAAAGTTGACCACACGGAATATCTTCATATGCTGCGGAAAATGCGCGAAATAAAAAATGTAAAAAAGGTGTTTATCCGTTCGGGCATTCGCTATGATTATTTAATTTTGGACAAAGACGACAGCTTTATGAAAGAGCTTATTGAGCATCACGTCAGCGGGCAGCTTAAAGTTGCTCCGGAACACGCCAGCAACCGCGTTCTCGATTATATGGGAAAGCCGCATATCGAAGCATATGAGCGATTCGAGGAGAAGTTTTACCGCATGACAAAAAGCGTCGGAAAGGAGCAGTATCTTGTTCCGTATCTTATGTCATCGCACCCCGGCTGTACATTGAATGACGCGATTGATCTTGCTGTATTTTTGAAGAAGCATAATATTCGCCCGGAGCAGGTACAGGATTTTTATCCTACACCCGGAACGATTTCGACGGCTATGTTTTATACGGGACTCGATCCGTACACGCTTGAACCGGTGTATGTACCGCGAAAGCCTGAAGAAAAGCAGCTGCAGCGCGCGTTGCTGCAATATTATAAAAAAGAAAACAGAGAGCTTGTTGCTAAGGCTCTTAATATGGCTAAACGGCGCGATCTGATAGGCTTTGGTCAGGATTGCCTGATAACGCCGGCAGAACGCACAAATGAGAGGGCGAAAAATGAAAAATATAACAGAAAAGCACATGGCGGGAAGGAAAAGCAGAATTCCTTCACGTCCTCCAAAAATTCAGGAAAATACAATCGGGGAGCTTCACGCGGACGAAGAACTGCACCTAAAAAGAACGGGCATAAATAAAAAAGCGGCCGTGATTTCGGCGGCGGTCATAGCCTTTCTTGCCTTGATAATTTATCTTAATGAGACTTTTTTTCATTTTGATTTTATTCCTGCATGGAGCGATATATATAATTCTGCGGGCTTGTCGGAAACTTCGGACATATTGGCTGCCGATGGAGACATTTTGGTGCATTATATCGATGTGGGGCAGGGCGACTGTGCATTGATCACGGCGGGAGAAAAGAATGTGCTTATCGACAGCGGCGAATATACAGCAGCGGACGATGTTATTTCTTATTTGAGTGACCTGGGAGTAGACAGTCTGGATATGGTCATTGCATCACATCCGCACTCCGATCATATCGGTTCGATGAACAGGGTGATAGACAGATTCGGTGCGGACATGGTGGTAATGCCAAAGCTGACCGCTGAGATGATTCCGACCACAAGTTCTTATGAAAAGCTGCTGAAATCCATCAAAAAGTGCGGAGGGAAGATAGAGTATGCTAAGGTCGGAACAATTTATGAGCTTGCAGATGATTGCGAACTGGAAATAATCGCACCGGTAAAGGACTATGACGATCTGAACAATTATTCGATTGTCGCACGCTTACATCATGGAAACAATTCATTTTTGTTTACGGGCGATATCGAAAAGGAAGCAGAGCGTGACATTCTCGACAGTGGTGCGGATATATCAGCTGATGTGCTGAAGATTGCACACCATGGAAGTCATACATCAAGCCTGAAGGTGTTTTTGCAGACGGTTTCTCCAAAATATGCGGTTATAAGCGTCGGTTCGCCGAATGATTACGGACACCCTCACAAGGAAACCACCAAGCTGCTTGAAAAGCTGGAGATAACGGTTTACAGGACTGACCGCGACGGCAGCATTATCTTTATAAGCGACGGCGAAAGTCTGAGTGTTGTAACGCAAAAGGAGGCTGCATGATATATCTGGACAGATTTGAGGGGAATTTTGCGGTCATTGAGGAAGAATTTGAGTATGGTGAAACTGTTGTCCGAAGTGTTGAACGACATCTTATTTCGGAAGAGTGCAGGGAGGGTGATGTGCTTGTTTTTAACGGCGAAAAGTATGTTGCCGATGTTACAGCGACAGAACTGAGAAGGAAGGAAATATTCGATCTTCTGCGTGAACTGACAGATAATTAAAACAAAACAGCCCGGAAGAACTTTTGCGGTTCTTTCCGGGCTTTCATTATTTCTTGCGGAAGAGGAATATGTATATGAGAAATTGTCCTGCGGTCAATGACGCAATAAGCGCAATGACGAAAATTGTTGCGGCATTCCACATCGCGTGAGCGGAGAAATACCAACACAAAAATCCTACCACAACAAGCAGTATTATTCCGTTTACGAGCGGTGAATTTCCTTTTTTCATCAGCTCTGGAGCTTCTTTGCCATAAGCGTGTTCTTCATGAGCATTGCAATAGTCATGGGACCTACGCCGCCGGGAACCGGTGTGATATACGAAGCCTTGGGTTCAACCTCCTCGTACTTTACGTCGCCGCAGAGTTTGTTTTCGGCGTTGCGGTTCATGCCGACATCAATAACAACTGCGCCGTCCTTGACCATGTCGGCGGTAACGAAATCCGCTTTGCCGACTGCACTGACAAGAATATCGGCACGGCGGCAGACTTCGGCAAGATTTTTCGTGCGCGAATGGCATATCGTAACAGTTGCATTTTCATGCAGCAGAAGCATTGCCATTGGCTTTCCGACAATGTTTGAGCGTCCGATAACGACGCATTCCTTTCCGCTTATTTCCGTTCCTGTGCTGTGTATAAGCTCCATAACTCCCGCAGGCGTACAGGGCAGAAATGCATAATTTCCTATCATAATTTTTCCGACATTCACGGCATTGAATGCGTCAACGTCCTTGAGAGGTGATATACGTTCGATAATTTTTTCTTCATTTATCTGTTTAGGCAGAGGAAGCTGGACAAGGATACCATTTATGTTTCTGTCGTTGTTGAGTGTGTCGACAAGCTCAAGGAGCTGCTCCTCGGAGGTATTCTCCGGGAGCGCATATTCGTAAGACTTTATACCGCATACTTCGCAGGCTTTTTTCTTGTTGTTTACATAAACACGGCTGGCCTGATCGTTTCCTACGATAACCACAGCAAGTCCGATGTCAAGCCCGTCGCGCTCGATTTCTGCGCGTATTTCATCCTTAACCTTTTGTGAAACTGCTTTTCCGTCAATAATTTTTGCCATTGTCAAATTCCTTTCTTAATTACTCATTTTTATCGCCGTCATCGAGAATACTCGGTGCGATTTCCTCTGTCTTTTCCGCCTTTTTCATTGCCTTATATGCTTTCTGAGTTTCATTTTCAACCTTGATTGCGAAATAATACTTCTTTTCCTTTTCTTTCCATTCATCTGTGTCTTTCCAGCGGACATATGTCTTGCTGTTTTTTACTTTTATTTTGAAGTAAATCAGGAGTATAAGACAAAATATTGCGCTTGCAAAACCTATGAGCTGTGAAACGCGCAGCGGTCCTAAATAAAGGCTGTCTGTGCGGAGTCCCTCAATGAACCCGCGTCCCGTTCCGTACCAAATGATATAATATAGGAAAAGCTCGCCGTCAAAGGTCTGTATTTTTGACAGGAAAAAGTGGATAAGAATAAATCCGAGCGCGCACCAAAGGCTTTCATAAAGAAAACATGGGTGAACCAGTGCATATTCGCCGTTCGGAAGCGCCTCCTGTGCGGCAATAACCTCCGGATAACGCGCGATAGTTGTTCCGGTCATGCCCCACGGAAGATTTCCGGCAGTCGGTGAACCGAAGCATTCCTGATTTACAAAGTTGCCCCAGCGTCCGATTCCCTGACCGATAAGAAATCCCGTTCCGCCCATATCCAGCAGGGGAAGAGCAGGCGTTTTCTTCTTTTTCAGAACAAGTATTCCGACAAGGACCGCTGCAACGATTCCGCCGTATATCATCAGTCCGCCTTCGTGAATTTCAGTTATGGCTGTCAGGAATGTAAATTTTTTTTCATTTGCGGGGTTGAGGTTCCAGAAAATACAGTAGGAAGCCCTTGCACCGATAAATCCCGCGATACCTCCGTAGAAAATCGCGTCAAACACATCATCTCCCGTAATGCCGTACTTTCTGCCTCTTTTTGTGCAGTAAATTCCTGCAAGCAGGATTCCAAGCCCGATAATAAGCGCATACCAGTATACATTAAAGCCGAAAATGCTGAACGCAATGCGGTTTACCGGAATTTCGCCCGAAAATAAATTCGGAAATTCAACATACTCCATTTTTTATTCCTTTCTTTTTTACTCCGTGGGTTCAATGACGGAAAGGCTGCAGTTCGCAATATCAAGCTGTTCAAGAGCTTTTTCCACGTCCTCATAACGCACGTTTGCCGTTATTTCCACATTTGTATAAATGTTCTGTCCGCTGAATTCCGCCTGCATTGCGCCGCGCGCAACATTTTCTACGTTATTGAACGGCGCAATAAGCTCGCCGTAGGTCATCTTTTTCACGGTTTCAAATGCACGGTGGGAAATTCCGTCTTTTTTCAGCCGTTCCAGTTCGTTTATTATTTCTTCCTTTACGCGCTGCGGTTCTCTCGATTCTCCGCATATATTAGGCAGGAAAAAGCCCCGCCCGCTGAATACTCCTACTCCGAAGGTGTCATTAATAGCTCCCTTGTCGTAAAGCCTGCTGTAAAATTCCGAGAAGCTTCCGAGAGCAGCCTCAAGCATTATATTGTAAATGATATAGTCCTCGTTCTGCTTTTCCTTTTCCGGCAGCGGCATTTTAAAGCCCAGATTAAACAGCGGTACTGCGCATGGAAGCTGCTGAACGATATATTCTTCGCGGACCCTTTCGGGTTCTTTCGGAACAATTATATCCAGTCCGGGATCATTTGCGGATTTAAGCAGTTCGTCACATATTTTTAGAGCCTCGTCCGGGTCAAAATTTCCTGCGATTGAAAGCACCATGTTGTTCGGGTTATAAAACGTGTTGTAGCAGCGGTACAGAAGCTCCTTATCGATCTTCTGTATGCTTTCGACTGTTCCTGCAATATCACTGCGCACAGGGTTGTTGTGATATACTGCATTAAGGCAGTTGAAGAACACGCGCGTTCCCGGATCGTCGAGATACATTTTTATTTCCTGAGCAATGATACCGCGTTCCTTTTCGATATTTTCCTCTGTGAAATAAGGATCCTGAACAAATCCCAGAAGAATCCGAAGATTTTCGCCGAAGCACTGTGAGCATGAAAAAAGGTACGCGGTGCTGTCAAAGCTCGTGAAAGCGTTTGCGCTTGCACCCGTTTTTGCATAAAGCTCAAAAGCGTCGCATTCGTCATTTTCAAACAGCTTGTGTTCCAGATAGTGGGCTATTCCTTCGGGAACGGTTACATAGTCCGAGTCGTTTTTTGTTTTGAAAGTAGTGTCAACCGAGCCGTAGCGTGTTCCAAAAATCGCATATGCGGTGCTGTATTCAGGCATGGGGTAAAGGCAGATGGTGCAGCCGCTTTTGTGCTTTATTCTGCGATAGCTTTCCTTCAGACGCTCGCTTTTTATTATTTCGCCGCTCATTCGTCAGCCTCCTCTTCCGAAGTAATTATATATACCGAGTCGGCGGTAAACGAATTTGCCGCTTCAATTATATTTTCGCGCGTTACGCTTCCGATACGCTTTAAAAGTTCTTCCGGCGCGAATATTTCTCCTTCAAGTATCCGGTTGAGATACCAGTTTGATATATTTCCAACCCTGTCGTTGACTGAGCGGAGGTCATTCATAATTGAGCGCTTTATTTTTTCAACGTCTTCATCGGTAAAATTGCCGTTCTGAATATCGCTGAGCTGTTCAAGTATAGCTGTTTTCGCTTTTTTCAGATTTTTCGGTTCAACTCCGCTTTCAATGTTCATAGCGCCCTTGGAAAGCGTAAGGTGAGAATAGCAGTAATAGCAAAGCGACAGCTTCTCACGCACTACCGTAAACAGCTTAGACGAAACATCTCCTCCGAGCAGCGCGCTCATCACGCGCATTGCTGTAAGGTTTTCATACCCGCTTTTGAAGGACATTGACAGCTTGCTCTGTGAAACCGACATTTTTTCCGTAACTGTACGCACTTCATCTTTTTTCGGACTTTTTCTGCTTTCAGGGCGGGAAAGTGGCTTTCTGCCAATTCTGCGGAACGCTTCGCCGATTATCTTTTCGGCTTCGGAAAAATCTCCCGAACCTACGCATATCACCTCTGCATTTGCTGTTTTAAGCATATTTTTGTAATACTCAAACGCTTCGCGTGCGGTTATTTTGCGTATCTCGTCATTTTCGCCGTACACGCTTAATGCAGCCGGCTCGTTTTCAAACGCCAGCTCAATACCCTTACGTGCCGCATATGTCCTTTTGTCGTTTATCTCTGCGTCATTATTGTCAATTAGGTTCTGCTTCTGTATATCAAGCGAATTTTCGGGAAAATATCCGTTTTCAAGAGCAGGACTGAACAAACAGTCACACAGCAGATGTACAAGCTCGGATAAAACCTTCTCGTTGTCAATAGCATACGCGTCATCGATAGCTGCCGCAAAAAGTCCGTACAGCTGAACATCGCCGTTCTTTTTTACAATATCTCCAAGACTTGCCGAGTAAAGCTCTGAAAGGCGTTCGTTAAGCTCCCGCATTGTGGGGTATCGGCTGTTCGAGCGTGAAAGAACTGCAGGTATAAGCGCATTGAAGCCGGCACGTCTGCGCTCAAGAGTATCAGTGAAAATAATGTCTATACGATTGATTTTGAACCGTCGGTCTATATAATGCGAGAAAAATACTCCGTCTGCAATTTCCCGCCGCTGAAAATGCTGTTCCATTTATTTTTCCTTTCCTAGGGCTGCCCCTGTAAATGCAATAAATATAGTATACCACAATCTCCCTGAAATTTCTACTGTTTTCAGCTAAATTTCATAATTCCTGCCAGCTTTCCGCAGAAATATGGCGGAATATGGGAGCTTTATCACGATTAAGCTCGATAATGCCGAACGATGCGCCGCATTTTCCCCTTGGGCGGGACGGGCTGCCCGGATTAAAAACATGAACGCCATAAATAATTTCATCAAACGGTACATGAGTATGTCCGAAAAGCGCGATTTGACATTCGTTTGTTTTGGCAGCTGCGGCAACGTATGAGGCTATAGACATTCCATCAAAGCGGTGTCCGTGGGTCATGTATATCTTGTACCCTTCAAGATTTATCGTGTTTACAAGCGGAGCGCTGCCTCAGTCGTTGTTTCCGCGCACCATCAGGAATGCCGAAATAGGAAATGCGCTGCACATATCTTCAAATTCTCGTTCACCATCCCCAAGGTGTATGAACAAATCAGCGTTTTGGTTTCTTGAAGCAATTTCGTAAAAAATATCAGAATCGCCGTGCGTATCGGAAATAACAACAACTTTCATTGATTTTTGCCTCTTTTTATATGTAGTTTATTATGACGGATATGCGTGATAATGCTTATTATACCATATTACAAATACAAAATCAATCAAAAAAGTAAATAAACATTGACATTTTGCACATGAAAGTGTAAAATAAGAAAAAACAAAGGAGTTGATAAAAAGATGCTTTTATCACTAGGAGATATGCCGGCTGAAGATGGCTTATCTGCGGTTGCAGTATCGGCGCTTGGCGCATTCGGCGCGCTTGCGCTTATTTTTGCGGTGCTGTTAATAATGAATAAGGTTTATGAAAAGAAACATCCGAATGAAAATAACGACGACGAACATGAAGAAATAACCTTGGACTTATCGGAAGACAATACTGAAAATAAAAAATAATTGTTCATGTGTGAGTTTTTTGAGAACAAATGAAAGGGCTTTGTAAATGAAAAAGGTGCTTGTTGCAATGAGCGGCGGGGTTGACAGCTCGGCTGCGCTTGTAATTTTAAAGGAAAAATATGATGTGATGGGAGTAACGCTGAAGCTTCACGACGGAGAGCTTGAGCAGGACGGAATGAAGACATGCTGCTCGCTCAGAGATATAGAGGACGCCAGACAGGTTGCGGCGCGTTTTGGCGTAATGCATTATGTCTACAATTTTAAGGAACTTTTCGGCGAAAAGGTCATAAGAAATTTCGTGGAAAGCTATGAACGCGGAGTTACTCCTAATCCATGTATCGACTGCAACCGGTATATCAAGTTCGACGGGCTGCTCGAAAGAGGTATTTCGCTTGGCTGCGACTATGTTGCGACGGGTCATTACGCACGAGTTGAATATGATGAAAAACGGGGTAGATGGCTGCTGAAAAAAGCGGTCTGCACAGACGGAGAGAATGAGAAGGATCAGTCGTATGTTCTCTATAATCTCACACAGGAGCAGCTTTCGCATATTCTGTTTCCTCTCGGTGGGCTAACAAAGTCCGAGGTTCGAAGTATTGCGGCGGAGAACGGTCTGCTTAACGCGGAAAAGCCCGACAGCCAGGATATTTGCTTTGTTCCGAACGGAAAATATGTCGAATTTATCGAAAAATATACAGGCAGAAGACCTGTTCCCGGAGATGTTATTGATACCGGCGGAAAGGTTGTAGGCCGCCACAATGGGCTTATAAATTACACAGTCGGTCAGCGTAAGGGACTTGGAATTGCGTTCGGAAAACCCGCTTATGTTGTGGGGAAAAATGTGGCGGATAATACGCTGATCGTCGGCTCCGAGCAAGATTTGCTTTCGGATACGCTTATCGCGGATGAGCTGAACTGGATTTCGATAGAATCGCTTACCGAGCCGATTTTGTGCAAGGCAAAGACGCGCTATCGCATGCAGGAACAGCCGTGTGTTGTTTATCCTGAAAGCGACGGAACTGTCCGTGTTGAGTTTTATGAGCCGCAGCGCGCTATAACTCCCGGACAGCGTGTAGTGTTCTATGACGGAGATATTGTCATAGGCGGAGGAACGATTAGGTAAATTTGCAGAAAAAAACACACTATACATTATTTTGACATTTGGGCGGAAAAATGAAAATCCGCTTGCTCAGGCGGCGTTATGAAGAAAATAGCGCCGCTTTTCCTTGTGCCGTTTGTTACTCAGCACGGAAAAGAATATTGCGGTTACGTCAAAATAGAGTATAGTATGTTTTTTTAGCATTTCAGGTTTTAGTTTTGTTCAGCCGCACATCAAAGCATCCGTCCTCACATTTAATCCGAATGTAGTCAATGCCGAAAAATTTGATTCGGTAAATCTCACCTGTGTGTATAAAATCGCCTGCACATATTTCTGCAGTACCTTCGTGAAGGGGATAATACATAGCAAAATCTGTCCCGTGGGCTTCTTGCTTAATAAAACACCATAATATCAAAACAGCGCCGAGAATGACGCATACAATGACAAAAATTATCCTGCCTTTTTTATCAAATGATAGCATTACGTTTCTCCTATATGAAGTCATCAGCCTTAATTTTCCCGACAGCCTTCATCGCTGTTATCTTCAGCAATATCAATTACTTTTTTCAGCACAATAAAGCCGATGAAAGCACAAATAACGCAGAAAAGAAGCGTGTAAATCGGTGCGCCGAAACATTCGGCAGGGAACAGCTCAGGAATTGATCCTGCCATAAATCCGAGGATAACAAGGTAAGTCCCCTGAACGTGACTGTTCAGCAGCTTGTCAAGCGCTCTGGCAGTGAGAAAAGTTCCTAGTACAAGTCCCGCGCCGGGCGCGATAAGTGCGGGAATATCGAATTTGCTTATGCTGTCGATAATGCTTTCATATATTCCGAGCATGAGCAGCATGTGGGACGCGCTTATTCCCGGAAGAACAAGTGCAACAGCGATAATGAAGCCTGCAAGGAGCTGAAGAATAAATCCGCTTATGCCGTCCGAAGAGCTGAAAAGTCCGGCAGGAAGCATTGTTATAAGAACAACTGAAGCAATGCCCGCAAGAGGACATAAAATAACCGCTGGAGTAATGCGTTTAACGTTTGTTTTTCGGAAAATAAGCGGTATTCCGCCCGCTATCGCACCTAGAAAGAAAAATCGCAGCGGCAGACCTGCGAATGGGCTGTTAAGCAGTGATGTTATGAATTTTGAAATAAGAAAAAAGCCTAATCCCGCTCCGAGGCAGAATTTAAGCAGAAAAATAATATTCTTTTTAGGGTCAATGAAAAAATTGCTTACGGCTGAAATAAGCCTGTCGTAAATATTTACCGCTATTGCCATTGTGCCGCCGCTTATTCCGGGAACAGTCATTGTTGAGCCAATACAAAAGCCTTTAAGAACAGTCGTTATGGTATTGCGCATATTGCCTCCATATCAAAGAGATATATATGAACAATTATATGAACATTTCAGGCTCAAAATACCGTCAAACGGAAAAAATGGAGTTATTCGTTTTTGTCCGAAGCAGACCTGCTTGGTTCTTCATTTTTAAAAGCAATAAGTCTCTCAATACAGTTGTCGCAGACCTCAACAACGACAAACCGTACGTTTTCATAATCGACATGTGGGGGATTTTCAACGTTTTCCGGTAGGTATCCCAGCAGATTTATCACAAAGCCGGAAATTGTATCGTATTCGTGTTCATCGGGCAGAGAAAGACCGAAAAGCTCCATCACTTCATCCGGGTCGGCTTCGCCGTTTATTTCATATTTATCCCGACCAATCTTTTTTATAAGCGCGTCTTCGTCATCGTATTCGTCCTGTATGTTGCCCATGACCGCTTCAATAAGGTCTTCAAGTGTGACTATTCCCGCTGTTCCGCCGTATTCGTCAACAACGATCGCCATACCCGTTTTCTGACTTGTTAGCAGCTTAAAGGTGTCGTTGCACGGGCAGCTTTCGGGAATAAATACGCCTTCGCGGATAAAATCCCGCAGACTGAAGCTTTCGAGATTTTGCTCGCCGACGAGACACAGCAGATCCTTTACGATGATTATTCCGACAATTTTATCTATATCTCCTTCGAAAACGGGAAGCCTTGAAAATCCCTCGTCAAGCGCGAGATAAATAAGGTCGTCAAGCGATTCATTTATGTCAACTGCAACTATATTCACGCGGTGAGTCATAACATCGGAGGCGGTAAGATCGTTGAACTCGAAAATATTGCTTATCATTTCAGCAGATTCGTCCTCAATCGTTCCGTCTTCATTTCCTGCGTCGATCATAGACATTATATCATCTTCGGTTACGCTTTCACCGTAGCCCTCGCCGACAGCTTTGCGCAGCAGGGCGTTTAGACCTTTGTTTAGCAAAATCAGGGGATAGAGCAGTATTTTTGCAGCTTTGTTCTCTTTTCGGGCGTCTGTGTCCATTTAAAAATAACCAATCCTTTCAAGTTGACGTGCCGTTTTTACGGCGTTAATCCAAAAAATTCGATTGCATTTTTGTTGCAGGCAAGTATTGCCTCATCGGTCGATATACCTTTTATCTGTGCCAGTTTTTCGGCTGTGAACCGTACCATGCTGCTGTCGCAGCGCTCTCCTCGGTGAGGAATCGGCGACATATACGGGCAGTCGGTTTCAAGCATTATCCTGTCGAGCGGTATAGCTTTGCACGCTTCGACCGCTTTTTTTGCATTTTTAAAGGTGAGAACTCCTGTAAAGCTTATCATAAGACCGAGACGCAGTATCTCATGAGCGGTTTCCACGCTTCCGGAAAAGCAATGCACGACGCCGCGCGGACGGTATTCGGCAAGAATATCAAGAGTGTCCTTGGTTGCGTCGCGTGAGTGTATAACAACGGGAAGCTCAAGCTCGCGTGCAAGCTTGAGCTGCTCCTTAAAGCAGGCGATCTGTTTTTCACGGCTGAATCCGTCATAGTGATAATCAAGCCCAATCTCACCGATTGCTTTGACCTTTTTATTCGCGGTCATCTGCCTTATCTGTGAAATATAATCTGAAGGGAGATTTTCGCAGTCATCAGGATGAATACCTACAGCTGCGTACATTTTCTCATATTTTTCAGCTAATTTCAGCGCTGCCGCGCTGCTTTCAAGCGAACAGCCCATAGTGATTATGCTGTCAACAGATTCGGCAAACAGTCGCGTAAGAAGCTCATCGCGGTCGGCGTCAAATTCCTTGGCATCATAGTGAGCGTGCGTGTCTATAGTTTTTATCATTGGATCTTCCTTACGCTGTCCCTTTCGACCAGTTTTCCCGTAACGAGAACGCGCCCGCACCTGTAGTTATTGTCACGTATCTTTCGTATTATTATTTCAACAGCTTCATGGGACATACGATAGCTGTTTACGTCGATCGTTGTTATGCGGGGGTTCGATATAGTCGAATATATATGATTATCATAGCCGACGATTGATATATCTCCGGGGACGGAATATCCCTTTGCTTTAAGCTGATTTATGAGCGAATATGCGGTTTCATCACAGTTGCAAACGAAAGCGGTCGGCATTTCGGTAGGAAGTGAAAATTCGGGGTAGGAAATTCCGTCTGCATTTCTGTCATCAATTATCCAGTTGGGATTTACGTGGATTTTATTTTCGATATGCGACTTATAATATCCGAGATAGCGGTCCTGAATGCTTGAAGTTGAGGCGATCGTGCCTACAAATCCGATTTTTCTGTGACCGTTGTTTATAAGATAATTCGTTAGCGTGTACGCGCCGAAAAAGTTGTCCGCGAGAACCGTTTCAACGTCGTTCTTGCCGCTGTAAAAGTCAAGAAAAACGGTCGGAACATTTGCCTGAAGCAATGTGTTCACATAGCTCTCACTGAACTGACCGAGAACAATAACGCCGTCAACTTTTTTGTCAATTATAGAGTTTGGCATTTCACAGTTCTGCTCGTCGGTATCTGAAATTACCTCAAGAATGCCATAGTAGCTCTGCTTCTGGAGCAGTTCGACGATATACCGGTAAACGACCCAGTAGAATGCGCTTGCGTCATGGATAAAATGCTTTGCGACAACAACGCTTATGCTGTATGTAAGATTATCCTTGACTGATTTTGAACTGCTATTGAAGCGATAACCCATTTCGTTTGCTTTCTGCTTGATCCTTTCACGAAGCTCGTCGCCTACGCCGTCTTTATCGCCGAGCGCTTTTGACACAGTTACTGTGCTTACGCCTAGTTCTGCTGCAATATCGCTCATGGTTACTGATTTTTTTATCATTATGTCCCCCGAAAGCCGCAGGAAACAGCAAGCCGCAGCTGAAAACATGCGCGGCAAACCATTAATCTGCGGAAAATAATTTATTACTTATATTTTAAGTTAAAAATAGAAAATTGTAAATAAACGAAAGTTACAAAAATTTCTGTGATATTTTATATAAATAGTACAAATGCAGTAATAGCAATATTGCTCTGACATCTTAATGCTTTCAAAAAAAAGCATAAAAATTTGTTTATTGTGTACATTGTAAACCGTTACATAATATGGTATAATTAGTACAATTTAAAGAATGCTTTATTTTTTTGTTATCAGATTAATAAAGAAAAGTTGGGGTGACTTAATGAGCGTTACGATTAAGGATGTTGCAAAGGCAGCGAACGTGTCGGTTGCAACAGTTTCACGTGTTCTTAATAAAAAGACAAACGTGTCCGATGAAGCTATAGAAGCAGTAAACAAGGCGGTCGAAAGTCTTGGCTACAGCCCGAATTTTCTTGGACGGGATCTGCGTAAAAGCGAAACAAGACGCATTCTTGCGATAATTGCGTCAACGGAACAGTCTTTCTATTCCGAGGTCCTGCGCGGGATGGAAGAGGCTGCGACCGCGCGCGGATACGACGTGCTTATCGCAACGACGCGCGATGATCCGAAGCATGAAATGCATCTGCTCGGAATGCTGTTTTCGCGCTCGGTTGACGGTGCTGTTCTGCTTGGCCCGAAGCTTGACGCCGAAACTATTTCTGCACTTGCCGAAAATCACAATATCGCAATGTGCCTTGAACGGCTTGATGATTGCAATGTTCTCTCGGTCACCATTGATAATGTAAAAGCAGGCAAGGACGCTGTTTCGTATCTCATTGAAAAGGGAAGGAAGCGTATCGGTCTGATTACCACTGCGCCGCGCAGCCAGTCGTCGGTTGACCGTGAAAAGGGCTATCGTTTTGCACTTGAAGAGCATGGGCTTCCTTATGATGAAGCGCTTATTTATTACGGCGATTATTCGGCAGAATCAGGAATGAAGGGCTGCGAAGTGCTTATGAATCTGGACGATCCGCCTGACGCGATATTCTCTATCTCGGATATGATGGCGATAGGGGCGATGAATTATGCCCTTGCACATGATATAAAAATCGGAACGGAAGTACTGTTTTTTGGGTTTGACGATATTCAGTATTCTCATATTTTTGTGCCTCACCTTTCTACTGTTCAGCAGCCGTGTTTTCTTCAGGGCAAGCTGGTTGTTGAAAAACTTATTGAAAATATGAAAGCGGATGTTCCGGACAAATCGCTGTACATGCTTCCGCACAGCCTTGTTCTGCGTGAAACTACGGGCGACTGAATTAAATGGCAGCATTGCATACAGTGATGCTGCCTTAAAAATGTGATGAATAAAATACAGTATCTTAATTTATTACAGAAAAAAGCCCCGGTATGTGAAAATTTTTGCAAATACTGATTGGATGTACATATGAATATATTGATTGTAAATTGCAGCCCGGTAAAAAACGGTGCAACCGCTGAAATAGCAAACCTTGTAAGTAAATATGCAAGGGAAGATAATGATGTAAGATGTGTATGTATTGATGATTTTGATATAAAGTTCTGTAAAGGCTGCAGGCAATGTCATGCAACCGCAAAGTGTTTTCAAGAAGACGATACAAGGAAATTAATTGAACAATATGTATGGGCTGATAGAATTGTATCCGTATCGCCGTCGTATTGGGCGGATATTCCGGGTCAATTCAAAGTTTTTATTGACAGGTGTACTCCTTGGTGCAATACTCATGAACCTCATGCGATAATACCGCAGGGAAAGCGCGGCTATGTGATTGCATTAAGAACAGGTCCGGGTATGCCGGAATGTCATAGAATAATTAGCAGCATAGAGCATTTTTATGGACATCTTGAAATAAAATCATGCGGCAGTCTTGGATTATGTTCTGTTGAATACAAAGAAGATGTCGCAGGCAGGACCGATGAAATAAAGTCGGTTTGCACAAATAATATTCTTGCATAAATTTCAATTTGTGTAAGGGCTTTGGGATATTCATAACAAGCAAAATTTCTTCTTTGATACTGATAAAATTGCACTTTGTTTAGAGTTGCTGTCTTATTTGCGGTTCCGAAATGATAAAATCTGCTTTTGCGGCGATATGAGAAGATGCAGGCGTAAGTGGGAGATCCTTTGAAAATGCAGGATTTTTTGCCGGCTTCTGTTTTCGTCTATGTCTATAAAATCACTAAAAATTCCGAAAGGTCAGTTTATGAATACTATTCAGAATATTGTATATTTTAACACTCCCGGAGATATCGAAAAATGGGAGGAATGCTGCCTTCCGATAGGAAACGGGTATATGGGTGCGAGCTTCTTCGGCGGGATTTCGCACGAGCGCGTTGTGCTTAACGAAAAAACTCTATGGATAGGCGGTCCGTCGCCGCTTCGTCCTGATTATTGCGGAGGAAACAGAAAAAACGTTTATCCTGCCGTAAAAAAAATTCAACAGCTTCTGTACGACAGAAAGTATGACGAGGCACAGGCTCTTTTACCTGAACTTACCTGTGAGGGAACAGGCTGGGGGTATGGTTCGTATCAGCTGCTCTGCGACGCTGTACTGGATTTCCCGCGGATGGACGGAACAAATGTTTCCGGCTACCGCCGCAGCCTTGATATGGACAGATCACTGTATAGCTGCGTCTTTACTGCCGACGGCGTAAGACATACCCGCGAAGCGTTCGCTTCGTATCCTGACAGGATAATATGCATACGGCTGCGCTGCGATAAGCGGGGAATGCTTGATTTTCGACTCTCGCTTGACAAGCGTCAGGAAGATTCCGAAATCGAAACGTCCGCAAATCGTCTTGATTATTTTGGTGCACTTTCGGATAATGCTCTGCGTTATCGCGGCACATTCATTGTAAAAAATAAAGGCGGCAGAGTGACCCAAGAAAAAGATGCTTTGATTGTTTCCGGCGCGGATGAGGCGGTAATCTATTTCTGTGCCGCTACCGATTATTCCGACGAATATCCCGGCTACCGCAGCGGAACAGACCCGAAAGATATTGTTGAAAAGATCCTTTCTGCTTGTGAAAATATCGATTTTGATACGCTTTATAACAGACATTACAGCGATTATTCGGAGCTTTTCGGGCGTGTTCGGCTGAACCTGAACGGAACGGCAGGCGAACCTCTTCCGACAGATGAGCTTATTGATAAATACCGCAGCGGCTGTCCAATGGAAATATCCTCGCAGCTTGAAGCCCTGTATTTTCAGTTCGGCAGATATGTGCTGATTTCATCATCTCGTGTAGGTTCGCTTCCTGCAAATTTACAGGGAGTATGGAACGAAAGCAACTGTCCCGCTTGGTGCTGCGATTATCATATAAATGTAAATCTGCAAATGAATTACTGGGGAGCGTACAATACTAACCTCGCCGAAACCGCAAAACCGCTCATTCGCTATCTTGATAAAATGCGCGAGCCGGGGAGAATAACCGCAAAAGAATATTACGGCATTGAAAGTACGTCTGAACATCCTGAAAACGGTTGGATAGCGCATACGCAGGCGAATGTTTTCGGATGGACTGCGCCCGGCTGGGATTTCTACTGGGGCTGGTCCACGGCGGCTGTTGCCTGGCTTATGCAGAATCTCTGGGAATACTATGAATTTACCGGAGATAAAGAAATCCTGCGCAGCGAAATTTATCCGATAATGCGTGAGAGTGCGGAATTTTACAGCAGATGGTTGATTTATGACGATAAGCAGGGCAGGCTTGTTTCATCGCCGACGTATTCTCCGGAGCATGGCCCGGTCTCTATAGGCAATACCTATGAACAAAGCCTTATAGAGCAGTTTTATTCGGATTTTATTGCGGCTTCTGAAATACTTGGCTGCGATGAGGAGCTGCGCAAAAAAATAAGTGAACAAAAGGAAAAGCTTAAGCCGTTTCGTATTGGAAAACGGGGACAGCTCATGGAGTGGTTCGAGGAGGACGATTTAGAGT